>SL_5KL_010_SEDDRAFT_10001470_pt1 | contig 14230 bp, 13 predicted proteins | sample SodLakKL_010_SED_FD_9118 | JGI IMG/M metagenome (IMG submission 9118)
CCACTCGTTGCTGTTTACGTTCACCTCGAGCGGGTTCGACGCAGTGGGGTTCATGGACGGCCTCTTTGGCAACCCGGCGCTGATGATCGGGCTTCACACGGTAGTCATGGCTTCGATAGCGGGGATCCTCCTGCTTGGGATCAGACGCGGTGTCGAACGGATCGTCACGTTTGCGGTTCCGGCGCTGGTCATGGCCCTGGGGATCATGATGATTCGTGGGCTGACCCTCGACGGGGCGACCGAAGGAATCGCGTTCACGTTCGGCATCGAGTGGGGCTACCTGTTCCTCAGCGAGACGTGGATCGCCGCACTCGGCCAGGCACTGTTCTCGACTGGACTCGGGTGGGGGATCGCACTCACCGTCGGGAGCTACTTGCGTGAGTACGACGACGTGCCACTCGGCGGCGGGGTGTTCACCGCAATCGGCGAGTCGAGTATCGGGATTCTCGCCGCCCTGGCGATCTTCCCGATCGTCTTCGCCGTGGGCGTCGAGCCGGACGCTGGTGCAGGACTGGCGTTCGTCTCGCTCGCACAGGTGTTCCCCGAGATTCCACTCGGTGGACTCGTTGCGATCATCTTCTTCGTCGGGTTCTTCCTCGCGACGTTCACCTCCGGACTGTTGATCACCGAGGTGAGCGTGACGACACTCGCCGAAGAAACGCGGTTCGACCGAAGCCAGACGGTCCTCGGCGTCTGTGGCCTCATCTGGCTGATCGGAATCCCAAGTGCGTACTCCGCTGACATCCTCGATTACCTGGACTTCGTCTTCGGGAACTGGGGACTGCCACTCGCGACGCTTGCCATTATCGGCGTGATCGGGTGGGCCATCGGTCCGGCACGGATCCGCCACCTGGCCGTCAACAAGAACGGCGGCATCTACATCGGCAAGTGGTGGGACCCCGTGATCAAGTACGTCATCCCCGCCGTCATGATCTTCATCATGGCGTACTTCGCCTACGAGAACTGGGGCACCAGCGAGATGATCGGCGGCATGATCGTCCTCGTAACGTTCCCCGTCGTCGGCTACATCATCATGTCGATCGTCGACAACGGCCGTCGGCCCCGTGAAACCGCCGACATCGCCGGAGGTGATGACTGATGGCGTTAACCGCAGAGGTGATCGCCATGCTCGTGTTCACCCTCGCGGCGTTCTGGGGTATCGCCACCTGGGCGCTCATCAAGACCCTCCGGGACGAAGACCGGAAAGTCGCCCTGCTCGAGCAACAGGACCGGGTCGATACCTACTCGCCAAAGGCGCTCGCCGAACTCCGGGAGTGGATCGAAGCGAATCCGGAGGATCCACTCGTCGGTGAGGCTCGACGCTCGCACAACGAGTGTATCGACGCCCTCGAGTCGACCGAGAACCAGTTCTACGACTGGAGCGAATCGGAGATCCAGTCGCTCGAGCGAGTATAGGCCCCGAAACGGGCTTTTTACGATTGTCATGGAATCTGAAACCGTAGTCGAAACCATCGATACGCACACCGCAGGGGAGCCGACGCGAATCGTCCTCGAGGGCGTCGACAACGAGTATCGGGGCGAGTCAGTCGCGAGTCAACGAGATCGGTTCGCCGAAACGAGTGACTGGGTTCGTAAGTTGCTCATGTGTGAACCGCGGGGTCACGACGATATGTTTGGGGCCGTCCCAATCGATTCGACCGATCCACGAGCGGACCTCGGGTTGTTCTTCATGGACAGCCAGGGCTACCTCGATATGTGTGGTCACGGAACCATCGGCGCGATCACCGCCCTGCTCGAAACCGGCCGCCTCGAGCCACGGGACGAACTCGTAGTCGAAACCCCTGCGGGACTCGTCCGGACGGTCCCAACGATGACGGACGACGGTAGCGTCGAAGCCGTCACGATCAGAAACGTCGACTCGTTCGTCTGCAAACAGGTAGCTGTGCCCCTCGAGCGTTCGGGCGAAACGGCGACGGTTCCCGTCGACCTGGTCTACGCCGGGAACCTCGTCGGGCTCGTCGATGTCGACCACCTTGGGCTCGCGGTCGTTCCCGAGAACGTACCAACGTTCGTCGATCTCGGGATGACGCTCCGGGAGCACCTCGCGACCGGTCACCCGATCACCCATCCGTTNACCGGCGAGGAAGAAACGACGTCGATCCTCGAGTTCTACGAACGCGGCGGTGGGGCCGATGGCGTGGATCGAAACGTCGTCGTCTTCGGGAACGGGCAAGTCGATCGCTCACCCTGTGGCACGGGAACCTGTGCGAAGATGACGCTGCTGCACGAGCAGGGGGAACTCGGTATCGACGAGCCCTACCCCTACGAGAGCGTCATCGGCACGCGATTCACCGGCCGGTTGCTCGAGGCTCGAGCACGTGAGGGCTACACCGTGACGACGCCGGAAGTCTCGGGACAGGCCCACGTTATCGGCCACCATACGTTCGTTCGCGGACGCAGAGACGACCTCGAGCCGTTCTCGTTCTCGAGTGGGTCACGAGCGGATTGAGGCTCGAAACCGACCAGCGGGGCCTTCCACTCGGTGTAAAACGACGTCGAAAACCAGCCATCGAGCCCTCGTCCTCGAGTCACCGTTCAGATCAGCGATATCCACAGTCCGCGGGGGTACAATCCAGCGATGTGCGCACTCACGTGGCAGCTACAATCCAGCGACGTCCTCGATCGCGTCGGTGAGTTCTTTGATCGTCTCGAGGGTGTGTTCGCCCATGTGGCCGATTCGGAACGTCTGCTCGCCGATGTCGCCGTAGCCGTTCGAGAAGACGAAGTCGTACGTGTTGGAGACTTCCTCGATCGTCGCCGCGACGTCGATCCCTTGGGTGTTCTCGACACAGGTGACGGTCTGTGACCGGTACCCTTCCTCGGCGAAGAGGTCGAAATGCTCTCGAGCCCAGTCACGGGTGTACTCGGCCATTTCCCGATGGCGAGCATCACGCGCTTCGTGTGTCTCCTCGAGCATGTGTTTCATTTGCGTCCGGTAGGCGAGCATGATCGGAATCGCGGGGGTTGAGTGCGTCTGGCCTTTTCGCTCGTAGTAGTCGAGACAGCGCTGGAACCCACCGTACCAGGAGGCCGAATCTTTCTCCAGTTCGCGCTCGTAGGCCGCGTCACTGACCGTACAGACCGCCAGTCCTGGCGGCATCGCGAAGGCCTTCTGTGTCGAGGTGAAGATAGCGTCGATGTTGTGGGCCTCGATATCGATGTAATCGCCACCGAGACAGGAGATGGCGTCGACGACGAAGGAGGTGTCCGGATACTCCGCGACCACGTCACCGATCTCCTCCACCGGGTTCCGGACGCCCGTCGAGGTCTCGTTCATCACGACACCGACCGCATCGTACGTCTTGTCACTCGCCTCGAGGGCCTTGCGAATGTCCTCGGGTTTGACTGCCTGGCCCCACTCGTACTCGATCCGGTCGACGGATTTACCGAGTCGTTCGGCGACGTTGGCCTGGCGCTCGCTGAACGAGCCACAGGTGGCAACGAGCATGTGCTCGTCGACCAGGTTCAGCGTCGTGGCCTCCCAGAACTGGGTGCCGGAGGCCGTGAGGATGATCGTCTCGTTATCGGTGCCGAGGAACTCCTTGGTGTCCTCGACGATCGTCGTATAGAGGTCGGTCATCCGGTCCATCCGGTGTCCGAACATCGGTTCGGCCATCGCCTGAATCACGTCCGGTCGGACGTCAGTCGGGCCTGGCAAATACAGCCGCTTTTCCGGGTACTCGCCGGTGTATTCTCGTTTTTCGACCATGAGATGTGCTCGTATGAGGGTGTGAGACAGCAACGGTTATGCCCGTTTTGGTCTGGCTGTTGAAACGATAGGACCGGTGTCCATCCAAGGGTCCGAGCCGGTTGCCGACTAGGCGGAGTGCTGGTGGCCGGTTGCGTTGTGCCTCGACGCGCGATTCGACGGCGACGCGGCCGTATCGAACATCACCTCGATAGCCCCCGGTCGCTCAAGGCGGGATGTGACTCCCACGACGGGCCGCTCCGGTGGGGAGGCAGTGGTGCAGAGGCAGGCCGTCGGTTCCAAAGAGGAGTCATGGCTGGTCTGCCGTATCCATGGCCTCGGTGTACCGGACGACGAAGTATGCGACGACCAGTCCGAGGAGGAGGATGCCGAACCCGCTCGCGGCGACGAGGGCATCGGTCGTCGTCTCGAACTCGTCGATCCGGAAACTGATGATCTCTCGAGCGACCGCGATGATCGCAGCCCCGATCACGATCCGCACGACCGGCTCGTCACGAGCGTACGCGATCAGCGTTCGATGGACCTCGACGATGATCAAGAGCAAGAGGACGGTGTTCAAGAGTTCGACGACAGCAAGCGGGTCGGTGAACTCGCCGCTGGCGACCAGGTTCCACAACCCGAGTAACAGATCGAAGACACCGATAACGAACAGTATCAGGGTGAAATATGCCGTGGCAAGCACGAGCCACTGCATTGCTGACACCGAAGGTTCAGTGAACCGCGACAGGTCGACGTCGAACTCCACACGTCGTCATAGTGTGCTGTCAATATAAATCCACGAGCGAACAATCCGGACACGGACGTTCCTGAACCACCCGTCGTGGGTGCCACTGGCGACCCGCTTCCCTCTCGAACACCACACCGGCCCAGACTGTTGGCTATACCTGTGTGACGGTTCTCACTACCCGAGTGGGCAAGAACTGTGAACGGCTGACAGCCGACAGTATCAAATGTTGTCCGCCGGGAGGCCGTTCCCGGCCGGATCGTCGTCGAAACGCTCGAGCGAGAAGTACGCGAGGTCGGCCAGGTCACTCTCGCCCTCGAGCACCAGGTCGGCCGTGAGTTTCCCGACCGCTGGTCCGTGTTTGAATCCGTGACCGGAGAAGCCACAACAGAGGTAACAGCCCTCGGGCCCGGCCTGGTCGATGATGAAGTCGTGGTCCGGGGTGGTCGAGTAGACGCCGCAGTACTGGCCTTTGATGCCCGCATCTGCGAGTTCCGGGACGTGGTCGGCGAATGCTTCGACGAGTTCGAGAATCGTCTCCTCGTCGGGGGTGTTGTCGTAGGTGTCGGGATCGGTTGCCTCGGTGTGTCGATGTGTCGCGACCAACACGCCGTCGCCAAAGTCCGGGCGGATGTACCACTCCCCGCCGGGAAAACTCGTTGTCGGCGTGAGCGAGGGGTACGACTCCGCGTACGCTGCCGGAGGGTCGAGTAAGACGACCTGTTCGCGAACGGGCGTAATCGGCACGTCGATGTCGATGGTGTCGGCCAGCCGTGACGTCCACGGCCCGGCCGCAACGACCACTGTCTCACACGCGAGGTCCCCCTGGTCCGTGCGGACGCCGGTGATCTGGCCATCCTCGGCCTCGAGTGACGTGACCTCGACGCCCGTGATGATGTCTGCCCCAGCCGCTCGAGCCCCGTTGGCAAACCCGAGGGCGGCGTCGGTACCGTCGGCGTAGGCGGCGCTGTCGTCGCTGACTGCCAGGTCGTATCGACCGTCGACCTCGAACATCGGATACTGCTCGGGGATGTCCTCGTCGGTGTATGCCGAAACTGGGATGTCCCGGTCTCGAAGGGCCTCGTACCCGGCCTGGGCGTAGTCACCGGCAGTCGTCCCCTCCTCGGCGAAGCGAACCAGTGGGGACGACGCATACGAGAGGGCGGCGTCCAGTTCCTCGTCGAACGCCTTGAAGAACTGGTGACTCCACCAGGCCATTTCGGTGTAGATCGATTCGTCACCGTAGTGATGGCGCAAGATTGCCGAGGAGTCCCCCGTCGATCCCGAGGCGAGTTGTGACTTCTCGAGCAGGGTCACCGATTGGTCGGTCATCGTTGCCAGGAAATATGCGGTACTCGTGCCCATGACGCCCCCGCCGATGACGAGGATGTCGGTTGCAGTCGGGAAACGATCAGTTGTCATAGTATTCGTTCATCGGGTGGCCGGGAATAGGTATCGCCGGACGGGGCGGATGGTCGGCGGATTGGATCGCCGTTCCCGGTTCATCCCACCTATCGGACACTGCCGGTGTGAAAATGACCCCGACCATGGGCGGGTGCATACTTTGATCATGGTACACAGTGTAGAATCGGTATGGAATCGCTCGATGACCAACACACAAAAAGCGCCCGTCTCACCCTCGAGATCTGGCACCCCAACTGCTGGACGCTGGAAGTCACCGACGGGGCAGAGACAGGATTGATCGCTCACACCGTCTCGAACGCGACCGACGACCGAGTGAAAGGGCACTTTACCGCCTACGGCGAGTCAGCTGCGGCCGTCGACGAACTCGTGGCGGCGACGAAACGATCGCCATTGACGTCGTCCGTCTCGGAGATGCAACGCCGATACGAGTTCGAACATCACGGACTCACGTCCGGCTACACGACCAAAGAGTTGTTCGTCGAGTACGATCCAGGCAATACTATCAGCGACGGGCTCATCGCACAGGGGTTTATTCAGGACGCGCCGGTTCGGATTCGGGATGGCCTCGAGTACTGGTCAGTCTTCGTCGAGAGCGCCAACCGAGAGGAACTACACGACCGGCTCAACGCGATTCGGGAGGAGTACGGAGCCGACATTTCGGTCATCAAAATCTACTCCCACGAGACGCGGTCGGCGGACGTCCCCCGGCGGGTCGACACCCTCTCTGAACGCCAGCGAGAAATTTACGAACTGGCGTGTGACTACGGCTATTACTCCTGGCCACGGGAGACGACTACACGGGAACTCGCCGACGCCGCTGGAATCGCCAAAACGACGTTGCTCGAGCATTTGCGCAAGGCCGAGGCGAAATTGCTCAGTCCGGAAACGAGAGATTTCACGCGTTCGTTGTAATACTTTCACCCGTAAGGGAAGGAAACAATTGGTCGGGTCAGCGCTTATGCCAGTTGTCAACCCGTATCAACGTACCCCATGATTCCGCCGGTCGCACGGAAATTCGTCGCTGGTGAAACGGCTCCGGAGGCGCTCGAACACGTCGAGGCATTGAACGCAAAGGGTGTCGCTGGGATCTGTAACCTCCTCGGCGAACACTACGACGATCCAGCGGACGCAGCCCGGGATACGGCTGCCTACTGTGAACTCATTGAGTTGATCGATGACGCGGGACTCGAGGCCTGTGTCTCCGTCAAACCGTCTCAGATCGGCCTCGATGTGGCGGACTCGATGTTCGCCGACAACCTCGAGCAAATCGCTGCACAGGGGGCGGCCCACGGGGTCTTCGTCTGGGTCGATATGGAGGACTATACGACGACGGACGCGACCCTCGAGGCCTACGAATCGCTCGTGCGCGAACACGACGGGGGGATGGGTGTGTGTCTACAGGTGAACCTGAACCGCACCCGGGAGGACCTCGAGCGATTGGCCGACGCACCCGGGAAAATCAGACTCGTCAAGGGTGCGTACAACGAACCCAAAGATATCTCGATCCGGGAGAAAGAACGAATCGACGACCGGTATCGTAGGTTACTCGAGTACATGTTCGAGGCGTACGACGACGGGATTGCCGTCGGCAGCCACGACCCAGCGATGATCAGCCACGCCCGGCAACTGCACGAGGAGTACGGAACGCCGTACGAGGTCCAGATGCTGACCGGGGTCCGCGAGGAGCGCCAGTACGAACTGGCCGCTGCGGGCGTGCCCGTCTACCAGTACATTCCCTACGGCACGAAGTGGCTGTCGTACTTTTACCGTCGGCTTCGAGAACGCAAAGGGAATCTGGTTTTCGCTGCTCGTGCACTCGTCAGCTGAGACGGTCGGCCGTACGTCGGTCACGATTTTCGCCACCACGGACAGGCGAGCACCTGCACACCGTGACAGCAGGTGAGATGAGTATGTGAACCAGCGACCGCCGGTCGCCACCGTGACCCTCACAGCGCACTGCGGTGGAGTACCCTCGAGCGCTCGAGATACCGTCGCCACTGCACACCTGATCGTCAGAGCGGTCGGCAGTCAGCGTGTAAACCGTTCCACCGATACCAAAACCGATACACCCAATTATCGCAGCGGTGATGACAGAGCCATGACGGGTGACTCGAGCGAAGCCGATTACACGCCTGCCGAACCGGCGCCGGACACGGCGCTTCGCGTGACCGTCGCGACCGTCATCGGATTCACCACCCTCGGTATCATCGGCGGGATCCTGATGGAGTCCTCGAGCGTCGTGGTCACCTGGTACTGGATGGGGATTGGGCTCGCCGCGCTCTTTTTGCTCTACCGGGTGCAGGCTGCACTCGTCCACCTGGCACAGCTGACCTAATCGATCGAACCTGCCGTCATCGATCGGTGTCACGGGTGAGATCCGAACAGCACCATCACTCGAGCCAGCCGAAACAGCACACTCAATGCGTTCGCGCCGCTAGCCCCATCGATGAACGGCGAGACGCTTCGCGAGCGAGCGAGTGACCTCCCTCGGGAGCCTGGGGTCTACCAGTTCCGGGCCGACGACGTCACCCTCTACGTCGGCAAAGCCGTCGACTTACGCTCGAGAGTCCGTTCCTACGCCGATCCCCGGAGCGCCCGCATCGGTCGGATGGTCGACCGCGCCGACGAAATCGACATCGCCGTCACGGATACCGAAACGCAGGCGCTGTTGCTCGAGGCGAACCTGATCAAGCGCCACCAGCCGCGGTACAACGTCCGGCTGAAAGACGACAAATCCTACCCGATGGTGCAGTTGACGGCTCACGAGGCTCCACGGATCGAGGTCACGCGTGATCCGGACAGCCAGGGCGGTGGCTCGACCGGAAATGGGCCGGGAGCGACCGTTTTCGGCCCCTACACGGACAAGGGGCGGGTCGACACCGTGGTGAAAGCGGTTCGGGAAACGTACGGCCTCCGAGGGTGCTCGGATCACAAGTACGCGAACCGGGATCGACCCTGTCTCGACTACGAGGTCGGCCTCTGTACGGCCCCCTGTACGGGCGAAATCGACCTCGCAAGCTACGCCGAGGACGTCGAGACCGCGATCCGGTTTTTCGAGGGCGAAACGGGCGTACTCGCCGACCCCCTCCGCCGGGAGATGGAACACGCCGCCCAAACCCAGCAGTTCGAACGGGCGGCCCACCTCCGGGACCGCCTGGAGTCAGTCGAAGCGTTCCACGGCGAGGGCGGGGAGGCCGTCCAGTCCTTCGGCGACGAACGGGTCGTCGACGTGATTGGCGTCGCCGTCCGGGGCGAGGACGCCACGGTGGCCCGACTTCGATCCGAGGGCGGCAAACTCGTCGAACGGGACCGCCACACGATGGACGCCCCACACGTCGAGGCGACGGTCGACAGTGCCATCCCGGGCGTCCTCGCCGCCTTCCTCGTCCAGTACTACGCCGAACGCCAGTTGCCCGACGCCCTGTTGCTCCCCGAGCGCCACGACGACGACGAGGTCGGGGCCTGGCTCGAGGCCGAAGGCGTCTCCGTTCGCGTCCCCGGTGCGGGCCGGGAGGCCAAACTGGTCGACCTTGCGCTCAAGAACGCCCGCCAGAACGTCGGTCGCCACGACGAGTGTGCCATGCTCGCCGACGCACTCGGCCTCGAGCGCGCCTCCCGACTCGAGGGGTTCGACGTGAGCCACTCGCATGGAACGGCCGCCGTGGGCAGCAACGTCACCTTCGTCGACGGGAGTGCCGAAAAAAGCGACTACCGCCGGAAGAAACTCACCGACGAGAACGACGATTACGCCAACATGCGGGCTCTGCTCGAGTGGCGCGCCAGCCGTGCGGTCGAGGGCCGGGACGATCGGCCCGATCCCGACCTGCTGGTGATCGACGGCGGGAAGGGACAGCTCGAGGCAGCCCTCGAGGCCTGCGAGGCGGTGGGCTGGGACGTCCCCGCGATAGGCCTCGCGAAAGCCGAAGAGCGGGTGGTGACGCCCGACAGGGAGCACCGATGGCCGTCGGATGCCCCCCACCTGCACCTCCTCCAGCGGGTGCGTGATGAGTCCCATCGCTTTGCGGTGCAGTACCACCAGACGCTCAGAGACGAGGTGTCGACGGTGCTCGACGACGTGCCCGGAATCGGCCCGCAAACGCGCAAACGGCTCTTACGACGGTTTGGCAGCGTCGAGAACGTCCGCGACGCGAGCAGAGCGGACCTCGAGAGCGTCGAGGGGGTCGGTGCGAAGACGGCGGAGAGGGTGAAAGACCGACTGTAGCGCCGAGTGCGTGAGCGTGGGAATCGGGACGGGGATTGAGACTGTTAGCTGTACCCGTGTGAAGATGCTCGCGACTCGAGTGGGCGAGAATCGTCTACGACTGACAGCCGACAGTATGAGGACCCTTTGGCCCGTGCCCCCGCGTATGCCAGACTGGGACGAACGGTTCCGAGAGGGGGAGTATCCACAGGATCCAGATCCATCACCCGTCTTGCAGCGATACATCGAGGACATTCCCGACGGTCGAGCACTCGACATCGCGACGGGGACCGGCCGCAACGCGGTCTTTCTCGCTGACGTCGGCTACACCGTCGATGCGGTCGACCAATCGCGTGTCGGCCTCGACATCACCCACGAGCGAGCGAGAGAACGGGGCGTTGGCGACCGGCTCAATCCGATTCATGCAGACGCCGACAGCTACACCTTTCCGACCGACCGGTACGAACTGATCACGATCAGTTTCTATCGCATCGTCGACCGGTTTCCGGATATCAAGGAGGCGCTCGTTCCCGGCGGTTACCTGTTCGTCCAGCACCATCTCCGGTCGACGGAGTCGACGCCATCAGGGCCGAGCGATGACCGGTACCGGTTCGGCGCGAACGAGCTCCTCCACGCCTGTCTCGACCTGACCGTTCTCTACTACGACGAGGTCACCCACGAACGGTCGGATGACAAGCGACGGGCCAACGCCAGGCTGCTCGCCCGAAACAGTTCGGGTGTGAAACAGGCGTATCCACGAGCGGATAGCTGATCGGCTGCCCCCAGAGCCGCCACCGGTCGAGGCGACTGTGAGGACCGCACAGCCACTGGTGCTCGAGGGTCCGGGGACAACTCAGACCCGGGTGCAGGCGTTCGAACCGGGTAGCGTGGCCGCCGCCTGGCTTCGCAACCACTTTGAGGACGCCCGTCGGAATACGTCCCAATGAAGGTGTTTGGCTCGAGCGGGACGCGGGGCGTCGCCAACGAGGAACTGACGCCATCGTTCGTCCTGCGGGTGGCGACCGCGGCGGGAACCGCGTGGGGGGTCGACCGGGTGGCAATCGCTCGAGATACACGGCACACGGGGCGGATGCTGGCCGACGCAGCGGCGAGCGGACTCGCGAGCACGGGCACGGACGTCGACCGCCTTGGAATCCTTCCGACACCGGGCGCACAGTTCTACGCCGAACGCGAAGGCGTGCCGGTGATGATCATTACGGCCTCACACAACCCGCCACAGTACAACGGCGTCAAACTCGTGGGTGCCGATGGCGTCGAACTCGCCGTCTCGGACCTCGAAGAAATCGAACAGACGCTCCTTGGGGAAACGTTTACCGTAGCACCGTGGAACGAAACGGGGCAGGTCACCGAACTCGATGGTATCCGCCGGGAGTACGTCGCCGAGTTACTCGCCAACGTCGACCGCGAGCGGATCGACAACGCCGACCTCACCATCGCCCTGGACCCGGGACACGGTGCAGGATCGCTGACCAGCCCCGAGTTCTTCCGCTCACTCGGCTGTCGGGTCATCACGATCAATGGCCAGGCCGACGGGCACTTCCCCGGCCGGAATCCCGAACCAGTCGCCGAAAATCTCGAGGATCTCGGCCGCCTCGTTCGGGCGACCGACGCCGACGTCGGCATCGCTCACGATGGCGACGCCGATCGGGCGATCTTCTTCGACGAGGAGGGAACCTACGTCGAAGGTGACGCCACCTTCGCGGCCCTCGCTGCGGCCAAACTCGAGGCTGGTGACGTCTCCGTCTCTGCGGTCAACGTCTCCCAGCGACTGGTCGACGTGGTCAACGACGTCGGGGCCGACCTCGAGTTGACGCCGATCGGCTCGACGAACATCATCACCAGAATCGAGGAGTTACAGGCGAACGATCGCCACGTTCCCATCGCCGGCGAGGGCAACGGCGGCATCTTCTTCCCTGACTTCCGGCTGGCTCGAGACGGCGCCTACACCGCCGCCCGCTTCCTCGAGCTCGTCGCCGAACGGCCGGTGAGCGAAATCGTCGCCCCCTACGACGGCTACGCGAACGTCCGTCGAAATATCGAGTACGAGTTGACGGCCGAACGCGATGCGATGCTCGACGCGGCAGCCAACCAGGCACAGGCAGCCGACGCCCAACTCAACATGCGGGACGGCTATCGCCTGGATTACGGGGATGCCTGGGTACTGGCTCGTCCCTCGGGGACTGAGCCACTCGTCCGAATCTACGCCGAAGCACGGGACGGCGAGCGGGCCGAGACGCTGGCACAGGAGATGTTCGCCGCACTCGAGGACGCCAAAGAGCGTGCCTGACGTCGTTTCTGCAGACGTCACCGACACCTAACAGGTTTATATCTCGTACGTTGTCAGTTCCGTCATGAGCGACGTTCACACGCGTCGGCGTATCCTCCTCGGGCTTGGCGGGATTGCGGGAGTGATGGCCAGCTCCCCTGTGTCTGCACGTCAGGACGATCCGTCAGTGGTTATCGTCGGTGACATGGCGGGCACCGTCCACGCCCTCGAGGTCGAGACGGGCGCGACCGTGTGGCAGTTTGAATCGGACCACACTGGATTTTCGTCCTCGCCGACGGTCGTCGAGGGGACAGTCTTCATCGGTTCCCGGGGTGACGGTACTGCAGGTGGCTCCGTCTTCGCAATCGATGCAGCGACCGGTGACCTCGAGTGGGAAGCCCAGGTGTTCGCTGGCTGGGTCCGCTCCTCGCCGACGGTCGTCGACGACACGGTGTACATCGGTGGTCCAGGCGAATCCGAGAGTGGAGTCAGCGGGTCGGTATATGCGCTGGAGGCGGCGACTGGCGACGTTCAGTGGTCAGTCACGGGGCTCGGTCCGGCCACCGTCGACGCCTCACCAGCGGTCGTCGACGACACGGTGTACGTTGGCGTGACAGACTACGACGGCGGCCAGGGGGGCTTTTACGCCCTCGAGGCCGCCTCGGGAGACGAACGCTGGTCGGTCGAAACAGCCGTCGAAAACGCCTCGAGTGCCATGACCGTCATCGACGGACTCGTTATCGGGGTCGATACCGGCGCTGGAGGGGACGTATACGGCATCGACGAGGCTTCCGGCGACGTCGAGTGGACGAGCGAGCGACCAGCCCCGGATGCCTTTGGCTCCCCAACCCCTGCGGACGGGGTGGTGATCCTCACGGCCGGCGAGGGTACGGACCAGGGAGCCAAGACCGTCTACGCACTCGAGCCAGCGACGGGCGAACTCGAGTGGGAAACGACCGAGCCCGACGGCCAACTGCTGACGTCACCGGTTGTCGTGCGGGACCGGGTGTACGTCGGGGGGACGTCCGAGGGTGGTGGAGCCCTCTGGGCGCTCGAGACGGGTTCCGGGGACACAGAATGGACGTCCGACGGGTTCACGAGCCCCGTAGCGTCCACCCCAACCGTAGCGAGTGGGTTGGTGTTCGTCTGCCTCGAGAGTGGGGTTTTGCAGGCGATCGATGCCGAAAACGGGGAACCGCGCTGGGATGAACCGCTGTCGACCAGTGGGGTCACGTCATCACCAACCGTCGTCACCGATCCGTCGAGCGGGCACAGTGTCGACGCTCGCGTCGAACGGGGAACACTCGGTCACCACCACCTGTGGGATACCGACGAGGGAGAAGACAGTGACCCGATTCCAGGCTTTGGTATGCTGTCCGCGCTCACGGCAATCGGCGGCGGCGCATATGCACTCTATCGACGTGGCTGGGCCACTGCTGGGAGTGACTCGCCATCGTCCGGCGAACGGAAGTGCGATAGTACCCACTGCACGTCGGTAGACAGCTGATCGAAAACGATGGACACACTCGACCGGAGCTATCGGAGCGATGAACGGAAAAACCAGTTATCGGACGATCGTCACTGGCACGTCGGCGTCACGAGCGACGCCTTCGGCGATACTCCCGAGCAGGACTCGCGAGACGCCCGACCGACCCTCGCTGCCGATGATAATCTGGGTGACGCCGTGCTCGTCTGCGTACTCGAGGATCGTCTCGATTGGCGAACCCTCGACGACGTCGATGCTGACGTCGGCGTCGTAGCGGTCGGCGAACTCGCGAACGTCGGCAAAGAGGTCGGGATTTACTGACTCGCCTTCGTCGGCCAACGGCCGGCCGCTATACCCTGCGGCGAGGTCGTCGACCG
>SL_5KL_010_SEDDRAFT_10001472_pt1 | contig 14216 bp, 12 predicted proteins | sample SodLakKL_010_SED_FD_9118 | JGI IMG/M metagenome (IMG submission 9118)
AATGCCCACCTCAAAGTGGCACATGCTGGTCAGGGGCTCTCGATGCAGCACCATTTCATTCAGGCACAGGGCTTCCCAAATCAGGGTTTGATGGTGAAACAGCTTGACCGCCAGCATGGCCCGCTCTTCAATCTGAAAATCTCCCGCTAAGACCTGGTCAATGGCCTGGGGAAGCTGGTTTAAGTAGGTTTCTGTCAAAAAGCCCATATGGCCAGTATTGACGGTTAGGAGGGGAACCCCAATGGGGGCAATCTGGCGAAAAGCAGAAAGTACTGTGCCATCGCCCCCCAGCACTAGGGCAAACAGCATATCCTCGTCAAATTCCGGTGGTACCAGACTATCTAGGGGGGTGTGACAGAGGGGGCGTTCGGGGCTGGAGTAGCCCAAAATACCACCCACCCCTGTGGCCAAGATCACATCGTAGCCAAGGGCGGTCAGCTTGTCTTGCCATTCAAGGGCGGCCTGCTGAGCCACTGGCTTAATGTCGTTGTAGATAATGCCGACCTTGGGCACAGGCGGTTTCCAATTGCTAATCGAGGGCAAGGGGCGTAGATAAAAAGGTGTCCCACACCCGTCAAGATGCCGAACACGCTAGGACGGATAACATTTTGATGTCTCCCTAGGCTACCGTTTTTTCGCCTTGGGTTGAATAGCTGCCTAATGAAATTCTACCGATTGATTACAAGCCAGTCTCTACCGAACCTTTGATCCAGGATCAGGGGTAGACCAATTCTGGCGGTACGGTTATGGTACCTAGTAGTAAAAGGTTGTTTGAAAAAGGTCATCCCAAGTATGGTTTGCCGTCACGAGGCCTTAAACCCGCTGAAGTTTGAGGAATTGGCCTACTCCACAGGTATGACCTGAGACGCTCTTTAGCTTTTCAAACAACCTCTAAGGAGCGATTATGTCGCCGCTACGTTCCGAGTTAACCCTAGACTTTGTCCATTTCCTTGCATCCGTGACCACCCATCGACCTCAAACCACCGCCTATGTTCGTATTACCCATCAGTCTTGGACTCAGGGTCGGATTGAAGGGGAAGTGCGCGCTAATGCTTACGAATGGCAGTTTCAGTGGCGCTTTCGTCAAGGACACCTGCAAGTTGAACCGTCCCTGGGCCGAGCGCTGATTCGTGAGCCCCTGAGTCGATTTTTAGAACGGTTTGACTACCAGTTAGAGCCAGGAGGTGACTACTCGTTTACCATTCGGGCCAAGCTGTAAGCGGATTGTATCCCCTTAACCCACCCCGCCCTCCGGGCACCCGACACCCGCCACCTATTCAATAACGCCCAATAACGCCCTAGGTCACAGCCTGCTGCAAGGGAAGTTGGTCAAACCGCTCCACTACCCGCCGTTCTGGGGCAAAGTCTGGGGTACCGGGGCGCTGGATGGCACACACCTGCCAACCGGCCTGTTCAGCCGCATCCAGCTCACCGGGGTGGTCTGATAAAAACAGCAGTTCCCTGGGGGGGATGGCTAAGGTCTCGGCAATGGTACGGTAAGCATTTGGGTCTAGCTTAGGACCAGTGGTGGTATCGAAATAGCCCTGTAAGCCAGGGGTTAAGTCACCAGCGGTGGTGTGGGCAAACAATAGCTTTTGAGCGGCTATAGACCCCGATGAGTAGATGTAAACGGGGACACCTTGCTGATGCCAACGGGTTAGATAGTCGGCGGCATCCTCATAGATGTGGCTGGTATAAGCCCCAGTGCGGTAGCCTTCTTCCCAAATGATGCCTTGCAGGGTTTTTAGAGGGGTGACTTTTTGATCGGCTTTGGCCCAGGAGAGCAGTTGGGCGATCGCATCGTCTAGCCCCAAATGGGGCTCTCCGACTTCAGCTCGCACCTGAGCCAAAATCTCCTGTCCCTCTGGGGTGTCAGCCAGTTGCCCCATCACCGCTTCAATTCGGGCTTCGGCATAGGGAAACAGAACTGTTTTCACGAAGGCGATATCGCTGGTGGTGCCTTCAATATCGCAAACAATAGCTTGGATTGGTTGGCGATCAAATAACAACATAAGCAAGGGAAATGGCGTCAAAATGACTTAACAGAACAGCAGTGAGCCCAACAGGTTGCCATGCTACCTTGTTTTAACCTCCTCACCATGCCCCCTCACTGCGCCCCCCTATCACGATAGGACTGTACGATCCGCCAACCAATCCTGAGCCCAGACACCTCTAACACCTATCCTTTGACATCCCAGTTCCCTAGGGCAACCGCGTCTCCCACAGGGCACAGCTAACCAGTACCTCCAGGGCTTCCGTGGCCACCAGGGCCTGGGGCACAGTGGCAGCCCAGCTATACAGTCCATGACCGGCAATCATATAACCGACTGGGTAGGGCACATGGGCTAACTGGGTTAACACCTCGTCCGCCAGAGCGGTCATATCTTGGCTGTTAGCCACAATCGGAATCACTACCTCCACCGCATGGCTGGTAATGCCTGGCAAGGCCTTCAGCAATTCATAGTTCGTCAGTATCAGGCTATTTTTGCCCTGCCTCTGGTACCACCGGGACAGGGCAACACAGTCAACGGAATGGGTATGGAGGACCGCCCCTACCGCTGGAAACTGTTGGTACACACTCGTGTGCAGTGGGGTTTCAGCCGAGGAGCGCTGACCTGGGGTGACCGGTTGACCAGCCCCATCGACCACCATGATGTCGTCGGTCGTGAGTCGTCCCTTAGGCCGACCTGACACGGTAATGGCGATTTGGTTATCGGCCAACCGCGCCGAATAGTTGCCACTGGTGGCTGGTGCCCACCCCTGGCCAGCCAAGCATTGCCCGGCGTCGACTAGGGCCTGGGCTAAAGCTGGAAAGTCCATCGCGATCGCCTACTGTTGCCTAAAGCTAGACACTGCATCGAATTAAACACCAGCATTATCCAGGAAGGTGAGCATTTGTGACCAAGATAGCCCCTGATGCAAGTAGCGAGGGCTCTCAGGGGTATAAGGACCAGCCAAAATGTCCACCGCCTGAATAGCCGCCGCCGCTGGCAACACTGGCACGTCTGGATCGAAGGCTGTGGGGCGTACCAGGGAACTTGAAAAGCCTTTAAAGATCAAGACCTGATCCATGTCGCCATCCACCAGGGCATGCACCAGGAGCACCACCTGTGGATGTCTTAGGCTGTATTGTTCTAACCGGTAGCCAGGGGTCATGGTTGACATGGTTAATTCATGGCTTGGCGACCTTGCTTACCCAGGCGCACAAACACAAACCAGGCCAAGGACGCCACATAGATCACCAGACCGACGATGCCAAAAAAGCCCAGAAATCCATAGGTGTACCCGGCATGGAAATATTCCCGGTACAACAACGGTGGATCGAGCCACAGTTGACAGTCAGCGGCCGCAAAGCGGGTGGCCGAAAACGCGCAGGGCAAAAACGGCAGCAAGATGGCCGCCCCCAGAATGTTGTAAATAGTCACAGCCCAGCGCCACGAGTTAAAGCTGAGCTTCAGCACTGAGTCCGGCTGCTCACGAATTTCTTCGTTAAGGTCAAGCCAAAACCAGAGGCCAATGGGAATCAACACCCGCGCCATCAGGGCGGCCAAAAAACCAATGTTAAACCCGCCAATCATCAGATAAACCGTGATCATCAGCAGACTGGCCACCTTCCAGTAAATGGTCAGCAGATGCTGGACCGCTTCGTTTTTTTGGACAAAGGCCCAAATCAGCAGCACCAGCGGCAGCAGCACCATAAACAAAACGGCTAACCGATAGTCTGTCCAGACTAAGGAGCGCAAGAAAGCAGGGTCAAACATTAGAGAACGACAGAAGTACAGTAGAACCAGGGATAACTCAGAAGATGCTAAGAGTATCCCAACTAAACAACATCCCTTTCAAAGACGCGAACTCGGCCGGTTGGGCTGGTCGCAGTCAGATCCCGGATCAGCATTTAGTTGGAACACCCTAAACCACATTACAGATTAACACTTGGACCTCAACTCTCTAGAATTTGCCGACGAATCTGATCCACATAGGCCTTACTGGTCCGCAGGTCCCAACCAGTGACGCGGCGCACCTGCTTAATGGCCTCGGTGGTCTTACCCGCTGCTAACCGTTCTTTGACTTGGCGGGCTAGTTCTGGCGGCGGCGAGGGCAACGGGAAACGGCCCGAACCAGATCGGCGGCCCAGTTGGCGCTGTAGTCGCTGGGTCAGCCAAAACCCCAGACCACAGGCCACCAGGGCTGCTACTAAAAATACGATCTTGTTCATGACCTGTTCCTGCGCCGTTGCTCATTTTTCCCCATTTAGCCGTAGATCTGTCTGTAACCCATCGCACCCGATCGCGGCAAAACCAGAGGTCAGGCCAGAGATCAAAGTTAATCTGGAACAGGCTATCGCCAGTTGTCCCGTCGTTGTAAGGGGTTCATGATTTCATTCAGTCCTTCACCCACCAGGGACAACCCAGTCACCATCAGCGTTAGCGCCAGACCTGGGAAGAGGGCCGTCCACCAAATGCCCGTGGGTAGAGCATCTAACGCCTGGCGAATGTCGGCCCCCCATTCAGGCACCTGTTCGGGTAAACCCAAACCCAGAAAGCCCAGCCCCCCCAGCACCAAAATGGCATCAGCGGCATTCAGGGTAAACAGCACGGGCACGCTTTGAATCACATTCAGAAACAGATAGCGGCTGAGTACAGTCCAGGTATCGGCTCCCATAGCCTGGGCCGCTTCGATGTAGAGTTCAGTTTTGATACTGACGGTGTGGTTGCGCACCACCCGATAATACTGGGGAATGTAGGCAATGCTGAGGGCGATCGCGGCATTCAGCACCCCCCGACCCACCACAAAGGCCAGGGTCACCGATAGCAGTAACCCAGGCAGGGTGTAGATGGTATCCATAAAAAATAGCAACGCCCGATCGAGCCAGCCCCCCAGATAGCCACTAACCATCCCCAGGGGGACGCCGATGGTGACGCTCATCAGGGTGGCTAAAATCACCACCTGCCAGGCGGCTCGACTGCCGAACAAGGTGCGAGAAAACACATCGTAGCCCTGGCGGGTGGTACCAAACCAGTGCTCTACTGAAGGTGGCTGATGAATTGGGTTTTGCAAGGCTGTGATTGGGTTTTGCAAGAGTCCCCAGGTTTGGAGGGTTGGGGATAAAAGGGCGATCGCCACAAACCCCAGGGTAATCACCAAGCCAATGCCCATCAGCAGTACCGACACATTCGTCCCCTGACGGGAGATCACAGCTCGAAACATGAGAGGAAAGCGCTGGCGAGGAGTTGTGGCCATGGGCAACCAGAAACGATCGGCATTGAGCCCTCATTATGCCAGAGCCCCGAGAGCTCCTTGGCATAATAGAAGAAAGACTCTTGGGGAGAAGCACACCGATGACAGCTCAAAATTTGGCGGTTTCAGGGCCAGATGCGGCGGCTGACCAGGCCGCTGTGACTCTAGCTGAGGCAGTTGGAGAGGGTAGTCGCCCCCCCAGTCATGCCGTGCTCACGGCACTGCTAGCTCTAGAGCGACAAATCAAGCAGCAGCATCAAACCCTTCCAGTAGAGGCGCTTCTGGGCACCTGGCGACTGCAATTTACAGCCCCTAAAAAGCCTGCCTATAAAGCGGGGGAGCCTGTGGGTAAAGGGTTTTATCTGCCTCGGTTAGCGGTGGCCACCATTGCCTTTGGCCGAGAGGCAGACAATACCGACGACCTGACAGTACAAAATCAGTTGCGGGTAGGGCCACTCAAGCTACGGTTCATAGGACCGGCGAAATGGCAGTCTAAAAAGAATTTACTGGCCTTTGACTTTGTGCGGCTTCAGGTTTTCCTGGGACGCCTTAAAGTACTAAATCTGAGGTTGGGTGGCGACCAAGCTCAGGCCGAAACGTTTTCCCAGACCCCTATCGGTAAGTTACCCTTCTTTGCTTTTTTTGCCGTTACTTCAGACTACATGGCCGCCCGAGGACGAGGCGGCGGGTTGGCTCTCTGGATGAAGGAGAGCGATGCTTCAGAGGCTCCGACATTGAGCCACATTTAGGTCAACAGTCAGCCTAAAGACAGAAATACCCTGGCCCCTATTTCACTCTTTCAGTTCGCCGAGTTCACTACAACGGGCGATGAAACCCCCGCCATTTAGTTGATACAAGATAGACATACTGTGTCACTAAATGATGGGAGAACAGAAGCTATGGCTTCAGAGTATCGACGGGCAATAGGCATTTTTCCAGGTCGTCTCGAAACCGCATCCGCCCTGCAGGCATTGAGCGATTCAGACTTTTCGATGAGGGATGTGTCGATCATTGCGAAGGATGCCGATCACCAAAAGCAAATTGCCGGGGTCAATGTTCAAGGGGAGATGACCAATCAGGCTGATACGGGTGGTGCAATTGGAGCCGCCACAGGGGGAATTCTGGGTGGCGTAACCGGTCTACTTGTTGGTTTGGGTACCTTGACAATCCCTGGTTTGGGACCGGCACTATTGGCGGGTGAAGCGGCCGCAGTTTTGTCGACTGTGGTAGGTGCAGCCGGAGGAGCTGCTGCGGGTGGTCTGGTCGGTGCATTGATTGGGTTGGGCATTCCCGAACATCGAGCTGCCCGTTATCAAGATCGGGTGGCTCAGGGAGGCTATTTGGTCATGCTAAAAGGGACGGAAGCCAATCTTACTAAAGCCGAATCAACCCTCAGAGCCGCTGGCATTGAAGACTGGGGCGTTTACCCAATGCTTGAGCCAAAGCGATCTGATGACCTGAACTCGACCAGCAAATCGGCTGCCACAGTGCCGACTAACGATGGAGCCACGTCAACCAGTACCAGTAGAGGCCTACATCGCTCGGTTGAACCTGAGGTCGACCAGCGGGTTGAGGGACGTGATCGCAGAGTTAATAACCCTGCCCCAGTGGCTCAGCCCTATACCGAGGACGCTTCTCAGGTAAACCGCAGTAGCCTTGACAGTCGCGATCGCTCGGTCACCGATAACGATCGCCGCTCTAATTCCGATACTTATCAATCTGAGGATCGCCACCAGCCCAACGGCCTGCCCCATTCATCAAACCCGTTAGAGCCATCAACGACCGCCACTGGGACCAATACGTCCCTTCGCCAAGAACGGCGACTGATCGGCACCTTTGTGGACAAGGACCAAATGGAAGCGGCCCTGGTCCACTTGCAACAGACGGATTTTCCCATGCATACGCTGTCCATTGTCGTTCGCGAAGCCAATGGCAGTATTTCAGATAAGCATCTGTCCTATGGTGGGCATTCCTTGGCTGGGGCCACCCGCCTAGCCGCTGGGCTAGATCGCATTACCCTACCTGAAATTGGATCTGTTTTGGCTATGGGCCCAGATGCCAGTGTGCTTTCCAGGGCCCACCGCACCGCCGAGGCCAATAGCCATAGCAGTGGCCTAGACAGCCTTGGCATTGCACCAGAGTCAGCCCATCTCTACAGCCGCCATCTAATCAATGGAGCCTATTTACTGACCTTACAGGGAGATAACCAGGCGATGATGCAGGCGGCATCTACCCTAGATAGATGGGGCATGCGCGACTGGGGTATCTATGACATGGGCAATGATGGGCTTAGCCAGTGAGGTTAATGGCCCTATCCAATAGGGGGGGCTTATTCGGATGGAGTATTACCCGTAGACAACGCCAGATCTTACGCTGGCCGTGATGTCGCCTGGACATCCCGTTTCCCAGGGACTGTTAGATGCAGCTCTGGGAAATAGGCTATGGGTGAGCTCTTCTACCTAACACAGGCTCGGTAGATCGCAAAGTCCCTGTAACCCTCTCCCCCAGCCCCTCTCCCAGGAGGGCGAGGGGAGCCGGAAACCCCCTCAAAGTCCCTCTCCCACGTTGGGAGAGGGATTTAGGGTCAGGGTAAGCGCAAGAAAAATGAGCTTGTAAGATGCTAAGGCATGACCCGGTCAATCTATCCCGAAGATTCTCATGGCTAACGGCTTTGCATCCTCCCAAGACTCGGCTAACTCGCGTCCATCTCAACAACCTCTGCCATCAGCTCTTACCCCAGAGACGGTCCAAGCACAGTGGCAAGCGCAATTTGCTGAACTCAACGACCCGCGCGGCAGTCAGGGGATAGAACACCCGTTTTTGAGCATTGTGATGATAGCGATTCTAGCCGTCATCGGTGGCGCGACAGGTTGGGAGGACATTGAGACCTATGCCGAGAGTCACGAGGCGTGGCTGACCACCCTGCTGTCGTTGCCGAATGGCGTGCCCCACGCCGACACCTACCGTCGGCTCTTCGAGCGGATGGCCCCTGAGGCTCTAGAGCGTTGCTTTCTGGGCTGGGTGAAGCAGATTGTTGAGGGCAGCGGTGCCCAAGTGATTCCCATCGACGGTAAGACCCTCAAAGGGTCTTACGACCGCAACGCCAAGCAGTCCGCGCTCCACGTGGTCAGCGCTTGGGCCAGTGAGCATCGGCTGTTGTTAGGCCAAGTGAAGGTAGCGTCGAAGAGCAACGAGATCACCGCCATTCCTGCGCTGCTCAAACTCCTCGATATCAGTGGCTGCATCATTACCCTAGATGCCATGGGCACCCAAAAGGAGATTGCACGTGAGATCACGGCACACGGCGCTGATTACGTCCTCTGCCTCAAAGCCAATCACCCCACCCTGTGGGCTGAGGTGTCCGCATGGTTTGAGCAGGCTGAGGCCACTGATTTTGCCGGTCTAGAGCACAGTTATGACACGCGGGTGGAGTCGGGCCATCATCGGCGGGAGCATCGGCAGGTGTGGGCCGTACCGGTCGCCGGGATGGAAAACCTGCACCAAATTGAGCAATGGGCGGGACTTAGAACCCTCGTCCTGGTGAAGCGGGTCCGACACCTCTGGAACAAGATCACCCGAGAAACGATGATTTATCTCACGTCGTTGCCCTGTGATGCAGCACTCGTTGGACGGGCGATTCGCACGCACTGGGGAATTGAAAATCAACTGCACTGGGTGCTCGATGTCACCTGGGGGGAGGACAAGTCCCGTATTCGCCGAGGTCACGGCGGTGAAAATATGGCGCTCCTGCGTCGCTTAGCTATCAGTGTCCTGAATCAAGAAACTTCAAAAAAGCGCAGTCTCAAGCAGAAGGCCAAACGGGCCTCAATGAGTCCTGACTACATGCTCACTGTCCTTGCCGCAGGTCTGGCAACGTAGCACAATTTCCCGATGGTTTTCTTGCGCTTACCCTGGATTTAGGGTGAGGGCTAAATCATAAATCACAGCAGGAGAACAAGTTTTTGATCTACTGAGGCTAAAAATCGCGACTCAGGGCGGACGGTTGATCGCGTTCTTCAACTTCGGCTTCAAACACCTCCGGAATGCCGCCATTCAGCACGGTGATCACCTGGGGCGGGGTGGCATCAGGAGGATAGATAAAGTCCAGCTCTAAATCTTGGCGGGCGTCAGCTGGAATTTTGAGCTGTAACAAGGGGTCGCCCTCTTGCCCCCGGCGCTGCACCAGATGCACATAATGGGTACGCTCTAAGCCCAAATGGTTCCTGAACTTCATGCGCACCGTGCCCCGAAAGAAAACTCGGTTCTCGGGGGGGCGACGAAATCGTAGTCCATTGGTCAATTGTTCGTCACCCATGGGGGTTTGGAATTTAACCGTGATGGTCTGGTCTTCCCCTCGGTTGTTGTAGAGGGGCAGCTTGAGGCTGTAGCGAATGCCGTAGTTGCCATGGGCCCGGTAAGCCGTGTCAGGGTAGCGGGCTAGCATCGGGGCACTCTGAATTTGGCCGGTACCAAAGGTGTTGCGGTCAACCGAGCTAATCACATAGGAAAAGGCATTGCCCGGGGCGGGAATGGTGAGCACATCACTATCAGCGTTGTCAGTTAAGATGCTACGCCAGGTTGACCCCTTAGCCACCCCGGCCACCCGGCCATAGTAAAACCGACCAAAGCGATAGGTTTCTGGGTTAGAAGGGGGAATATCCCGAGGCCCAGCCAGTTGGCCTTCCTTCAGCACCCGCAACCAGTCTCGCAGGGTGGGAACCCGTTCGTTGCCGTTGGGCATGGTATCAGCATATTTGGCTAGGCTGGCCACATGCACCGGCCCGTTGCTGGTCAGGTACATCATGGCTGTCCGGCCATTACTAGGCAACTCCCCCTGGGGAACTGGCCGAGGAATGGCGGCACCGCCATTGTCACCGATGTTGATTTGAGCTTGGGCGGCGGTCAGGGTGGCTGGCCGCTGGGAGGGCTTGGGGATAGCTTCCCCCTGGGGATGACTGCCGTTGACCGGCACCGTTAACTGCCGTAAGGGAATTGGGGTGTTCATCAATAAATGAACATGGCCTGGGGGAATGGTGACGCTTTTTGGCCAGTGGTCTTGACTGGCTCCCCGCAGCATGTCTGTGGTGGTGCGGCTACCGGGTCCGGCATAGACATTACCGTTAGTGCTAAGGCGAGCCGCTGGCAAATCTCGAAACGGGGCTTCTTGACTTAAGTAGGTCACCCCTTGGTGTACAGCCACCTCTACCGGCTCATTCCCTGGGTTGTAGAGCACGACCCCCAGGAACAAGGTACGCCGATCGTTGGGGCTGGTACCCCGGGCAATGTGGTGGGCAAAAATATCAAACCGCCCATTAAAGGCGTAATTCAAGTGGGCATCGGGGTGACTCATGCCGTCTTTGGGAAACGTAGACAGCAAAATCCCTTCCCGTTGAACCACCTCTGGGCTGTTGCTGTTAAACACAGGGATGTCATCTAATGCGCCGGGTAGAGGCCGTACATCCTGGTAGCGAATTACCTCGGCGTAGGCATCATCCCGAGGAATGACGACCGTTTTGGTCTCGATGGGCTCTGTTATTTCTCCCTGGGGTAGTTGAGCAAAGAGGGGGGAAACGGTTAAAGCAACTAGAGCACTCAGCATGGATAACCTGTGGAAACACCAAAACACCAGCAATTTAGTTTGCCCAGTTGGGTATAAACCTTGCGTGGTAAACGAGAACCCTTATGGTAATGACATCTCGGTGAGATTGACCCGATCCACAATACCATCTTGATGCCTAAGGTGTTTCACAACACCTGGGGGAAAATCACGGAATCTTTATAGAAGAGAACCTCTATTGTCGAATTAGGGGAGCATTCAGTACAGCGGTGATACGATCGCTGACATCCTCGAGATAAGCCTGGGTAGTGACATCTAACCGCTGACCATGGCGCCTCAAGTAGTGGGTGACAGCCCCTTGTAGTTGGCGCAGGTGGTAGCGAGCCAAGAGTCGAGCATCTTCGGGGGCACCATAGGTGGTATCGATCGCGATCGCCTCAAGTAAGCTGGGGGCATTGGCTGCGGCATCGGGGTTGCGTAAAAACAGGCTGGTCAAAATGTTCAAGTGGTGGCGCTGCAAACCACGGCGCAGGCTAGACATCGGGGTCGGATCCGGCCCTGGGGTCAGCACCTCGGCCCAGATAGTCTGGCTGAGGGTATCAAACAACTCGGCTAGGGTAAGGGGTTCAGCCTCAGTGGTGCGCAGTTCGGCATCTCGCAGGCGGATCAGCCGCTCCCCATAGAGGACATCACTCAGGGCGATCGCCTGCACAAACAGAATCCGGTTATAGATCGGGTAGTCCAGGGGATAAACGGTTAGCGGTTTGCCCCAGTGCCACCAGCGATCGGGTGCCAGTAGATTCAGAAACTCTGGAGAGAATTGCAGGGCATCAGCGGCAAACACCTCTGTTCGTAGCGTCTCCAGAGCGCGACGCTGCTCTGCTCCCGATAGGGGTTCAAAGGGGCGTTGGCCCCGAGAGGCCCAGGGGTCAGTGCGGTTAAATCGCTGCCCACCAATGTAGTTAGAAATGGTCATCGCCTGGTGCAGATAATATTCAAACACCAGGTCCACCCGGCGGCGCAGTTGGCCATAGCTTTCCCCAGGGTTGAGGGAAAACCAGTTGAGCCTGTCCCAGATGGCATGGGCGTTAGCCAGTTGGCCTTGGGCATAGCCGAGAGGGTCACGGCTCAGATCCCAGGCGGCGGCCTTGGGGTCGATAAAGTCCCAGATATCTTCGTCGGCGGCATAGGCCAGCTCAGAACCACCGGATCGGGCCGCAATCTGTTGTAGTTGCCGCTGAGCCGTCCCTGGGCCACTCACGGGTTTATACCCATACTCAATCGCCCACCGGTCGTAGGGGCCCAGGGTGGTTGGGAAATAGTCCCCTTGGGGCTGGCCGGGAGGGGCTAAGTTAGGGGGCAGATAGTCCATAATCGAACTGACCATACCCAGAGTACGGGTCTTATCCACGTCATTGAGGTGATCGGGGGCCAGTAGGGTGCTACCCAGAAAGTTGTGTCGCAGCCCTAAAACATGGCCGATTTCGTGGGCTGTCAGCGATCGCAAAAACTGTTGAATATACTTCTCCCGAGCCGCTTGGGTCTCAAAGGGAGGCGCCAGGGTATTCAGCGCCAGGGCCCCAAAGGCCATTTGTTGAGATGCCTTAAATCCGGCACAATAGTCCACTTGATTGGCCAACATACGGGGGGTTCTCGCGGCAGCGGGGTCACCGCCTAACCGCTGGATCAGGCGTCCCTCTAAGGGGTGACCGCACAACTGCAACATCGCCGTCTCAGCCTCAGCACCTAGGATGGCTTCGAAGGTGCGGTACTGCTGGTTCAGGTAGCCAATCACACCGGCATCCAACACCACATCGGCATCCAGAATTTCCCCGGTCAGGGGGTTAACGCGGGACGGCCCCAGGCCCAGAATGCCAGAGAAAAACGAGTCAGACCAGCGAACCACGTTATAGCGCACATCCGCCGGGTCCCAATCGGCATTGGCAGGCATTTGCCGCACCTGAACAGCATCCTTGAACCCAGCTTGCTCAAAGGCGGTGTTCCATAGCTCAATGCCCTCGCGAATCACCCCCCGATACTGGTCCGGTACAGTATTTTCAATCCAAAAGACAATCGGTTGCTTGACTGGGGAGATGGCGGCGCTCGGGTCTTGCTTTTCTAAGTGCCAGCGGTGGATATAGCGGACAAACGGGTCAGGGGTTTGTTGCCGCACGGGTGCCCGGTAGGCAGTAATAAAATAGCCCACCCGCTCATCGGCGGCACGGGGCTGATAAGTAGGGTTATTAGGTAACGGCGATAGACTATACCGCACCCGTAGGCTAAATCCCCGCGCATCTGGAATCGTCGTCAATCCCCGGAAAAATAGCGCCATGGCACCACCGCCGCCGCCGCCGCTATAGCCCAGCACTGTTTCCAGTTCCAGGTTGTTGGGAAAAGCCTTGAGTTCTCCTAAGTAAGACGCTTCGGGGTTCAAGGAGTAGCCGCTCAACGCCCAAGAGAAGGCTGCTGTCAGGTTAGCGGGGTCACGGCCAATTAAGAAGTTCCCCAGATCGATGAGCATTTCCCCGGTGTCGGGATGGATGCTAATCACATTGAGCACAAACAGCATTGAGTCGCTAAAGGACTCTTGCAGCAATTGGCGGTCTTGGGGCCGACTGTGGGGATTACGGAAATAAACATTGGGCACGACCACATGCAGCCTGTTATCTGGGGCCTGGCGAAACTGAATCATCAAATCGTTGATCGGCCAGCCCCGAAATAGTCCTGCTTCCCCTAGCCCCGATTCCAGGGTGGCGATTAGCAGCACATTTTGGTTGAGCTGTTGGGGTTTGATCCCTAATAACGCCCGGGGACGCTCGGGATCACGGTACAGAGTAAAGTATCCCGCTGATACCTCTAAATCTTTAACCACCTCGTCAAAGGGCTTGAGGGTTGCGCCGTTAGCCGCATTTCCATTGGCCTGGGGTGATTCTGGCTGGTCGGGCGGCGACTCTGTCATCGGTGGCGTTTGGCCGATCATGCCCCCAGGCTCTGTAGCCTGCGCCGGGGAACCAGTCTGCACCGTCAACCAAAGGCTAACAGCGAGGCCTATAAGTACAAGTAACCCGAGCTGAATGCGCTGTATCACAACTGCTGCCCTTCCTATCAGGTAGGCCACCTATTAGGCAGGCTACCCATGGTGTTGTCATACTCTAGCGTCTTACGCCCTTGGGGGAGTGGGATTTTTGGGCAAGCTTTTGGCGGTGGGGAGATGGGGAGATGGGGAGATGGGGAGATGGGGAGATGGGGAGATGGGGAGATGGGTGTAGACGCAGGGCGGTTGACGGCAAGGTAGGGTAGATAAAGCATGAGTTTTAAGGGCTTAGTTTTGAGTGTTGAGTGGGAGCGTCCTGATTTTTGTGTAAATCCCAGTTCTGGGAATGAGAAATCAAGGGTTCTAGCCTGATTGAGCACGACGTTC
>SL_5KL_010_SEDDRAFT_10001473_pt1 | contig 14213 bp, 14 predicted proteins | sample SodLakKL_010_SED_FD_9118 | JGI IMG/M metagenome (IMG submission 9118)
TATATCGGAGGATACGGGGAAGGTCCTCGCTCAAGAGGATTTTTCCTTTCGCTGTCCTTTGTGACCGGCCTGGCTGTTACCTTTGCTATACTCGGTTTCGCGGCGGCTGCTTTTGGCCGGGTATTTGGGGAGATCGGGGAAGTCTGGTATTACATCCTGGCCGGCGTGGCTATTATCATGGGGCTGCAGCTTTTGGGTGTATTAACTTTTAATTTGCCGGGTTTAAAGAACATGCCGGTGAAAAAAGTAGGGCCCGGGGGTTCCCTGATCATGGGTATGCTTTTTGGCCTGGTTGCATCTCCATGTGCTACTCCTGTGCTTGCAGTAATTGTAACTTATGCCGCCGTCCAGGCCGAACCCTTTTACGGCAGCAGTTTGCTGTTTATCTATGGGCTTGGCCACGGTATTCCACTGCTCGCTGCCGGTACTTTTACCGGCCTGGCCCGGAACCTGCCCAGGATCAATAAGTATACCCAGTATTTAAGCTATTTCAGTGGCCTGATCCTGGTTATCCTGGGGCTGGTTCTACTGGCCTGGGTCAACTGGTTCCAGGCGCCGGTGTAAAATGCTGGCTGGAGTATAATTTTTGGCTCTAACTTCTGAAGTTTGGCAAACCCGGCAGAAACTATTATGAATGTAACTGGAAAATATTTTATGCATTGGTTTTGGATGCAGTTATTTTTGAAGCCTGCCTGATAATAATTGCAGGCAGGCAAGTTCTTTTTTTCTATCTGCAAACCAACATTAATTTCAACAACTTTCAGCTGAGTCTACTATGTCTTAAAACCGTGAATATGGTATTATAATGCAAACACATTGTTGGCAATACATTTAAAATGGCTAATAACAGGAAAGAAGGTTAATTGGATGGAAGATAACTCAGGTATAGCCAGCTAAGCTGCAGGTGACAGTTTCACCGTCTCTCCTTCAGCCTTGAAGCTGTGCTTTAAGGTAAGTTCGAAAAGTCCCCATGGTGCCGCTTATCATTCAGTTAGGCAATACTCTGAGGGGTTAAGATGAATGAAGCTAAACCTTAGACAGAGAAATTTAATCCAGTTTTGAGAGGAGTTGATTGCCGCTTATGGAAGTAAATATCCTTATTGGGGGTGCAGCCGGGCAGGGCATGGAAACAATTATGAACCTGCTTGGAAAGGCCCTGGTCAGGGAAGGCTTCGGATTAATTTATACCAAGGACTACATGTCCCGGGTCCGCGGCGGACACAATTTTTCCAGGCTGCGCATTGCCCCGGGCAGCCCCTGGACTACGGTTGAATCAGCCGATGTCCTGGTAGCGCTTAATGAAGAAACCTATCATTTCCATCAAGGTAACCTGAGCCCTTCGGGCCGGGTAATCTATGATCCGGAACTGTTCAACCTTCCAGAAGGAGAAAACAGGGCTGTTCCCGTGGAAATGAAGAAACTGGCCGAGGAAGCCGGCGGCAAAGTGATGGCCAACACGGTGGCTGTAGGAGCGCTGTTAGTCTTATTAGGCCTTGAAACTCAGGCCGTGGAAGAACTGCTTAAAGACACTTTTGCCGGCAAGGACGGAGTGGCAGAAAAAAACATTAAAGCTTTGAAAAAAGGCTACGATACAGCAGCCCGGTCCTGCAGCGCCTGTTTTGACCTGCCGCCCAAAAACGAGGGAAGTAAAAGCCTGTTTATAGACGGTAACCAGGTCCTGGGCATGGGCGCCCTGGCCAGCGGGTGCCGTTTTTTATCGGCTTACCCGATGACCCCTTCAACGGGGATCATGAATTACCTGGCCGGTAAAAGCCCTGAATACCCCGTAGTGGTTGAACAGGCCGAAGACGAAATAGCAGCCATCAACATGGCTCTCGGTGCCTCATATACCGGGGTCAGGGCCATGACCTGCACCTCGGGAGGAGGATTTTCCCTGATGGTGGAAGGGGTATCTTTAGCGGGAATGACCGAAACCCCGCTTGTTATAGTGGTAGCCATGCGCCCGGGACCTGCTACCGGCCTGCCTACGCGAACGGAACAGGCCGACCTTGAATTTGTCCTGCACAGCGGGCACGGGGAATTTCCCCGGGCAGTTTTGAGCGCCACCTCGCACGAGGATGCTTTTTACCGCCTCAATAAGGCCTTTGAGCTGGCCGACCGTTACCAGACCCCGGTCTTTTTCCTTTCCGACCAGAACTTTGCCGATACGCACCGCTCCGTTGAGCCCTACGATTTCAGCCGACTGGCTTATAACCGGCACCTGGCTGAAGCAGGCGGTTTTGAAAAGCCTTACAAGCGCTACCGGATCACTGAAAGCGGAATTTCGCCGCGCGCCCTGCCCGGGCAGTTCGAAAATGAAGTGGTCCTGGTCGACAGCGATGAACATGATGAAAACGGCAATATCATTGAAGATGCTTCCACCAGGCGGGCCATGGTTGAAAAAAGGATGCGTAAACAAAAAGCCCTGGCTGAAGAAATGGACGAACCCGATCTTTACGGGGATCCCCACCCGGAAGTGCTTTTAATTGGCTGGGGTTCCACCTACGGGGTGATCCGGGAAGCTGTTGATGCCCTGGCTGCGCTGGGAACAAAGGCGGCCATGCTGCACTTCAGCGACCTGTGGCCATTGCCTCAAAAAAGGCTTTCCGGCCTGCTTGCCGAAGTGGAAAAGAGCTACTGCATCGAGAATAATGCAAGAGGGCAGCTCTCAGCCCTGATCCGCAGGGAAACAGGCCTGTCCATTGGCGATTCTATTTTGAGATATGATGGGCGGCCCTTCCTGCCCCGCGAGATTGTTGAGGAGGTGCAAAATGACCTGTAAAGCTGATAATTATATCATTGGTGAAACAGCCTGGTGTCCTGGCTGCGGTAACTTTGCCATCCGCGAAGCCCTGGCCGGGGCTTTAGCAGATCTTTGCCTGGATTCACACCAGGTGCTGCTGGTATCAGGCATCGGCCAGGCGGCAAAAATTCCCCACTACATTCGGGTCAACGGTTTTAACGGCCTGCATGGCAGGGCCCTGCCTCCAGCTGTTGGGGCCCGCGTGGCCAATAAAAATTTGAAAGTGATCGTTGAATCAGGAGACGGCGACAGTTACGGCGAAGGGGGCAACCATTTTATTCACAATATCCGGCGCAACCCCGATATTGCCCACTTTGTTCATGATAACCAGGTTTACGGCCTGACCAAGGGGCAGGCCAGCCCCACCAGTGAGCCGGGAATGAAGACCGGGGTCCAGGTTGAAGGCGTCACTGTGCCGCCCCTGAACCCCCTGGCGCTGGCCCTGGTCATGGGCGCCGGCTTTATAGCCCGCTGTTTCAGCGGCGAAAAGGAGCATTTAAAAGAAACAATGAAGGCCGCCATTAATTTCAGCGGCTATGCCTTGATTGATATTCTCCAGCCCTGCGTTTCGTTTAACAAAATTAACACCCACGGGTGGTATAAAAACAGGGTGTTCTTCCCGGAAATTGAAGATCCCGGGGATTGGTCCGCGGCCATGGAGCTTTCCCGCCAGTGGGGCGAGCAGATCCCGCTTGGCATATTCTATAACAAGCCGCATCAGACTTTTGAAGAAAGCCGGGCGGCGCTTGTGGGAGAACCTTTGAGCTTCAGGTCTTTTAACCCGGAAGCTTGTTCTTCACTACAGGAAGAATTTCTATAAATAGGGGTGTGTGATCGTGTCTGAAGAAGAATACCGGTGTTCCAAGTGCGGCAAGCTGGTTAGCGGTAAAGAAGTTGTCCACCATCCAATCCGGGGCGGTTACAAGAGGGAGCATTTTCCGCTGTTTCATTTTGAAAAAATGCCCTTATGTCCCGATTGCCTGGAACGCCAGAAAAAAATCGACATCTTTGAAAAAGTTCTTGCCATGATTGGCCTGGCTATAGTTTTTTATTTTATGGCCGTAGGCTTTATAATCCTTTTTGGCACCGGATCCGGCATTGGATAACAAGCAGGGAGGTAGCAATGTTTTTCTGGACTTTTGGTAATAAAACAGTAAAAGAACTGCGTAAGAAACAGGGTTTGACTGCACGTGAACTGGCCATGATCATCAATGTTAACAGCCCGGTGATAAAAAAAGTGGATGATTTTAAAATAAAAAATGTTCCCGAGCCTCTAAAAAGCAGGATTGAGCCTGTTTTGAAGGGTAAGAAGCAGTAATTGAGCGGTTGCTATTAATGAACNGCCCGGCAGGAATAAAGAGAGAAATATAGAAGTTNTAATTGTGTAAATATAAAGAAAGAGGTGTCGGGATGGCCTATGAAACGATCATCGTAGAAAAAAGAGAGCATGTGGCNCGGATCACTTTTAACCGTCCACAGCGATTGAACGCAATCAACAGCACCCTCGGCCTGGAAATGAANGATGCCCTGGAAGANATAGGGCAGGATGATGAAATCAGGGTGCTGATCATTACCGGCAATCCCAGGATCAGGGAAAAAGAAGGTCGCCAGGAAATTACCCACTGTTTTTCAGCTGGCTGGGACCTGTCCGAAACGTCCCAGGTTGAACCGATTGTGGAAATGGTTGCCGCATATGAAAAGCCTGTCATTGCCATGATTAACGGCTATGCCCTGGGAGGGGGTTGTGAACTGTCCCTGGCCTGCGATTTTATTTTTGCCTCGGAAAACTCCGAAATAGGACTGCCTGAGATTAACCGCGGCCTGCTGCCGGGTTGGGGTGGGACCCAGCGGTTGCCCCGCCGGGTTGGCGTTTCTAAAGCCAAGTGGATGATTTTGACCGGGGAAGCGGTAAGCGGTCCTGAAGCAAAAAGAATGGGCCTGGCTGATGAAGTGGTTCCCAGGGAAAGTTTGGACCATACTGTTACCGAATTTGCAGAAAAACTTGCCGGCAAACCCCCGGTTGGTTTAAAAAAGATCAAGGAAGCAATCAACAAGGGCATTGATACGGACCTGGATACCGGTCTTGAAATTGAGCAGCAGGCCCTCGGTCACCTGCTGCAGACCGAGGACTTCAGGGAAGGCATCGCTGCTTTTATTGAGAAAAGAGAACCTCACTGGAAGGGCCGTTAAGGGTGTGATGAGCTGGTTAGCCGAACCTGGCCTAGAACCTGTCAAATCTGAAATAAAAACTCGAAATGCCACCGCTCAACTCTTAATCTTTCGCTGCAGTATTAGTTTTTTAACAGGCTGATAGTGGTGGATGAAAGAAAGCGAGTTGTCTTAACCGCCGGTTCAAGGAAGTGTTGCTAAATTCATGCGGAGGGGGAGGTTTGATTGTTTGAATGGAAGTGCCCGCATTGCCATCGCAAGTTTTACAGTTCCTGTCCGGAAAGGGAAAAAGACATCATAGAATGCTGTTATTGCAACCAGGAGCTTGAAAATCCCTATGCCGACAAAGATAAGAACAATAGTGCTTTATAACCAAAAAAAAACACATCGACCTGGGAACCATTCTTGTTTACCGGGAGTCTTATTAACGAACACAATTTATTTATCTACCCGGCTGGCCTGGAAGGCTTTTTAAAGCCGTCCCAAAATATGGTCGGGTTATGGATAGTGACAGCTATGTTATAATTGTAATAAGATTTATACATCAAACCTCTTTTTGCAGTGTTTCAGTAGAGTTTTAAACTGCTGCTGTGATTAAAAGCATGCAAATTGGGGTTGTTTTTTAGAACATTCCGGGCTTTTTTAGGGAGGAATCACAGCTAGTGGCTGAAAAGAAAGTTCCCATGGACTCGAAATCAAAAAATTCGGCCTCAAAGACGAACCACCGGGGTTTCCGGCTTGGGAGTATTCTGAAGGTAATTTTTGCTCTGCTGATTATTTTTTTCCTCATTGGAGGAGGAGCAACTGCGGCAGTGGTGATCCACTATGTCAATGATACGCCGCCATTTGATCCTTCCCGCCTGGCTACAGTGGAGACCTCTTACATTTATGACAGTGAAGGCAATGAAGTAGCCGTTCTTCACGAAGAGCAAAACCGCATTGTTGTAAGCCTCGAAGATGTGCCCGAGCATGTCCGGAAGGCTTTTATCGCCATCGAGGATGAGCGGTTTTTCGAACATTTTGGTTTCGATGTTACTGGCAGTGTGAGGGCGGCGTATGCTAATTTTCAGGCCGGTGAGATTATCCAGGGTGGCAGTACCATTACCCAGCAGCTGGCACAAAACGCCTTTTTGACCACGGAAAAAACATACCGGCGTAAGATCCAGGAAGTATGGCTGGCCCTTCAGCTGGAGCGTAATTACAGCAAAGAAGAAATCCTGGAACTTTACGTGAACCGGATCTATTTTGGGAACAGCGCTTACGGTGTTGAAGCGGCCGCCCAGACCTATTTTAATAAAAGTATCGATGAAATAAGCGTTGCTGAAGCAGCCATGCTGGCAGGCACTGTGCGTTCACCAAATAACTATAACCCGTTCGACGATGAAGAAAAAGCCGTGGAACGGATGCAAACTGTGCTTATGAGCATGGAGCGGCTGAACTATATTACAGAAGCCCAGCGCCGGGAAGCATTGGCCGAAGAGTTTGATTATGCCGAACCGCGTGACCCTGAATATCCCTATCCTCATTTTGTCGATCACGTGGTTCATCATGAGCTGATTGAAATTTTAAGTGCCATCCCTTCCATTGGAAACCAGGAAGAAGCATACCGGGCTATCTATACAGGGGGTTTGCGCATCTATACAACCCTGGATCCAAGAATGCAGAGTCACGTGGAAGAGGTGCTGGGCCGTAATGATCTTTATCCGAGCACAATATATGTGGATATGTCCCGGGCGAAAGAGGCAATTGCCCAGCTTCCGCCAGGGCGCGATTTATCCTGGGATCAATTGCAGGAATTTATAGATGAAGAAAACGGTGTCCCCCAACCCCAGGCGGCTATAGTCCTGGCCGATCCAACTACCGGCAGGATCAGAGCCCTGGGTGGTGGGCGTGATTACCAGAAAAAAGTTGACGAGATTTTGCGTTTTAGCACCCACCGTCAGCCGGGCTCGGCGATCAAACCGGTTATCACCTACGCTCCGGCTTTTGAAGAGGGAGTCCTGGCCGGGGCCGGCTCAACTCTTGATGATTCACCCTATACCGGTCCGGGAGGCTGGCGCCCGAAAAACTTTGATAACCGTTTCAGGGGCTGGATACCGGCCCGAGATGCCCTTTATTATTCTTACAACGTTCCCGCGGTCCGGGCCTTCGAGGCCCTGGGACCCAGAACAGGGGTGCAATATGCTCAGAAAATGGGCATAAATTCCTTTACCCCTGAAGAGGTAGACAACCTCAGTCTTTCCCTGGGTGGTTTTACCAGGGGAGTGACGGCAATCGAAATGGCCCAGGCTTACGGCGTCCTGGCCAATGAAGGAGTTAAAGTCGAAATGCACACCGTGGAAAGGATCGAGGATCGCCACGGAGGTATTATTTACGAACGGGATATTAATCCGACCCAGGTGCTGAGCCCGCAGACTACCTTCCTGGTTAATGATATCCTGCAGGATTTCGTCCAGAAATATCTCGGCCGGGCCCTGCAGATTGACCGGCCCGTAGCAGCCAAAACGGGGACGACTGAACACTGGAAAGATGTTTACCTGGCAGCATATACCCCCAACATCGTTGCTACCTTCTGGATGGGCTATGATGAACCGAAGATGGGTGGTATCCAGCAGGGCTGGCGCTACTCTACCGCTTTCCTGCGTGAAGTATTCCTGGAAGCTTTCCAGGATTTGGAAATCAGGGATTTTAACCGCCCGGACGGCATCGTGCGGATGGAAGTATGCACTGTTTCAGGCCTGAGGCCCAGTGCGGCCTGCCGGGAAGCCAACGCTACGCGTTATGATTATTTTACGGAACAGCATGCACCCGGGGTTCCCTGTGATAAACACCGGGCTTCGGAATCGGAAGAACCCGATGAGGATGAAGATGCTGTAGATGAAAATGATGAGCCGGTGGAAGATCCCGATAATGATGAGCCGGATCGTGATGATCCACCGGAAGATGATCCCAATGGCGATCCCCCGGATGACGGGGAGGAACCAGATGAACCCCCTGACGAGGACAACGATCAGCCGGAGGATCCCCCTGAAGAAAACGACAATGGCGGATCTAATGGGAACGATTCCGACGACCAGGGTGATAATGGCCAGGGTGATGGCAATCAGGGTGATGGTGGTGAAGAAGAACGCGAAGATCCATGGTGGAGTTAGTATATTTAGTTCTTTCACCCGGCGTATAAATTACTACAGGAAAATTGTATAATAAAACTACAAAAGGCGGCACTGCTGCATGATTTCCTGCAGCTGCCGCTTTTCTTCTTCCTTAACCGGCAGCAGGGGTAGACGGGTCGGGCCGCCGTAACGTCCGATCAGGTCCATAGCCGCTTTCAGGCCGGCAACACCAAAGCGGGCGGTAACTGCGTCATTTATATCAAGCAGGCTTAGCTGTAAATCCCGGGCCTGTTCCAATTCGCCGTTGTTGAAAAGGGTGTATATATCTACGCACTCCTCGGGCATGACATTGGCCAGGGCCAGGGTGCCTCCCCCGGCTCCAAGCAGGAGGGCGGTCAGGAGAAAGCCGGCTGAGCCGGCGGATACTATAAAATCGCTGCCGGTTTTTTCTATGATTTTGCCGATTTGGACAATGTTACCCCCGCTGTCTTTTATACCCACTATATTGGGATGTTTCGATAACCGGGCCACCAGGCCTGCATTCATGTTAAGGGTGGTATTGCGGGGCATATTGTACAGGAAAATGGGAATGAGGGAGTTTTCAGCCACATGAAGGTAGTATTTTTCCAGGGCTTCATCGCTCATGCAGCCTTTAAAGTAGTGCGGTGTTATGATCAGGGCTGCATCTGCCCCGCTTTCTGCAGCAGCCCTGGTTAAGAGGATTGTTTCTTTTGCTGATTCTGTACCGGTTCCGGCAATAACTTTTTTTTCGGAAGGGAAGTTTTCTCGCACGTAAGCAAACAAACGCTCTTTTTCTTTAGCATTGAGCAGTACCGCTTCACCGTTGGTCCCGGCGGCAACCAGCCCGTGCAGGGATGTTTTTCCCCACCAGTCCAGGTTGTCGCGCAGTTTTCCCCATGCAATCTCGCCGCTGTTGTCAAATGGTGTCGGTATAGGGGCATATATGCCGTAAAACATCTTATCACCCGCCCTGTTGAATTTTGGGTTGCTGCAGATTAACAGCAGCAATGTATGAACAATTAGTACCTACTAAGCCTATTGGCCTTGTTGAATGGGAACCGTCCCCTGTGGCTTAGCGGGCTATGCTCGAGTACTTACAAAGATTATATAACAGGCGGTAGTCAAAATAAACAGTTCCAGGCAGATATTATTTCAGCAGGGGGATGGCTTAAAGGGAATTGTTCTTTTACCGAGAATAGTATATAAGACTAAGTTTATAAACGACCAGTGGAGGTGCAATCGATGAGCGACACTAAACCGGTAGCCGTAGAGGCGCAAAACAACACCCTGGGGATTATATCCCTCGTGGCCGGTATAATCGGCGTTATTTTATTTGTCTGCTGTTCTTATATTTCTGTGGTGCTGGGTATTGTAGCCCTGATTTGCGGTATCCTGGGTTACCAGCAAAAACAGCAGTATGCCCTGGCCGGAATTATCCTCGGGGCAATATCTATTGTCCTGGGCATTATCTTTGTCATCGTGGGCCAGGTAATATTCCGTGAACTCGTGCCTGTTTTGGAACGGGAACTCAGGTTCTAAGGTTAATTTAGTTCAACCTGATCGAGATCAGGTTTAAACAAAGGATGGATTTACTATGAATTCACCTGCCAGGATCTGGGCAGAAAGGACCCTGCTTGCATTTGCCCTGGTAATGATAGTGGTGGTCTACTTTTATGTGACTACTCCCGGTTTGCGGGATCTAATCCGACCCCACCACTGCCTGTTTTTTCAGGCCACGGGATTGCTGTGTCCGGCATGTGGTGGAACCAGGGCCATAGGCCACCTGTTAAACGGCCACCTGCAGCTGGCTTTAAAAAGCAATGCCCTGGCCGTGTTTTCATTGCCCTTGATCTTTTACGGCACATTATCAGCCTTCCGGCTGGTCTTCGACCGCAGCTTCAATCCCTCCGACATTAGAATTAACCCCTTTTGGCTGTGGATCATTCCGGTTGTGATTGTTATATTCTGGATTACCAGGAACCTCTCCTACTTTTCTTTTCTCAGCCCAATCTAAAGCGGTTTAACAAGACGGATTATTCCGGTTTGCTAAATTGAGAACCGGGGGGAAGCAGATTTTTGTTTCCAAACCTGACATCAATTTGAAAAACAGTAAGAGAACTTACAAGATCTATTTGACAGGGTTAACAGAAAATTGATATAATAACAGCCCCTAGTCATATTTAAAGTAATTTGTAGGCAGCGGGGTGGTGTGTTTTATGAGCAGGCTGGAAAAATCCCGGGAAGCGAAGCAAAAAAAGAAGTTAAAGGCAAAACAACTTTTTATTATTCTGGCCGTGATCCTGGTGTTGGGAACAGGCAGCTTGCTTTATGGAAGTATGTCCGGGCCAACCAATCAAGCAGATATGATTGATTTGGACAGAACAGCTGCCTTTAAAGATGTATTTGGTATCACCCATGTCAGGGTTTATTTGCACGATGGTATCGAAGATAATAAGTTAAATGCTGTTATTGAAGGAATATCCATGGAGTATAGCCCTGAAGATAATATGTGGGATCTTTCGCTGGACGGATACAGTGCAGGAGAACAGCTGGTTATAGAAGTAATTGCCGGGGATGATGGAAAGGTGCAGGAAGAAACTATCATTATCGGTGATTGAATATGTTTCGGGTGTTCCGCAGAAAGGTATTATTGGGTAGGGAGGTGGGGCGATAATAAAAATATGGGAACCGGGCTTGTTAGAAAGATTATATAAAATGAAGGGAGAAAAATAAAATTGGTTTTATTAAAAAAGACTGCAATAAGCCTGACGATAATGACGCTGTTATTGATCGCCTTCTCAACTGCTGTTTATGCGAATGATGTTGATGCGCCTGAAAAGGTCTACTTTGAACGTACGGATGGGAAGATTATTGTTGTTGATTATGTAGAGGCTATCGAACATTTTTGGCAGGATGGTAAAAAAGCGCTTTATGATGCTACTGTTACAGGAATAACAGAGGCATTAAAGAACCATCTTGATGTTTGGATCGAGGTAGAAATTGGTGGAACCCTGTACGTTCTTCACTACAGTGAAGCGGTTAAAGACGGCTTGAGTTATACAGAATTAATTGCAGAACGTCAAAAATATGAAGTTGATCGGCCAGACCCGGATCTGGAAATGTACCTTGAAGGAGTAGCTACTGTTAAGTTCCGGACTCCGATGCCGACTGTTTATGCCGACTGGTATGAAGTTCAGGTGACCTGGCATGAACTGTGGGAATTTTCAATTGTAGATGTTATAGTTGATGAAAGTGAACTGAATGATTTTGGATATGATGTAGCTGATATTGAAGAAGTAAGGATTTTGGGTAATAGAGCTACCTTTGATGACGATGATCGTTACCGGGTGGTTTTTAACGAAGAAATAGAAATTGAGCCCGGAGATGTTGTATTCAGGATCGATGGGGATGTCTATTATTAGGAAATAACCCCTGTTTAATGATTAATTGAAGCCCGGTTGAAGGAAATCTTAATTAAACTGAGCTGCATATGATAATTTTGCGGCTCAGTTTAATTTTTGGCAGTTTACTTTTGCCTGCATTACTTTTTTCATCTCTTGCTTTATGTTCCGATCACAGTCACGTAAACGGTCCTTTTGCGGCGGGGCCCGTCGAACTCGCATAAGAAGATATTCTGCCAGGTTGAAAGACCCATTTCCCCTTCTATTAAGGGAATAGTTTCATTGGGCCCCACCAGGCCCGCTTTCAGGTGGGCGTCGGCGTTGCCGTCATGGCGGTCATGCTCCCATGTCCCGCGGGGGATCAGCCCGGCCAGCAGGTTGACCACGTCATTCTGGACGCTGTCATCCCAGCCTTCCTGGATCATCACTGCCGCTGTTGCTCCCTGGGCATACACGTTTACCAGGCCGTTTTGCAACCCACTCTCCCGCACTGCCTGCTCAACCTGGCCGGTAATGTCGTACAGCTTTTCCCGGCTGGAGGTGGCAAATGAAATTTCAACCCGTTTGCAATTCATCTCAGGCCTCCAAACATCCGTAATATCGGGGACGGTTCTAAATATTCCGGGAGTCCCAGTAGTTTTTGGCCGTTCAATTGTAAAGGTCTTTCCTGCTTAAAGCCTGGTGCAGAATGAAAGCCGGAATAATTAGAACCGTCCCCGATATTTCCGGTATTATTTACGGTTTGGGAATGCCGAACGAAGACATATATATGGCAAATTCGGCTTCTCCGTCGACTGCAACAACCCGGTTTACTTCTTCATCAAAGAAGGCGCCCACCTGGCAGGAGCCGAGGCCGCAGGACACTGCTGCCAGGGCGGCGTTCTGGGCGATATGCCCGGCATCGAGGTAAATGTAGCGGTATGCGCGCTGTTCATATTTCCACTTCGCCCGCTCGATCACGGCAGTCCAGATCAGGTTAAAAGCAGCGTCGCGCAGCATTTTCTGGCCGAGTGCCGCCCGGGCCAGGTCCAGGCCGAAGCTTCCCTCCTTGATCAATGTCAGGGCGTGGTAAGGTACCCGGTAATGGTAAAGTCCGGGTTTAAACCCCTCCACGTTATTGATCTGGCAGTAGGTCTCGACCGGGTAAAGTGCTCCTGCCGAAGGAGAGGCCCTGAACTGGTGATATTCGGTAGCCAGAGTGATCCCCTGGGCGGCCCACAATACCTGGGACAGGGTTTTTGCGTTTACGGCTGTGCTGCTGTAATTTCTGACTGAGCGCCGCTCCTGAACAGCCTCGTAGAGCGGTTGTCCGCCTTCCCGGTCGGGACGGGGAAGCTCGATTGTTTCATTTTCGGGTGGATACTTCTTATAAAGGGGTGGTTTACGGTCCCAGTCCAGGCCCCTGCCTTTTAAAGATTCCCGGAAATATTTACTCAGGCGTTGAAATTCATCGCCGAAACCCATCGATAAAACCTCCTGGTTGTGTTGCTTTTTACCGGGCCAGTTCCACCCGGTTGCGCCCTTTATTTTTTGCGCTGTACAGGGCCCTGTCAGCTTCCTGGTAAACACTGTGAAAAGATGCATCCTGACCGCTTTTCAAGGCGGCGACACCAAAACTGGCTGTTATGCGAAGATCTTCCATCCTGCCGGTAAAGGTGCATCCTTCTATAGCCCGGCGGATTTTTTCTGCAACTTTTTGTGCTCCTTCCAGGGTGGTGCCCGGGAGGAGGATTACAAACTCTTCTCCGCCGAAACGGGCCAGGATATCGGTCTTGCGCAGCTGCCCCTTGATTACTCCGGCGATAAGTTTGAGCACAATATCTCCATTAGGGTGACCGTACTGGTCGTTAATTGTTTTGAAGTGGTCTAGATCCAGCAGGATCAGGCTGGAAGATTCACTGGTTCGTCCGATGCGGGCAATTTCCCTTTCTACAAACTCGGTAAAGCGCATCCGGTTGAACAGACCGGTCAGCATATCGGTGCGGGCCATATATTTAAGCTGCTCATTTTTTTTCTCCAGCTGCTTTTTTTGTTTTTCGATTAATGACTGCTGGACCAGGTTCAAGGCATTGGTGCGCCACAGGATCAAAGACAACCCGAGGCCTATGGCCGTGGCTCCAAAACCGTTCACCCTCAGGGATAGCAGCACTTCCGGGTTGGATTGGGTTAAAGGAAGGGTGAAAAACAGGGTCAGGTAGGCGATCCCGTAAAAAGCTGCGGCTACCCAGGGTTTAATGATCACGGCCAATGCTACGGCCAGGCTGGCTATAAGGTAAGGGTTGATGTTGGAAATAACCAGCTGATCTATAACGCAGAGGATAGCTCCGAATAAAAGGTAGGCCATGGCTGTGACCAGGTAGATGATCCGATGCAGTGTAAAATTTTCCAGGCCTTTGCTGCGGATCCTGTAGGTGGCAATACCGACCGAAGTGCTCAGGATCAGCATGACAGCATGAACAATGATTATTCCCGTCTGCCACTGGAATATAACTGAAGCCGGGTCCGGGTTGGCCTCACCGGCCAGGGCGATCCAGAAAAATATAATATGCCCGAGGTGGACCGGGGCCAGGACCAGGGTCAAGATCATCACCCTCTGGTTGTTAATCCGGGCAATTGCCGGCTCTGATACCTGGTTGAGCAGGAAAAAGGTATTAAACATATTAGTAATTGTGGTGTAAGCAGACATACCGATTTCTCCGTGCCTTC
>SL_5KL_010_SEDDRAFT_10001474_pt1 | contig 14209 bp, 14 predicted proteins | sample SodLakKL_010_SED_FD_9118 | JGI IMG/M metagenome (IMG submission 9118)
CTTTAAAAGCCTTGACCTTTCTAATAGGGTTGTTATGGCTCCTATGTGTATGTACTGTTCTGGAGAAGAGGGCTTTCCGACCCCCTGGCACTACTCGCATTATGGGGCCCGGGCAATTGGGAAGGTTGGCCTAATTATTCAGGAAGCAACTGCCGTTGAAAAAAGGGGAAGATTGAGCCCAAAAGATCTTGGAATCTGGGATGATACCCACATTGAACCTCTGGGGAAAATGGTTACTCTTCTCCAAAATTTTGGAAGCAAGGTGGCCATACAACTGGGCCATGGGGGGAGAAAAGCCAGACCTGGCACAAGGGATATAATAGGCCCGAGTGGAATTGCTTTTTCGGATGAGTTTCCCAACCCTATAGAAATGGGAGAAAAGGAAATTAAGGATGTAATCCATTCCTTTAAAAAAGGAGCAGAAAGGGCCTGTGCTGCTGGGTATGATATTATTGAATTACACGGGGCACATGGTTATTTAATCCACCAGTTTCTCTCACCCTATTCCAATAAGCGAAGGGACAAATATGGGGGAAGTTTGGAAAATCGCCTTCGCTTTCCCCTTGAGATAATTAGAGAAATAAAAGAAATTTTACCTTCCGAAATACTATTGATGGTTAGAATATCTGCTGTGGAATACATAAAAGGGGGATATTCCTTTTCGGATATGTTGGATGCGGCTAAAGCTTTTGTTGAAGCTGGAGTTGATATTCTGGATGTAAGTTCTGGAGGGGCAGGACCTTCCCCTCCTAGAGTCTGGCCAGGATATCAGGTTCCCTATGCGCAAAAATTTAAAGAAGAATTGGGCGTTCCTGTAATTGCCTGTGGCCTTTTAAAAGATCCGGGGATGGCAGAGGAGTGGGTTGGAAATGGCCGGACAGATCTTGTTGCTTTAGGCAGGGCTCTTTTGCGGGATCCTAACTGGGTCTTAAACGCGGCCTGTGAACTGGGTGTACCTGGAATTATACCTGGTTCATATGCTCGGGCTTACCCCGAGGAAATAAGGTAAAAAAAGAAAAGGAGGGGGAGTATGGATTTTAAGAGAGTTTTAATTATTATTCTGGCAATCGTTTTTTTTATAGTTCTGGTTCAGAACTTTCAGCCAATAAATGTAGAATTTCTTTTCTGGGAAGTAGAAGTTCCCCAGATAATAATGCTATTTCTTTCTGCTCTGCTTGGTTTTTTGATCTGTTACATATGGCTGCACATTAGAGGGAGAAGGCGCAGGAGATAAAAAGAATTAAGCGTTTTAATACCCTATTATTTGATTTTTTGGGAAGGAGGTAAGGAATGGCAAAGATAGATATTGGTTCGAAAATTTTACAATACAGAAGGCAAAAGGGGTATACTATAAAAGAACTTGCAAAAAAAACGAAACTAACTTCTTCTATGTTAAGCCAGATTGAAAGAGGAAATGCTAACCCATCGATTAATTCTCTGCGAATTATTGCTAAAGCCCTTGATGTTCCTCTGGTTAATTTTTTTGAAGATGAAGATAATGTTGAAAATCTTGTGGTTAGGGCTGATCAGCGAAAAAAATTAATGATGCCCTCCAATCATGGATTTGTATATGAATCACTTTCCCCAAATTTAAGCGGAAAAATTCAAATGGTTCTGCTGAGGTTAAACCCCGGAGAAGAAACAACAGAAAGCCTAATGAGTCACGAAGGGGAAGAAGCTGCACTTGTTCTTGAAGGTAAGGCGAAAATTTATCTGGAAGATGGGGTATTTGAGTTAGAAAGCGGTGACAGCATAAGGATTCCGCCGGGGAAACCTCATAAATGGGAAAATATTGATAACATTATTGTTACTGTTGTTTTCGCTATTTCACCACCATCCTTTTAATTTTTCCATAACCCCTGTTTTAGGGCAGGGGCTTTCTTTTTTTCGATGCAGGAAAAAAGAGGGGTTTATAATTAATTGTTTAATAAGTTTAATTATATTTGAATTTTTTTGAAATCAAAAAGTTAGGAGGATTTTGAGTTGGAAATAAGAGAGGTAAGGGCTGGGTATCTAAACCTTGAATTGAAAGAACCTTTTACTATTGCCCTGGGAACGGTGACGGAGGCAAAAAATGTGGTTGTTGAGATTGAAACGGATAGTGGACTGGTTGGTTTTGGAGAAGCTGCTCCCATGCCAATTGTAACGGGGGATTTTCAGGAGGCAACCCTGCAGGGCATCCTTCAGTTTCTACGACCACTATTACTGGGGAAGGATCCCCGCCAGATTTCGATGATTTCTTCCTTAATGGATAAAGTTCTAAAAGGAAATCCAGCGGCCAAGGTTGCTGTAGAAATGGCCCTTTTCGATTTGCTGGGGAAAATTTACAGAATGCCTCTTTACATTTTGTGGGGAGGTAATGCCAACTCTTTTGAAAGTGATTATACAATTAGTATTGATGAGCCGGATATAATGGCTGAAAAAGTTGAGCCTCTTTTGGAAAAAGGATACACGGCCTTAAAGGTTAAAGTTGGACAGGATGGAAAAGAAGATGTAAAAAGAATTGCTGCTGTCTCCAGGGCAGTTAATGGTAGGGCATTAATTCGAATTGATGCTAATCAGGGCTGGGGTATTAAAGAAGCTGTAGCTGCTATTCAGGAGATGGAAAAATTTGATGTTGAGTTAGTTGAAGAACCTATCCTAAAAGGTAATCTGGATGGAATGGCTTTTATCCGGGACCGGGTTAAGGTCCCAATAATGGCCGATGAAACGGTTTTTTCTCCCAAAGATGCTCTTGAAGTAATAAAAGCAGGCGCCGCTGATTTAATTAACATTAAACTTATGAAGGCCGGAGGTCTTCTTGCGGCCCGGAAAATTGATGCAATAGCCTCAACTGCCGGCCTTGAATGTATGGTGGGTTGCATGATTGAAAGCAGGTTATCGGTAACTGCGGCAGCTCATCTTGTTGCAAGTTCGCCTAATATTACCAGGGCCGATCTTGATGCTCCCGGATTTTTGCGCTCTGATCCCATTATTGGAGGGATTGAAATAAAAGGTGGCCTTTGTACCCTGCCTGAAAAACCCGGTTTGGGTATAGAATTGAATAGACAGGAGGTAAAATTTGTTGATAACACGTAGAAATGATTGGGAAAATGAATTTGAAGAGTTCGCAGGGAAAATTATGGAAGAGTTTGAAATCCCGGGAATGTCTGTTGGCCTGGCTCAGGACGGGGAAGTAATTTATGCCAGGGGATTTGGCTATGAAAATCGGGAAGAAAAAAAGAAAGTGAGTCCAGAAACTGTCTTTGGTATCGCTTCAATTACCAAATCTTTTACCGCCCTGGCAATTATGATCCTGGAAAAAGAAGGCAAGCTATCTACGGGAGATCCGGTAATAAAATTTTTGCCTGAATTTAAAGCGGGGGAGCAAATAACTCCTGCAATAAATATTCACCATTTTCTTACCCATACTGCTGGACTTCCTCCAACTCCTGCTTTAATGTATGCTATGGTTAAGAGTATCGAAGGAGATCCAACGGCAGAAAAATTAAAAGAAGAGGGAAAATGGGAAAAGTGGACTGAAGAGCCTCCAATAGAAACCTGTGATGATTTACTGAAATTCTGGGAAAGAAAACAACCCGAACCCCTTGGGCTTCCCGGAGAACAATTTAGTTATTCCAATGATGCCTATGCTCTTTTAGGAACCATAGTTGAAAGGGTCAGCGGAATGAGTCTGGCCAAATTTATGGAAGAAAAAATTTTTAAGCCCCAAAAGATGGAGAAAATTACATTTGACCCCGAAAAACTTAAGGAATGGAATGATGTAACCCAGCTATATGCCCGAATTGATGATGATATTGTCCCTGCTCCCCTATGGAATCATTCTGAGGCGATGCTTGGAGCAGGATATTTAAAAACCAATGTTTTAGACCTTTTGAAGTATGGAAATTCCTACTTAAATTCGCCTTTATTAATGAGGATGGGATCCCCTTATTTTCCTTTGCCGGAAGAAAAATATTATGGTTATGGTTTTATGGTTCAGCCCAATTACAAGGGGTCCACTATTGTTGAACACGGGGGAAGCTTGAAGGGGATTTCCAGCCACCTGGGATTTATTCCAGAAAAGAACCTTGTTGGAACCGTTTTAATCAATCTGGTTGAGATGCCTGTTACTCGAGTTTGGAATGCTCTAATCAATCTCGCCCTGGGGTTGTCCATTGATGAAGAAAGGTTTTCTTTTCCACCCCTTTCTTCGTTACCAGAATCTACTAAAGACTGGCCTGGGAAATATATTTCTCCTGAAGGAGCAGAGGTGGAAGTAACAAGAGAAAAGGATAAACTATTTATTGAGTTCAATAATACAAAACAGGAATTAACCCCGGTAAAAGTTGATAAAGCAAGCCTTATCCGTAGAGGAGAAAAGAGTATTATTCAATTTTTGCGGGGAGGTAATGGAGAAGTTGATGGGGTTCACATGGGTTTGCGGATAATAAAAAAAGTGAAATAATAATAAAGCCCCGCTTTGAGGCGGGGTTTTTATTTTCCTCGAAAAAAAAATTATTTGCAGGGAAAAAAGAAATGAGGTAGAATATTTAATTGAGGATGATTTTCATTTTCAGAGGAGGAAATTCTGTGGGAACACTTCCAAAAGCAGTTCAACTATTGGAAAAAGGCTGGACCATCAGTCCAATTATGCAAGAAATATACTCATATCCTTATAAAAAAATTGTAAAAAGGGAAGCACAACTGGCGGAAATTAAACATGGAGAAAGAATTTTAAGCCTGGGTTGTGGAGCAATCCCCTTTACCGCAATTTTTTTAAGGGAAATTACTGGAAACCCTGTTACTGCTCTGGATGTTGATCCTGTTGCTCTGGAAAAAGCTGAAACCCTTTTAAAGAAAAGGGGATTGAGAAATATCACTTTAAAGCTCGGAAATGGGGCTTCAATTGACCTTTCTGAATATTCGGTAGTGGTAACAGCCCTTCAGGTTGAACCAAAAAAGGAAATTTTAAATAATTTTTTCGGAACCGCTCCAAAAGGGGCCCGCCTGGTAATGAGGGCTCCCAGGAAAATTTTTTATTCAAGCTATGAACCTGTCCCAGTTGGGTATAAGCCCCAGGGAGAGGTGAGCCAGCCAATGATTACTTTTGGGAAGTCACTCCTTTATAAGGGAGAAAAAAATAATGTCTAAAAAAATATTCTTTGGCATAATTGGGATCTCTTTAATAGGGTTCCTGGTTATTAGGGCAGGTTGGGAAGAAATATGGAAGGTCTGGCAGGGAGTTACTCCATCTTTTCTGGTTTTTATGCTTACTCTCCAGCTTTTAACTCTTTTTTTGGGGGCATATCAGCTTTTTTACCTTCTTGGGAAAAAAAGAAAAAATGTTTCTCTTGCCGATATTTTTTCTGTTAACCTTGCGGGAGGCTTTGTGGAAAGTGTTACCCCCTCGGTTAAGCTTGGAGGGGAGGGAGCCAAGATTTTTCTTTTAAAAAAAATCACCGGGCGAAGCTATGAAGATTTGACAGGGGTTTTTATAACCCAGAAATTTATTTCTCTAATTCCCTTTACTGTAATCCTATTCCTTGTTTTTTTAGCTGGCTTTTCCAGGTTTTCAATTCCTCAATGGTTTTATGGGGCTTTCTTCTTTTTGGTGGGGGTACTTATTATCTTAACCCACATTTTTTTCCGGGGAAAAATTGGAACTCCATTTGAAGGGAAAAATGGACTTTTAAAAAAGTTAAAAACTTTTACTCTAAAAACTATTATTGCTGTAAAAGAAAACAGAAAAGAAATATCTCTACTGCCAATGCTGGGAATTTCAATTGTGATTTGGAGTTTATATCCGGTAAAAGTTTTCCTGATTAGTAATTTCCTTGGGCTGGAATTAAATTTTATCCTTGTTAGCCTGGCTACTTTCCTGGCTTATCTGGTCAGCATGTTGCCCCTTTCTCCTGGAGGGGTTGGGACATTTGAAGGTATCCTGGTGTTAATCTTAAATTTGAACGGGGTTTTGCTGGAGGAAGGACTGGCTCTTGTTCTGTTTTCAAGAATGATCACTTTCTGGGTTCCGCTTATCTGGTCAGGATTGGCCGCGATTGTGGTGTTAAAAAAATTTGAGAGAAAGAGTTTTTTAGGGGAGGGAATATGAATGCATGAAAAAGGGAAAAAACTATTTTATAAAAAATTATTGAAAGCAGTTCAAGGTTTGGAATTTTTTAGTGCAAGTTTCCCAACCCTAGGCAGGCTTTATCACAGGGTTTTTTATCAAAAACTTGTGGAAAAAGAGATGAAAATTGCAGGAGTCAAACCGGGTATGCGTGTTCTCCAGGTTGGCTGCGGGCCTTATCCTTTTTCAGCAATAATGCTTGCAGAAAAAGGATGTATTGTTGAAGCAATTGATAATAACCCCGAAGCAATAAAAAAAGCTGAGATAGTTATTAAAAGACTTGGTTTGGAAAAAAAGGTTTCCCTTAAATTAAAAGAAGGAGAGACTTTGGGTTTTAGTGAATTTGATAGAACTTTTTTGGCTTTACATGTTGAACCAAAAGACCGTGTTTTATGTAAGGCAATTAATGAAATGAAGCCCGAATGCAAAATTGTTTTCCGGAACCCCAGAGGTTTTTTAAAACTATTTTACAGCGGAATAAAGCAAAAAGAGCTGCCCTGTTCTGTTTTTTCCAGGGTCAAAGAAAAAATAGGGAAAGAAGCTATCTGTATTTCAAACTGCAAGGTAAAAAGTCTGGCAGAAGCAGGCTTTGGAGAAGAGTTAATAATAAAAAGGGTTCCCGTTCACCCCCTTTTGCCCGCTTTAGGGTTGAGGCCGGGGAAAAGGGTGTGCCTGAAGGGGAGACAATATTTTAACGGACCCCTTCTGGCCCTGGTTGATGGCAGAAAAGTTGCCCTGGGATTTGAGCTTGCAGGAATGATCGAGGTGCAGGGCGGTGAATAGTTTTGGTAGAAAATAGAAACAGGATTCGAAAAAGAAAACACTGTGGACAAGCAGAGGAAAATTACAAACCAGGAAAAAAGTCAATTCTTTTAATAGGCCCCCCAAATGTGGGGAAAAGTGTTTTTTTTAATTACTTTACCGGGCTTGAAGCAAGTGTGGGAAATTACGCTGGAACCACGGTTGAATTCTCCAGGGGGCGAATGAAACTGGAGGGGGACAACTTTGAACTGATTGATGTTCCCGGCACCTATACTCTTGATGCCACCAATCCTGCCGAAAAGGTTGCCGTGGAAATGATCAAACAAAAACCTGCAGGAATTATCTGTGTTTTAGATGCTAATAGTTTGGAAAACGGTCTTTATTTATTATTTCAAGTCCTTGAGTTTAAGATCCCCACTGTTGTTGCAATTAACAGAACTGATCTTGCCAGGGAAAGAGGATATTTCATTGATGTAAAAACTTTGGAGAATGAATTACAAATTCCGGTAGTTGAGACTATTGCCTTGGATAGCCATGGCCTGGATATTGTCAGGGAGAATATTCTAACAACTGGTGTTCCGGATTTAACTCTGCCTGAAAACAGTGAAAAACGCTGGGAAAAAGCAGAAATTCTGGTAAAAAAAGCTCAAAAAAACCAGGGTGAGTTGGGGGAGTCTTTCAGGCAAAAGGTTGACAGGTTCCTTACAAGTCCCTGGCCAGGGCTTCCTCTGGCTTTTATTATTTTAGCCTTGATTTTTGCAATAATAATTGGTATTGGAATGGGTTTAAGGCAATTTATTCTTCTTCCCTTTTTCCGGGAATTGGTTTTCCCTCCAATAATAACGTTAGTGCAGGGATTAATCCCCCCCGGAACCATCCAAAATATTTTGATCGGAGAATACGGATTTTTAATTAAGGGGTTAGAGTGGCCACTTGCTCTTGTTTTCCCATATGTTCTTTCCTTTTACCTGGCATTAAGTATTCTTGAAGACAGTGGTTATCTTCCCCGGTTTGGTATTCTCCTGGATGGGTTGATGGCCAAAATTGGCCTCAGGGGTTCAAATATAATTCCCCTTCTGCTGGGTTATGGATGTGCAATCCCTGGGATATTGGGAACAAGAGCCCTGGAATCAAAAAAAGAACGGCTCATGATCTCCACAATGATTTCTCTTGCCGTCCCCTGTATCTCTCAAACAGGTGCTTTTTTTGCCCTTCTGGCAGAGGTTTCTGTTTTTGTAGTCCTGGCTCTCTTTGGTTTTTCTGTTCTGGCAATGTTTTTTGCAGGTTTCATTATGGATAAAATTTTACCCGGGAAAAGAATGGAAACCCTTCTCGAGATCCCCGAATTGCTTTTTCCCAAACCTCATATGCTCGGGAAAAAGGTTTTGATGCGAATTAAGGGCTATATTTTTAACGGGGCTATTCCTATGGTAATGGCTGTAGGAGTTGCATCCTTGCTTTTTGAAAGCGGAGTTTTGGTTTTTCTGGGAAGGGTTTTCAGCCCATTAATTGAACAATGGTTACGTCTCCCCCAGGAGGCAGCCGTTCCACTTGTTTTAGGAATTGTTAGAAGGGAGCTTGCGGTTTTACCACTTGTGGATATGGGTTTAACTCCGGTTCAACTCCTGGTAGGAGCGGTTGTAGCACTTTTTTATGTTCCGTGTATTGCCGTGTTAGCTACCCTTGCCCGGGAATTTAGCCTGAAAATTTCTCTTGTGGTTTTGTTTATAACAATTGCTACCGCTTTTCTGATTGGGGGAATTATGACAAGAGTCTTAGAATTGATAATATAAAAAAAGCCCTTGCTAAGGGCTTTTTTTATGCCGAAAAGTTTCCCCTCTGCTGGTTCATCAGATCAACAAAGGCTTCTAAACGGGTTTCTACTCCAGCCTGGCCGGTTTGCTCATCTATGAAAAATGTTAGCACTGGTATACCCTCCACTTTGCTCAGGTGTGGCATAATGCTTTTTGCCACTATTTCGGGAATACAGGTAAAGGGAGCAAGCTGAACAACACCATGGTACCCTTTTTCTGCAAAATGGACAACATCTCCGACACTGTTCTGGCCGTGCCCTCCGATAACCAGAGGAATATAAGGCCGTGCTCTTTCTTTTGCTTCTTTTTCTCCGTGAGTAACTACATCACGCCGGGTAAAGCTGGTAAGGAAAATAGTTCGACGGGGAACAACTCCCATGTTTCCAAGGGTTTCTTCCAGATAAAAATTTGCTGCTGGTTCCAGTTGGACGTAAATTTCTCCAATTATCCCCACCTTTAAAGGTTCGAAATCCGGGTTTTGGGGGACCTTTTCTAAAGCCTTCAAACCTTCGGAACGGGCTTCTTCAATTTCTTTAAGGTTTTTTGCTTCTTCAAGGTAGTCAATTCCCTTTTTAAAGGCCCGGTTAGTATCACCACGATTTAGTTCTCTTGCTCGTGTTTCATGGCTTTTTATTTCAATATCGTCAACTGCCCTTAATTGGGAAAATCCCTTCCGAACTGCTCGGTAAAGATCCACCCAGGACCCCCCCTGCTTTAGTTTAACAAGCTTACGATAGAAATCCAGGGGTTTTTTTAAAGGAGGAAAAAAGAAAACGATTTTAGGGTTATAGCCCATTTCCCGGAGTATGCGACGGTGGAGTTCTCCGTAGAACCCTGCCCGGCAGGGGCCGTAACCGCCTGCACTAACAATCATTTCTGCTCCTTCAGGAAGCGTTTCCAGGTATGTTCCCAGAACAAGTTTAAAGGGAATACAGGCAAACTCTGGAGCATACTGAACTCCAAGAGATAGAGTTTTTGGTGTTGGGCGAGGGGGCGCTATTACCTCGTGGCCAATTTCCTCCAGCATTGATTTGAAAACAATAGTTGAAGTTCCCATATGGGCATAGGTTACCCGCAATTTTTTCACCCCGTTCTTTTTTCGTCCAGTTGATCCCACTTACCACACCTGCTGCCCCAGCGGGCGAGCAACTCGCCCCCAACCATAATGTTTACTATTTCGCAGTGGTTGGGGCAATCCTTGCACTCAAAACTACTGGCTTCATATTCAAAATCGCTTAACTCAAAGCCCAAAAATTTAGTTGGGTTTGAGCTTTGGCCCATTAATCTTTTGGCGATCAAAGCTGCTCCTAAGGCTCCCATAACATTATAATGAGGAGGAATTGTGATTTCTTCTCCTAAAGCTTTTTCAAAAGAAGCTTTTATTCCTGGGTTTGCTGCGACCCCTCCCTGGAAAACTATTGGGGGGAGAATATCTTTTCCTTTTCCAACATTGTTAAGATAATTTCGAACAAGGGCTTCGCTTAATCCTGCTATTATATCAGCGAGGGCGTGGCCAGTTTGCTGTTTGTGGATCATATCAGATTCGGCAAAAACCGAGCATCGCCCGGCGATTCTCACGGGATGCTTGCTTTTTAAAGCAAGCTCACCAAATTCTTCAATCGGAATATTTAATCTGGCTGCCTGATGGTCAAGAAAAGAACCTGTTCCAGCAGCACAAACCGTGTTCATTGCAAAATCAACAACAACACCATTTCGCATTATTATTATTTTGGAATCCTGACCGCCCATTTCTAAAACGGTTTGGACATTGGGGACAACGTGAGAAGCAGCAACAGCATGTGCTGTTATCTCATTTTTCACTGTATCTGCTCCCGCTACAACCCCTGCCAGGCGGCGTGCACTTCCGGTTGTTGCAACTCCACAAATTTCCACATTATCAGGAACATCTTTTCCCGCTTCTTGAATTCCTTCTTGAACGGCTTTGATGGGCTGGCCACGGGTTCGGAGGTAGTGAGAGGAAAGGAGGTTGTCATTTTCATCTATAATAACCAGGTTTGTGCTTACTGAACCTACATCAATACCCAAATATCCTTTCATATTTCTCTGCTCCCTTCACTTTGCTTTTTGTGGGCAAGCATGTCAACAAAAGCTTCAAGGCGGGTTAAAATTCCTGCTTCCCCGGAATGTTCGTCAATACTAACTGATAGAAAAGGCAGTTGATTATGGTTTTTGGCTTCCAGTTCAAGGAGTTTATTTAACATTGCATCAGGTCCACAGCCAAAAGCCGTAACGTGAATTATTCCATCAATATTGCCAGATTTTTCCATTAAATGGAGAGTTCCCCAGGCAGCCCTGTTGCTATAATACCAGAAAAAATTCTGGGGAAGGCGGGTTTCCATTTTTTTGATGTTTTTTAAACTAATATTTTCGGGGGTAATAATCCCTATTCCCATTTTTCTGAGGTTTTGCAGGAGGTTTCCGCTAATATAAGGGTCAAAGATAGAGTATGGATATCCAACCACAGCAAGGGTTAATTTTTCTTTTCCTGACTGGGGGAATGAAATTTCACCTAAGGAAGAATTAAGTTTGCCCATAGCTTCTGCTGGGAATAGACCTTTGCTTAAAAGAAAATGATATTTTTTATGGGCTTTCCGGGCTTGCAAATAACCTCTAATTATTGAAGCCTTGCTTGCAGATAACCGCTTTCCAACAGTATTTAAAAAACTAAATATGGATGCCCTGAATTTTCGAACTTTGAAGGTGGTGTCAATAATGGGAGGGAGATCATTACGGGAAAAGCGAACCATATCCGGTAATCCGAGGAATTTTGGGCAAAAAGTACTTTTTCCATCGGCACTCACCAGACGGGGGATGAACAAATAATCTACCTTGGATTTTAAAGCCATTATGTGGCCGTGGTACAGTTTTATGGGAACACAGGCATCGTTTACCGTTTCTTGAACCCCAAGGTCAAGGGTTTTTTTATTTGTCGGGGGAGAAAGAACAACTTCAAAACCAAGCTCTTCTAGAAAAGTTTTCCAGAGGGGATAGAAGGTGTAATAAGCCAGTGTTCTTGGAATGCCCACTTTTGCCATATAATTCACCCCGGTTTTTGATTTGTGTAAAACATTATACCTATTTTAGTTTCTTTTTAGGTGGTCCTTAATCCTTCACTATATTAATTTTTGTCCTTTTTAGCTTACCAGGGTTGGAAGGAAAAAGGAGGATTGAGATTAAAAGCCGAAAATATAATAAAATAAAACTGGGGAGCAGATAGCTTTGTTGGGAAAAGCGCTTTATGAAGAGAGACTAAAATTTAATTATGCCCTGGTTGCAACCCCAATATTTGGCCTTTTAAGTGCAGGTTTTTTGGGATTGTTTTTTTTCCAGCGCCTGGAGGGGCAGGTTTTGCCTTCCATAATTCCTAATTGGTTTTATCTTTTTATAGGTATTTATTTGCTCAGATTTTTTTTATTGAGTTTGACCTTTTCCACTCTTCACCTGCATATTTCCAGCAGTGGAATTATTATTAGTTTTGGCCTGATAAAAAGAAAAATAGTTTGGGATTTAATTGATGAATGCAATATACTCCAGGGGAGCTTTCGGGCTCTTTGGTGGCGATTACCTGTTGATTGGTCCCGGGGAAAATGGAGAAATGTTTTCCAGGTAATGGGTTATCCTCAAATTTCTCTTGGTTTAAAAAATACCCGCTTTAAAGAGGTGGTTTTTTCCACAAGGGAACCAGAAAAAGTAAAGCAAATTATTGATGAATTTTTAAAAGGGCTAACCCCTTGAGTTTGCGGTGATGTTTCGGGGAGTAAAATAGTTTGTTCCCCAGACCCCGAAAATAATAAAAAAAGCCCCAACGAAATGGTACCAATAAAGGCTTTCTCCAAGGATAATTACCCCAGAAGTTACAGCTATTAGCGTTGTCAAACTGGGGAAAGCACTGACCTGAGAAGCAGGCAATCGGGAAAGGGTGAAATTTACCAGGAAAAATGCCACCACAGAAGAAAAAATTGCCAGGTAAAAAATAGCTGTGACTACAATGGGTTCTCCAAGGGGAAGGAGAAACTGATCAAGATTACCCCGGAAAAGGTGGGTAAGGAGGCTAAAACCCAAAAAGAATACGGCTCCAACATTCATCATTATATAGGTTAATTCGATTGGTTTAAAGGTTCGGGAATAAAAACGGGAAAGATTACTGAATGCTCCCCCGGAAATTGGTGCGCCGAGGAGAATCAATAAGCCCAGAAAGTTTCTCCCAATTTCCTGTGTAGCCTGCATATATCCAATTAGTAAAACCCCTGCAACCGATAAAAAAATTGAAAAAACCTGGGGTGCAGCAGGCCTTTCTTTGAGGAAAATGGCTGCCATGCTTACAGTGAAAATAGGGATTAAGGCAACCATCATTCCCCCTTCAGAAGCACTTGTCATCTGAATTCCAATTGTTTCACAAACAAAATAAAGGATTGGTTGGAATAATGCCAGAAGAACTATTTCTCGCCACCGGCGGAAAGGAATGTCAATTTTTATTACCCTTATCCAGCGAAGTAAGTTAACTACAAAAGCAGCAAGCAAAAAACGAAAACCTAAAAAATGAATTGGTTCAATATGTTCAAGGGCACTGCGGGTGAAGATAAAAGAAAAGCCAAAGAAAAAAGCCATTCCGATTGCGGCAATTATTGCCGGGTAGTCCTTGTTGGACATCAACTGGCACCTCACTTATGTTAGTTAATATTTTCATTTCAATAATTTTTCTAACTTTCCTTTTTTAGGATTGATTTTTATTATATTTATTGTAACATAGGGATGGGGAAGGGAGCGATTTTTGTGTGGCAAAAGGTTGTTAGAGACCCAAAATTATTGCTTTTGGTTCTTGTTGTTTTTTTCCTGGTTGTTTTCTTATGGGACAGGGGATTTGACCCTGAGGGAATTTTCGTCCCTCCTGACCTTGAACCAGGAATAGAGTTTATTGATCATCAAGAAAGCGAGAATTTTAGTCTGGAAATGGATCTTTTTATCGAAGAAAAAGGAGAAGATTTTTATGATTTCAACTGGATCCTTGAGGTTGAAACCGGACTGAATTATGATGAGGTAGAAATATACGGAATGTTACCCCTGGAAATTGAAGACCATTACTCTGGTGAGGAAATTTTCCCTACCTGGCTTCGCCAGGAGGAAAAGGGGGATCTTTTGCTTGATGAAAGCCGCCTTTTATATATTGAGGATCGGAGTAAGGAGCGGATTGTTGATCTTGCCGGCTGGGTAAAAGTAATTATTTTTTGGGAAGAGGGGGAGGAATATTTAGAAATAAAAATCCCCTAAATAAAAGAATAATTTATTGTTATTTCCGGGTTTGTTCAAAGACCCGGTTTTTGTTAAAAAGAAAGGGAATAAGTAGAACAGAAAATATCTTTTTATAGGATTTTGTTGGATAAATTTCCAAGACAGGATATAATTAAAAATTAAGGTCAAAAAAGGTCAAATTTAGCATTTGACCTTCCTTGACCTTGTTGCTAAGATAAAATTGAAACAAATAAGGGGAGGTGAAGAAAATGCG
>SL_5KL_010_SEDDRAFT_10001475_pt1 | contig 14203 bp, 12 predicted proteins | sample SodLakKL_010_SED_FD_9118 | JGI IMG/M metagenome (IMG submission 9118)
GCCGGAATGACAATTCACGCAAACGGCCAATTTCGCGGGCAGTATGAGGAGAAGCATGCGCATCTACCACATAAATTTCATTATGTGCATTGTTGGTCGTTCTGAAAAATGTATCTGCATTCAGCTCCTCCTTAAGCAACTCCCGCTCAACCGGAGCTATCAGCTTTTCATCCTGTTCCTTCATCTCCTGCTAATTCAAATATCCAATTGCGCATTAAAATCATCCACACCACCGGGTAGCCGGTACACATGCTCCTTCATCCTTTGCGCCCATTCATGGTGGGTGTATTTTTTTGTAAAGGTAGTATACGGCACAGGCTTTCCAAAAATTATCCGTAACTTTTTTTCTTGCTGCTTAAACATCTCATCCGGCAAATACAGCATTTCCAGGTTAAAGCCAATGCCAAGCCGCTTGCGCCAACGGGCTAAGTTATAAAAAAAAGCGGAGTTTTTGCCCTCAATATACACAGGAATTACATCCCGCTTATGTTTGACCGCTTTGGTAATGAAGGTCTTCTTCCAGTCCAGGTCCCTGATCTCATTGCCCTGTTTGCGCGACACCAGTCCGGCAGGGAAGATCAGGATCAAGTCATCCGATTCAAAGCAAGCCTCCAGTGCCCGCACAAACTCCACATTATGGCGCCCGTGCTTGTTTACCGGGACAAACAAGTCCTTCAGGTTCCTCAACTCCAGGAGAATATCATTGGCGAGAAATTTGATGTCCTGCCGCTTTTTCCCAATCACATGCATCAGCGCCATGCCATCCAACCCGCCCAGGGGATGATTGGAAGCCACAATATAGCGACCCGCTGCGGGTAAATGATCCAGGTGCTCCACCTCAATGTCCAGACCAAATTTATCAATCAGCACAGACTCAATAAAGGATAAACCATCGTGGTCCTTCAACTCAACCAATACCTCATTGATCTCATCCTGGTGCACAATGCGCTTCAGATACCTGACCAAAAGCCCGGGAATGAAGCGATACCCCGCACCTGCCTTGGAACGAAGCACCTTTTCCACATCGATCAGCTGTATATCTTCCTTTTCCTTGTTCATCTAAAAGCAATAACCTTACTATAAAAAACAAAGCAGCCCCTGTTGCAGGAACATCACAAAATTATAAAAAACCTGCACAATATGGTCACGTGCAGCCTGCCGTGCAGAACAAATGCAGGATAACCCCGCAATCCAAATGTGCACAAAAAAGCAAGAAAGCAGCAGTTCTTACTTAATTTGTTGATTTTGTGCATTTTACGGCGCTTCACCCCACCAATACCACATCCTTTCTCCAGAAAAGTTATTAACAATGTGGTAAAAAGTGGGGAAAAGTGGTAATTTTATTCATATATTTACACTTTAAAACACAACACGTGGCGAATCATGCTGGGAGAATTTGAATGTAAAATTGATGCCAAAGGGCGGTTTATGATGCCTTCCGGACTGCGAAAACAGCTTGGGCCGGAAGACCAGGAGCGCTTTGTCATCAATCGTGGGTTTGAAAAAAACCTCACCCTCTACCCCCAGAGTGAATGGTTAAAAATTTCGCGTGAAGTTAACGCATTGAATCTGTACAACAAAAAAAACCGGGAGTTTGTAAGGTATTTTTTCAGGGGGGCCAGTGAAATGCGCCTGGATTCAACAGGCAGGCTGTTGCTCCCCAGGCAGCTGATCAGTTATGGCGGTATAGAAAGGGAAATCGTGCTTTTTGCTTACGGAAACAGGATAGAGATATGGGCCAAGGACGCCTATGAGGCAATGATGGACAGTGAACCGGATGATTTTTCTTCCCTGGCAGAGGAAGTAATGGGAAAAATTAACCAAGAACAACCAGGAGGCGATCATCATGACCTATCATAACGCAGTGATGCCGGCCCAGGCATTGGATGCACTGGATGTGAAACCGGGTGGCACCTACGTAGATGCTACTTTCGGAGGAGGTGGCCATAGCCTGGCGATCCTGGAAAGGCTTGGAGACGGGAAACTGGTCGCTTTTGACCAGGATGATGAGTCTGCAGCAAACGTTCCTGATGATCAACGGTTGCTGTTTTTGAATCATAACTTCAGGTACATGAAGAACCTGCTGAAGTATCATGCATCGATTCCCGTGGATGGTATCCTGGCAGACCTTGGCGTGTCGTCGCATCAGTTTGATGAAGCGGTACGGGGTTTTTCCATCCGCTTTGATGGTCCGCTGGACATGCGCATGAACCGGCAAGCCGGAGCCACAGCAGCAGATATCATCAACACCTGTGACCAGGAAAAGCTGGCCGACGTATTCTATTATTTCGGGGAATTGCGGTCTGCAAGAAAGCTGGCCGGTGAAATCGTAAAACAGCGCGAAAAACTGGCCATCAAAACCACAGGAGACCTCATCGGTGCCATCAGGCACCTGGCACCCAGGGGCAGGGAAAACAAATTCCTGGCCCAGGTATTCCAGGCCCTGCGCATTGAAGTGAACCAGGAGCTGGAATCCCTGAAAATCTTTCTCCGGCAAAGCCTGGATGTGCTGAAGCCCGGGGGAAGACTAGTGGTCATCTCCTATCACTCCCTGGAAGACAGGCTGGTGAAAAATTTCATGAAGACCGGCAATTTTGAAGGAAAACTGGAGAAAGACTTTTATGGCAACCCACAAACACCATGGCAGCAGGTAAGCAAGGCAATTAAACCCGATGCTTCAGAGATCGGAGAAAACCAGCGAGCCAGAAGCGCGCGCCTGCGTGTAGCAGAAAAGATGGCAAATTATGGCAGCTAACCAGTATAAAACACAGAAACCTGAGGGGCATGCAGAACCGTCCAGAATTGGTCGTTTCCTGGCTGGCCTGCTGGATGGCAGCCTCTTTTCAGGCAACGCCAATTTACATGCCATGCGGTTCATCCTGTTTTTGTTCGGGCTGGCCTTATTCCTGATATTTAACACCTATTACGCAGAACGCAAAACCAGGGAGGCAGAACAGTTGCGGCACGAAATGACTGAACTGAGAATACGCTATATCCAGACCCGCTCTGATTACATGTTCCTGACACAACAATCTGAAATGGTGCGCAGACTCAGTGCCGAGGGATTTATTGAACCAGTGGAACCACCCAGGCAGATCATTCAACCCGAACGGCAAAGGGTCTGGGACCGGCTATTGGGCTGGGTTAATTAATGCAAGGCAGATCACTCCGGCATGGGCCGGATACCATACACACCACGACCAAAACAAATAATGAAAGATCGCAGCGACATATTGCAAAGAATGCGCCTGGTCTATTTTCTGATGGGCTTTTTCGGGCTGTTCATCTTTGGCAAGGTGCTGTACATTCAGTTTGCAGAGGGCGACCAATGGCGGGAGAGAGCTCGCCGGACCAGCACCAGGTACGCCACAATAGAAGCTGTACGTGGAGACATCTACGCGGATGATGGCAGGCTGCTCGCCACCAGCGTACCGGTATTTGACATCCGCATGGACCTGAGCAGCAGGGTAACATCCGACGATCTTTTCTATGCAGAAGTGGATTCACTGGCACTCGAACTCTCGCGATTGTTCGGTGACCGTTCACCGGCACAATATCGTGCGGCACTTGTGCGGGCACGCCGGGAACAAAACCGTTACTTTCTTGTCAAGCGCCAGGTCAGCTGGAGTGAGCTCCAGCAACTCCGGCAATTCCCATTGTTCCGCCTCGGACAATACGGTGGCGGATTGATCGTTGAAAGTCACAGCAGAAGGGAAATGCCCTACAGGTCGTTGGCAGCCAGGACCATCGGCTACGAACGGGAAGGTGTTTACGTGGGTTTGGAGGGTGCTTTCCGAAACTACCTTGAGGGTGTCGAAGGCAAACGCCTGGAACGACGTGCCAGCGGGGGTGTCTGGATACCTGTAAGCCACCAGAATGAAATACAGCCGCAAAATGGCCAGGACCTGGTCACCACCATTAACGTGCAAATCCAGGACATCGCAGAAAAAGCACTGAAGAGACAGTTGTCGCGCTTCCGTGCTGAACATGGTACCGCCGTGGTCATGGAGGTTTCCACAGGCAAGATCAAGGCCATTTCCAACCTGAGCCGGAACGAACAAAGCGGCAGATATGAAGAAACCTACAACTTCGCCATAGGTCAAAGCACAGAACCAGGATCAACGTTTAAGCTGCCAGTGCTCATTGCTGCCATGGAGGATGGTGTCATCTCACCGCAGGACAGCGTAGATGCACTGGGAGGCCAGACAAGCTACTATGGAAGACGGATGCGCGACGTGGGTGACGAAGAACGGGGTGTCATCACCATGCAAAAAGCTTTTGAAGTATCATCCAATGTGGCAATATCGCAAATCATATACAATAATTACCGGGAACATCCGCAGCAGTTCATCGACCGGTTGCACCACATGCACCTGCATAAACCCCTGGGACTGGAAATCAGCGGGGAAGGAAGTCCGGTGATCCGCAATGAAGGCGATCCGGGCTGGTCACGCCTGTCCCTTCCCTGGATGTCCATCGGGTACGAAGTATCCCTTACACCATTGCAGACACTCTCATTTTATAATGCCATTGCCAATAATGGCCGCATGATGAAGCCCATGTTTGTGGAAGAGATCCGGCAGTCCGGGCGCACAATCAAGCGGTTTACACCAGAGCTGATCCTCCGCGCTGTGGCATCCGGACAATCCATTCAGTACGCACAGGAGATGCTGCGCGGGGTGGTGGAAAATGGAACGGGCCAGAACATCAATACGCCCCACTATACAATTGCGGGCAAAACAGGAACAGCACAGGTGGCTTACTCCGGTCGTGGCTATCATACAGGACCAGGAGTTCAGTACCAGGCGAGTTTCGTAGGGTACTTCCCTGCCAATGAGCCTAAATACAGTTGCATCGTGCTGATCAACCGGCCCAGGGGCTACATTGTGACAGGAAGCCAGGTCGCTGCTCCCGTTTTCCGCGAAATTGCAGATAAGATGTTCGCGGCACGGATGTTCATGCCGGATGTCGAAGCCCCGGCCACTGCTCCGGCAGTCGCTGCCCTTCCAAGGTTCCGCAACGCCTACCCAGAGGACATCGTCACCATATACCAAACCCTGGGGGCCCATATCATTGATGAGTCAAACACCCGTTGGGTAGAAGCAAGGGTCAGCCAGGACACGGTTAAGCTCAGCGACAGGGAATATATTGAAAACCTGGTCCCCAACGTAGAGGGCATGGGCATACGCGATGCGATCTATACTCTTGAAAATGCCGGACTCCGGGTTTTGTTCAGGGGAAGGGGCACAGTAAACAGACAAAGTCCCAGGGCAGGAACAAGGGTAAGAGAAGGAAGTACGATAGAAATTGACCTGTCATGAACCATGCCATGGCTGGTAAACTGACATACATAGGAATGATCATCAGCAAATGGAGGAAAATGAGAAGAAGGCTATTGCCCCTGGCTGTTGAAAAGAAAGTGCAAGAGCCATATCTTTTAAGCCATTGACAACATAATTCGTGCATAAAATCATAAAAGGATGAAGCAAACACTGGCAGACATTTTATATAAAACAGCCATCAGGAAAGCCACCGGCGACCTGCAGCGGGAGGTTCAGACAGTCACAGATGACAGCCGCAAGGTCTCACCAGGGTCCTTGTTTATTGCTGTGAAAGGGCACACCGCGGATGGCCATCAGTATATCAAGCAGGCCATAGATCGGGGCGCAACTGCTGTGGTCTGCCAGGTAATGCCCGATGCAACCAGCCCGGATGTCACCTATGTGGAAGTGAAAGACAGCCGCAAAGCACTGGGATGGATCGCTTCCAATTTTTACGGCCAACCCACTGAAAAACTCAAGGTGGTCGGCATAACCGGTACAAATGGCAAAACCACCGTGGCCTTTCTTTTGTATGAGGTCTTTACAAAATTAGGTCATCCCTGCGGACTGATATCCACAATCGGCAACCGCATCAACAACAAGATGCTGGACACCCGCTATACCACACCGGATCCCGTTACACTCAACGGTCTCCTGCACGACATGGCAACTGAAGGTTGCGAATATGTGTTCATGGAGGTCAGTTCGCATGCCCTGGATCAAATGAGAGTGGAAGGCATGCGGTTTGCCGGGGCCATTTTTACCAACATCACACACGATCACCTCGACTACCACCATGGCTTTAAGGAATACCTGCAGGCAAAACAACGTCTTTTCCAGTCGCTCGACAAAAACGCTTTTGCACTCACCAACCTGGATGACAAAAATGGCATGATCATGATGCAAAACAGCAAGGTGAAACCGGCCACTTACAGTTTGAAGGCCATTGCAGACTTTAAAGGCAAGCTGCTGGAAAACACCTTTGCGGGCCTGCACCTGATGGTCGACAGCCACGATGTGTGGTGTAAGCTCACCGGGACATTTAATGCCTATAACATTTTGGCCGTCTATGGAACGGGCCGCATCCTGGGAAAAGCGCCGGATGAACTCCTTGCTGCCATCTCAAGCTGCGAGGCACCAGAGGGCCGTTTCGATTACTTTGTGGGGAAAGACAACATCATTGGCATCATCGATTATGCGCACACGCCCGATGCCCTGCAGAATGTCATGGACAATATCCAGGACCTGCGCGGCAAGCATGAGAAACTGATCACGGTGATAGGTTGTGGCGGAGACCGCGATAAAGCCAAACGTGCCCCCATGGCCACGATTGCTGCCGGGTATAGCGACCAGGTCATCTTCACCAGCGACAATCCGCGTTTTGAAGATCCGGAAGCCATCATCCAGGACATGATCAAGGGCCTGGAACTGGACCCCGCAATGAAAAACAAATATGTGACCATCATCGACAGGCAGGAAGCCATGAAAGTGGCCAGGGTGATGGCCAGAAACAACGATATCGTATTGGTGGCGGGTAAAGGCCACGAAAAATACCAGGAGATCAAGGGAGAACGTATCCCATTTGATGATAAAGCCATATTGCAGGAACTGTTAAACAAGTAAAACATGCTGTACCCGCTTATTGAATATCTGGACAAGATTTACGATATTCCCGGAGCAGGGGTGTTTCAATACATCTCATTCAGGGCCGGGATGGCCGTGATCGTTTCGCTGATCGTCACGATGATCACCGGCCGGCGGATCATCAACTTCCTGCAGAAAAAACAGGTTGGAGAAACGATCCGTGATCTTGGACTGGAAGGACAAACCAGCAAGGCGGGCACACCAACCATGGGCGGACTGATCATCATCGCAGCCATTGTTATCCCTACCCTACTTTTTGCCAACCTGGACAACATTTACATCATCCTGATGCTCATTTCTACCGTCTGGCTTGGCGCCATTGGCTTCATCGACGATTATATCAAAGTATTCAGGAAAGATAAAAAAGGCTTGCATGGCCGGTTTAAGATCATCGGCCAGATCACCCTGGGCATCATTGTCGGGTCCACACTCTACTTTCACGATGGCGTGGTGATCCGGGAAAAAACAGACTTCCCGGCAGAATACGCCACCACGGATGAACTGCTGGAACTGGATGGTTTGGTCAGACCGGATTCCCCATTTCCCCTCGAGTCTGAGAAATCAACCAAAACAACCATTCCGTTTTTTAAAGACAACGAGTTCGATTACTCCAGGCTGATCGCATTCATGGGTGAGGGTTACGAAAAATGGGCCTTCCTGGTGTTCATCCCCATAGTCATCCTCATTATCACCGCCGTGTCCAATGGAGCCAACATCACGGATGGCCTGGACGGGCTGGCTACCGGAACTTCGGCCATCATCGGGGTAACACTGGGAATCCTGGCTTATGTCAGCGGCAATGTCCTTTTTGCAGACTACCTGAACATCATGTATATCCCCCACACGGGTGAGCTGGTGGTCTTTATCGCCGCCTTTGTGGGTGCCTGCATAGGATTCCTGTGGTATAACTCTTACCCGGCACAGGTCTTCATGGGAGATACAGGAAGCCTGTCACTGGGGGGCATCATTGCCGTCTTTGCCATCGTGATCAGAAAAGAATTGCTGATTCCCATTTTGTGCGGGATCTTTTTCATAGAAAGCCTTTCGGTAATCATACAGGTGACCTGGTTTAAGTTCACCAAACGGAGATTTGGTGAAGGCAGGAGGGTGTTCAAAATGGCACCGCTCCACCACCATTACCAGATGAAAGGACTCCACGAAGCGAAAATCGTACAACGCTTTTTCATCGTGGGAATCATGCTTGCCATCTTTTCAGTGATTACGCTGAAGTTGAGGTAGCCTGGTTATTGTGTCAGGAAGTTAAAGAGTTATTTGGCTGAGGAATTTGGGGGTTAAAAGATGGATGGGGTGTGGATGGAATCAGTGAATGAATGCGAGTCATAATACATCATTACGGTTACAAAGAATAATAGAAGGATTGATTATGGATCTTTTGGAAAAGACGTTAAGGGAGAGCGGCAATATTTACAGCGGGATGGCAAAAACCATTGCCTCCAGGCTGATTGATGTGCGCAAGGAAGGGATTAAAAACAGCCTGAATGGGTTTCAGAATCAGGCACACCGGCTGGAGGATGTCAGCCGCGTCAGGGGTATCCGTTTTATCAATGACAGCAGGGCAACAAACGTGAATGCAGCCTGGTTTGCGCTTGAATCCCAGGAGCAACCGGTAATCTGGATCGCGGGCGGCAGAGATGCGGACCAGGACTACTCCCCACTGCTTCCATTGGCGGCAAGCAAGGTGAAGACCATGATTTGCCTGTCAGCAGATGGTGCAAATCTCATCAGCCAATTCCAACGGGTGGTCCCCGCCATTTATGAAGCCTGCAGCATGGGGACAGCCGTGCGCATGGCTTATGAAATGGGAAGCCCGGGAGATATCGTGTTATTATCGCCGGCCTGCCCAAGTTTTGACTTGTTTGAAAATTTTGCGGACAGGGGAGATCAATTCAAGGCACAGGTAAATGCATTGTAACAAGCAACAGGAACAATAATCATCATTAAGCTTCCTGTGACAAATCCACGCCAAACGACATGCAAAAGATACTGACAAATTTTAAGGGCGATCGCACCATCTGGCTGGTGGTGATCTTTCTGTATTTCGTGTCCATCCTGGCAGTATACAGTTCAACAGGATCCCTGGCCTATCGTTTCAGGGCGGGCAATACGGAGTATTACCTGTTCAAGCATGCCATCATCACTGGCTTTGGATTTGCCCTGATGTATCTCGCTCATAAGGTCAGGTACCCCTATTATTCCCGCATTTCGCAACTTGCCCTGTTCATCGCCATTCCCCTCCTGATATTTACATTGTTCAGGGGCACCACGATTCACGAGGCAAACCGCTGGATCACATTGCCCGTGGTTAACATAACCTTTCAAAGTTCAGATTTTGCAAAATTGGCGCTTGTGATGTACCTGGCCCGTATCCTGACACGCAAACAGGAATACATCAAAGATCTTCATGCCGCATTTATTCCTGCCGTCATTCCTGTATTGGTGGTTTGCGCCCTGATTCTGCCGGCCAACTTTTCCACTGCCGCCATCCTGTTCACCACGTGCATTGTCCTGATGTTCATTGCCAGGGTCAGGGTACAATACATCCTGTCGCTGATTGGTGTCGGTGTGGTCGGGGCAGCGCTGTTTATCGCCATCATGATGGCTATGCCGGAAAGTGGCCGGACATTGACCTGGCAAAACAGGGTCAATACGTTCATTAACAAGGAGCAAGGCGACACCTACCAGGCAGACCAGGCGAAGATCGCCATTGCCACGGGTGGAGTGATTGGCAAGCTGCCGGGAAATTCGACCCAACGCAATTACCTGCCCCAGGCATATTCTGATTTTATCTATGCCATCATCATCGAAGAGTATGGACTGATCGGTGGTTTTATGGTACTGCTGTTTTACCTGATTATCTTATACCGGGGAATCAGGATTGCGCACAAAAGCCCCGGCACATTCGGGGCATTACTGGCTGCAGGACTTAGCTTTGGCCTGGTTTTTCAAGCCATGATCAACATGGCGGTGGCAGTGAACCTGCTGCCCATCACCGGACAACCCCTCCCATTGGTGAGCATGGGGGGAACGTCCCTCTGGTTTACCAGCTTATCCCTGGGAATCATCCTCAGCGTAAGCCGGGCCTCCGAAAGTGAAGAAACAGGGAACCAGGCGATGCCGAACGCAGCACAAGCACCGGTTCAGGAATAAATCAAGCAGCAGAGCGCTGCATAACAGACCAGCACAGATGCAACACGCAAAAGGCACATACAAAGATCTTCGGGTGATCATCGCCGGCGGCGGCACCGGTGGTCACGTATTTCCAGCCATTGCCATTGGGTCTGCGCTGAAAAAACAGGTCTACCAGGTGCAAATCCTGTTTGTCGGAGCAAAAAACCGCATGGAAATGAAAAAAGTGCCCGCTGCGGGCTTTCATATCCTTGGACTCGACATTTCGGGCATACAGCGCAAGTTAAGCTGGAAAAACCTGTTGCTGCCGGTAAAATTGATCCGCAGCCTGGCCGCATCGAAGCAAATCGTCAAAAGATTCAAGCCTGACGTGGTCATCGGCGTGGGAGGTTATGCCAGTGGCCCCCTATTGTGGGCAGCTGCCAACCAGAAAGTTCCCATCCTCATACAGGAGCAGAACTCATACCCGGGCATTACCAACAGGATACTTGCCAGGAAAGCCAGGAAGATTTGCGTGGCGTTTAACCACATGGAAAAATATTTCCCGAAAGAGAAAATCTTTATCACCGGAAACCCTGTACGGCAGGATGTAATCCACACTGAAGGCAAGTACGAAGCAGCACTGCAGTATTTTGGGTTATCAGCCAATCAACCGGTATTGTTCATCACCGGTGGCAGCCTCGGCGCCAGGAGCATTAATGAAGCAGCATCCAGACACCTCAGGTTGTTTCTCGAAAATGGCATCCAGGTGATCTGGCAGACGGGCACGGCATATATCGAAACGGCCAGGGACGTCGCTGCAGAAACAGGCCAGGGACAGGTTTATGTAAGCGCTTTTGTCAACCGGATGGACTACGCATTTGCAGTTGCGGATGTGGTCGTCAGTCGCGCCGGAGCCATTGCAGTGTCAGAAATCTGTGCAGTGCGCAAACCCGCAGTGCTCATCCCTTCACCCAATGTGGCAGAAGATCACCAAACCAAAAACGCCATGGCTTTGGTCAACCATCATGCGGCAATCCTGCTGAAAGATGAACGGGTGAAGGCAGATCTTGGACAGGTCATCCTCGACCTCATCCACGATGAGGATAAAAAGCAGCAGCTGAAAGTGAAAATCGCCGGGATGGCTTACCATGACGCCGCGAATGTGATCGCCGGGATGGCGCTTAACCTGGCTACGGAAAACGCAAAGGCATCGCACAATATCAGGGTGCATAACTAAAAAAGATAAAATCGTCGTCATACACAGATGATCAAAAACGCAACACATATCTACTTCCTTGGAATAGGCGGCATTGGGATGAGCGCCCTGGCCCGCTATTTCCATGACCGTGGGGTACACGTCTGTGGCTACGACAAACAGCCTTCGGCGCTCACGGAACAGCTCCGGCAGGAAGGCATATCCATCACCCATCATGACGAGCCCGCAACCATCAGCACCAACCCGCAGCTGGTTGTTTTCACCCCGGCAATACCCAAAAATACATTGCTTTACCGTCATTTCCAGGCGCAAGGCATCCCTGTGCTCAAACGATCCGAGGTCCTGGGACTGCTGTCGGATGAGTTGCCGACCATTGCGGTTGCAGGCACACATGGCAAAACGACCATTACGGCCATGCTTACCCACATCATGAAAACCGCAGGAGTTCCCTGCCTGGCATTTCTCGGCGGCATATCCACAAACTACAACACAAATTTTGTAGGCGATCACAATCCGGAATGGCTGATTGCGGAGGCGGATGAATTTGATCGCTCCTTTCTGAAACTTTCGCCCGAAATCGCACTGATCAGTTCCATGGATGCAGATCACCTGGACATCTATGGCAGTGAGCACACCTTGCTGGACTCCTTCCGGATGTTTGCCAGACGCCTTCCCGATCATGGCACGCTGATCACCAACCAAAAGCTGACCATGGCCCGGGGCTGGCATACAAACCAGATGCATTACCACATCAGCCAAAAGACAGACTATTACCTGGAAAACCATTCGATCAAAGACGGCCGATACCAGGCAACCATCTGTGGCAGGTTGTATGCGGCAGGCCTGCAATTGCAGCACCCCGGGTACCACAACCTGGAAAATGCGCTGGCAGCCGCCGCGCTGGCTCACCAGGCAGGGGTAGGTATTGCCGACATTGTCCAGGGACTGAACAGCTTTACTGGTGTCAGGCGACGTTTTGAAATCTGTTTTCAGTCGGCAGACGCCGTTTACATTGACGACTATGCGCATCACCCTGAGGAGATCAGGGCGACCGTTCAGTCGGCCAGGGAAATGTGGCCCGGAAGAAAAATCACAGGCGTATTTCAGCCGCACCTCTATTCGAGGACAAAAGACCTTGCCGATGAATTTGCGCGCAGCCTCGAGGAACTGGATGAACTCATCCTGCTGGATATTTATCCGGCACGTGAAGCACCCATACCCGGCGTAGATGCCGGCATGCTTCTTCAAAAGATCAATATGCCCCGGGCAACCTATTGCGAAAAGGAAAACCTCCTGTCGACCATACAAACAGGCAATCCGGAAGTATTGATCACGATGGGAGCCGGTGACATTGACCGTTTTGTTGCACCGATCACTGAATTACTGAAGAACAAATGATGAGCAAAAGAAAACTGATGGAAACCATAGCATGCTGCATAGCCCTGGCTGCAATCGTGGCGTTGCTCGGCTTTACCGCCGCCAGCAACTTGCAAAAGCCCGCCAGGGATCTTCGCATCAGGATAGAAAGTGCTGGTGAACATTATTTTATCTCACCGGACAGGGTATACGCGATCATTGCAGAAGATATGGACAGCCTGGAAGGCCGGGTGATTGATCAGGAAAAGCTGCTTCAGATTCACGACATTGTACAAAATATTCCATGGGTTGATGAAACGGCAGTGTACCGGACCCTTGACGCCCGGATACGGATAGACATCACCCTGCATGAACCCATGATGCGCGTCATCAACAACAAGAATCAAAGCTTTTATGTGGGGCATAACGGGGATCTTTTCCCATTGTCGGATGATTATACTGCACGCGTCATGCTCGTTAGCGGAGATATTCATCTGACGCTGGATGAAGATGACCAGATAGTAGACGCAATCGCCCGGGACGATCACCCGGATGAGGAGTTAGATGGTCTTTACAACCTGGCACAGTTTATCTCCAGCGACCCATTCTGGTGTGCTTTCATCGACCACATCTACCTGCGTACCGATGGCCAGATCGAACTGACGCCGAAAAATGGCGCGCACATCATCGAATTTGGCCAGGCCAGCGACATCGAAAAAAAATTTAATAAACTCAAGCATTTTTATACCGGTGGGATCACACAAGTTGGATGGCATTATTACAACCGGATCAATATTGCGTATGCCAACCAGGTCATTTGTTCAAAATAGATATTGCTATGGAATCTTCTGAAATCATTGTAGGACTGGATATTGGATCAACAAAAATAGCCTGCATCGTAGGCCGCAAAAATGAATACGGCAAAGTGGAAATCCTCGGCATGGGCCGGGCAGATTCTCTTGGCGTGAACAGGGGTGTTGTCGAGAACATTCAGCATACTGTGAATTCCATTGAAAAGGCTGTTTCCGACGCAGGTCAGGCTTCCGGCGTAGAGATCAAAATTGTCAATGTAGGCATTGCCGGACAACATATCCGCAGCCTGCAGCATCGTGGCAACATCATGCGCAACGACATTGAAGAAGAGATCAATTCCGGTGACATCAACAGCCTGATCGACAACATGTATAAACTGGCCCTGCCCCCGGGAGAAGACATCATCCATGTCATCCCCCAGGAATACATCATTGACGGCCAGCAGGGCATTCGCGAACCCATTGGGATGGCAGGGAATTGTCTTGAAGCCAATTTTCACATCATCACGGGCAAGATTGCAGCAGCAAAAAACATCAAGAAATGCGTAAAAAAGGCCGATCTGGAGGTGACCGACCTGATCCTTGAGCCGCTGGCCTCTGCCGAAGCAGTCCTCAGCCAGCAAGAGAAAGAAGCGGGTGTGGTGCTGGTGGATATCGGCGGGGGGACCACGGACCTGGCCATATTCCAGGATGAGATCATCCGGCACACGGCGGTGATCCCCCTC
>SL_5KL_010_SEDDRAFT_10001477_pt1 | contig 14190 bp, 19 predicted proteins | sample SodLakKL_010_SED_FD_9118 | JGI IMG/M metagenome (IMG submission 9118)
GCAGCGGCTGGCATCGTCCTCAACGCCAACACGGTCCCCGGCGAGACGCGCTCGCCGTTCAACCCCAGCGGCATCCGTGCCGGCACACCCGGCCTGACAACGCGTGGCTTCGACGCCGAAGCTATCGCCGAAGTCGGCGATCTGATTTATAACGTGGTCGACAACCACGACGACGAAGATGTGATTTCCGAGGTCGCAGAGCGGGTCGACGAACTCTGCGACGAGCACCCACTATATAAATAGTCGCCGCCTACCAGCCGCGGTCGTAGATGTTTCGACGGTGACCGAGCGTGAGCACGTACACTGTTTCGTTTTTGCGGTCCCAGTCGACGATCACACGGTAGTCACCGACACGGAGTTTGTACGTGTCTTCGCTCGATAGTCGCGAAAGATCCCGTTCAGGCTCAAGCTCTCGGAGGGCGGTCTTGATCCGTTCTCGGATATCTGATTCGAGGTCTGCGAGCCGATCTCTCGACTGTTCGGACAGCAGTACCTCGGTCATTCGAGGTCGTCAAGCGCGACCGTCTCGCCGGCGTCGATCTGTGCGCGGCTTTTTTTGATGTCTTCGCGGGCGCGCTTAGAGAGTCGTGGGGAGTTCATGTGATGTCGAAGCGCGTCTCGGACCAACTCACTCTTGTTTAGATAATGCGGGTGTTCTTCGAGAAACGCCTGGAGATCTTCGTCCATTTTGTCCGGAATTTTGACGTTTAGTGTGCTCATTATATTACGTGAGTAATGCTCTCAACTGACGAAAGTCTTTCTCCGTACGGTGCGTTCTTCCTCAGGTGGCTTCCGAATCCTTTTGCCGATTGCCGGCGCTTTTGAATCTAATGACCGAGATTATCGACGGGAAAGCGGTTGCTGCGGATATACGAAGCGAGATCACAGGCTGTGTCGAGACGCTCACAGCCGAGGGCGTCACCCCCGGTCTCGCCACGGTGCTGATGAGCGACGACGCGGCCAGCGAAACCTACGTCTCGATGAAACAGCGCGACTGCGAGGAGGTCGGAATCAACGGTATTCACGTCGAGATTGATCCCGACGCGCCCGCCGACGAACTGTTCGATACCATCGACGAGCTCAACAACGACCCCGAGGTCCACGGCATTCTCGTCCAGCTTCCCGTCCCTGACCACGTTGAGAAACGCGAGGTCATCCGCGCCATCGATCCCGCCAAGGACGTCGACGGTTTTCATCCCGAAAACGTCGGCCGGCTCGTTGCGGGCGACGCCCGGTTCAAACCCTGTACGCCCCACGGCGTCCAGAAGCTCCTCGAATACTACGAGATCGAAACCGAAGGCGCAGACGCCGTGGTCGTCGGCCGCTCGGACATTGTCGGCAAACCGCTTGCCAACCTCTTCATTCAAAAAGCCCCGCAGGGCAACGCCACGACGACAGTCTGTCACTCTCGGACCGATGATCTGGCCGCCAAAACGGTCGACGCTGACATCGTCGTCGCCGCCGCGGGCGTCCCAGAGTTCATCGACGGCTCGATGATCCAGAAAGGCGCGACCGTCGTCGATGTGGGCGTCAACCGTGTCGACGCCGACAACGAGAAAGGGTACAAACTCGTCGGCGATGTCGACTACGAGAGTGCGAAAGACGTTGCAGGTGCAATTACGCCCGTCCCAGGCGGCGTCGGGCCAATGACGCGTGCGATGTTGCTGTACAATACGGTGAAAGCCGCAAGCGAACAGTCGGGCGTCGACATTGAACTTCCCTAACGTGGTCAGTGTCTAAACAGGTAGAGCGCGTCGTCCTGATTCAGCAGACAGAAACTTGCGCCGTCGTTTTCGGGAAACGTTGTCCCACGCTTTTTCGTTAGAAACAATCGGTCGAAGGTCTCACCGCAAACCGGACAGCGCACATCTTTCCGGTTGTCGTACAGTCCGGTTTTGCCGGTATCTCTGAGTTGTTTCATCTCATGGCGGTGGTTGTGGATATCGAACTCCGCTGGCATATATCGAATACAGATTGTCGACCCAGTTGGTATTTGTGTCTACTGGAGGCGCTGGAGGCGGTCTTGTGCCGCTGCAAGCGCGGACTCATCGCCGGTGCGAAGATACTGGCCAACTCCACGGGCGGCTGCCACAAGCCCGCTGGCTGTGCTCGGTGGAATCGCTCCCTGAAGGGCCTCGGCCCGTCTGGTCTGTTCGCGAAGCGACCCAAGCGTCGACCGTGCGGCTGGGTCCGGGTGGTCGTTGAGCCAGGTTCGGAGTTCACGCCGGTAGGCTTCGACCGCTTCGGCGATTCCGAGTCCGCGGGCGTCTGTAAGCGACGACGGAAGCTCAGCCTCCGGCGGCCACTCGCCACGTTCGGCTGCATCAAGCAGTCCGAATACAAACAGTTGTTCGGTCTCTGTCGGTTGTTGACGCCGGTCGACGAGATCTGTCGCATGGAGCAGCTCATTGGCGGCGAGATACTGACTGTCAAGCGGCTTGAGTTCACCACCGCTGATAAAACCACGTTTCCGAATGTAGCCTCGGAGCTTCCGTTTCAGCTCATCAGCGATGGCATTGAGTGAGTGTTCGCCCAGCTGCCGGCGAATCTCCGAGAGATCCAGCTCGGTTGGAATATCGGTGTGTTCCTGCCGTGTCTCATCGAGGCCGACACTTCGGAGCGACCCACAGCTCGGACAGCGCGGAGTAGCCGTCTGGTAGTAGGACCACTGGGTTCCACAGGACTGACATTCTCGTGTTCCCCGTATTTTCATACGCAGCGTTGCCCCGGCTGCCCGAAAAACCATTCGTGGTGTGCGTCGTGTTTGTTATGATCAATTTTGATAACTGTATGGATACGTTTATACATGGTTACCAACTACTATTGGTCGACGCTTCGTCTTGGAGGGCCGAAGCGTCAGCGGGGACCACAATGGAACGGATGGCGCACAGATTCTGTGCCGCTACGTTCCCCTTTTGAGAAACAAACTACTGAGCGAGTCGCTTACTCGATGCTGAGCGAACCGCTTGAGCCGGCATTCGAGCCGTTTTCGTCCCACTCGATTTCGAGTTCGAGCGATTGTTCGGCGTTTTGGCCCTGAGAATCAGTTTCGCGTTCGGCCTTTACTTCGAACGTTGGACGGTCCGGAATCTCCAGTGTTTGGTGCTGGTCGCCGGCCGACAGTGTCACTGGCTCGCCGGCCGAGAGTTTGTCGGCGACCGCTCGCAGGTAGCTGGCGATCTCTTCGCGTGACTGGGTCGACTCCGATTTGAACAACACTTCTTCGGGCATATCCAAAGAGACGTTCGGAGAGCTAATAAATGATTGTCATACTCCGGCTTCTGACCTGTTCGTGTGAGTATCTGAGACACCGCCCGGCTCGCTGTGTTCGCCACAATCAGTGGCTGAAGTCCTACGCAGATTATCTGTCTGTCGTATGGGGTCGGTAAATTTATTTGTTTTAGAGAATAAAACGCAATCGGACATTACCGATGTACGACCTAACAGGATTCCAACGTGACCTGCTGTACGTTATCGCCGGCCTTGATGAGCCGCATGGGCTGGCAATTAAAGAGGAACTCGAACAGTACTACGAAAAGGAGATTCATCACGGCCGGTTGTATCCCAATCTCGATACACTCGTCGACAAAGGCCTCGTTGAGAAAGGCCAGCGGGACCGCCGTACCAACTTCTATACGATGACACGCCGCGGTCGACGCGAAATTGATGCCCGCTCGGATTGGGAATCGCAGTATTTGGTAGCCTAACCCGTCCGTTCGAGCTTTTGGGTACTGTTCGTTGCGTCGACCATGACTTGCAGTTGTAATGACTGTCCGAAGGCTCTCTGTCGGTGTATTCAAACCGCCGCCAGTCGTAGGTCTGCCGAATGGACGGACTGCTCCAGACGGGGACGTTTGTCGGGTTCTCGTTCGACGAACCGGTGATTCAACTGGCGTTGGCAGCAGCCTTGGGGCTGTTTCTCGGCCTCGAACGCGAGTGGTCCGAAAAGCCTGCGGGCATCCGGACCTTCTCGCTGACCTGCCTGCTCGGGGCCGTCTTTACGATCATCGCGACGACAACCCCGTTCGGAACGGTGCTGCTCGGAATCGGGGGGCTGTTCGTGATCGTTCAGGCCGTGTTGATCGGCGCTCAGGGGCTGCAGGTCGACAGTCCGACAAACTCACTGTCGTTGACAACGAGCGTCTCGCTCCTTGTGGCCTACGGCGTTGGAGTGCTTGTCGCCTCCGGCTTCATTCTTGAAGGCGTCACGGTTGCAGTGCTCTCGTCGACGCTATTGGTGCTCAAACGTGAACTCCACGGACTGGCCGGCGGGCTTTCGCGAACTGAGATCCGCTCTGCGGTCGAGTTTGCGATTTTGGCGTTCGTGGTGTATCCGTTGTTGCCACCAGGCGTGATCGAGGTCGGACCAGTTCCCTTCGAGCCACGCATCGCCTGGCTGATGGTCGTCACTGTCGCCGCCATTGGCATCGTCAACTATGCGCTGGTTCGAAGCTACGGCGGCCGTGGCATCGCTGTCACCGGCTTTTTCGGTGGGTTGGCCTCTTCGGCCGCAGTCGTCGGTGCGATGCTCGATCAAGTTCGCCAACAGGAAGAAGCCATCTCCTACGGCGTGGCGGCCGTTCTGCTCGCCAACGCCGCGATGGCGCTCCGAAACCTCGGTATCGCCGTCGTCTTTACGCTCTCTGCTGGGACGATTCTCTGGGATGTCGTCGCGCCGCTGGGTGTGCTTATCGTCGGCAGTTTCGCTATTGCCTGGCTAATCGCCGACTGGGACACGCAGGTCGACATGTCGTTTTCAAGTCCGTTTTCACTGAAAAACGCCTTAGCGTTCGGCTCGGTGTTTCTGTTTATTCTGGCCGGCAGCACCATCGCCCAGGCCGAGTTCGGCACCGCCGGACTCTATTTCAGCGCGCTCATCTCAGGGTTGGTTTCNTCAGCTGGGGTAACCACGTCGGCAGTGTTGTTGTTCCGTGCCGGCACAATCGAGTCCCCTGAGACGGTGATCACCATCCTGTTGGCGACCGCCGCCAGCGTACTCGTCAAAGTAGGGCTGTCGACGACCGGTCCGCCGCGCTTCGGCCGGGCTGTCGGCCTCTGGAGCAGCCTCCTGTTGGCTCTCAGCGGGCTGGCTGCAGTCGGTGTCGTCTATCTGTAGCCGACTGTTCGGCGGCCGTTCGACCCCGCCAGCGTTTGTGACAATACGGTGGTAGACATGCTTATCAGTCCAACTGAACTATCGTGATGTATCTCCCACTTTCGAGGGGATTCTCAATGAGTACTGTAGTTTCTGTCTCGACGGCCGCCCAGACGGTTCCGTATCTGTTTGAGTTGTATCTATTCGTGTTTGGTGCTGCTGCTGTCGCCTGCTTTGTGAGCCTTCGGCGGGCCAACGAGATTTCGAATGACGACACCCGTCGTGGGATGGTTGCGCTACTTGTAACCAGCGGGCTGTGGGCAACGTTCCACGTTGGCTATCTCGCTGCACCGACTGTCGAGCTTCAGTACGGCTTTTATATGGCTGGGCTGATCGTCGGGCTCAGTACGGTCGGTCCGTGGCTGTATTTCTGTTCGGCCTACACCGGCCGAACGTTGCACCGTCAGTCGACGTACCGCCGGCTGGCCATCGGTGTCTATCTCGCAATTGTTTCGGTGAAGCTCACGAACCCGATCCACGGCTTGTACTTTCGTTCGGAGGTCGTTGCGGCTCCGTTTCCACACCTGTTGATTGAACACGGCGTGCTTCACTGGGTGGCGATGGGTATCGCCTACTCGTTGGCTGTGATCGGGATTTTCATGCTGTTCGAGCTGTTTGCACAGGTCGACTACAACACGACGCCGTTCGTGCTGTTGGTGGCGCTAACCGGCTTGCCCGTCGTCTTCGATGTGGTCGGTTTTGTGAGTCCGGCGTTGCTCGATCTCACCTACTCGTCGCTCGGGGTTGCGGCGTTCGCCGTCGGCGTACTGTTCATCTACACCGACCAGTTCCAGACGATTCAGTTGGCCGGCCAGTACGATGATCCCGTAATCGTCCTCGACGACGAACAGCGGGTCAGAGACTACAATACAGCTGCCGAAAGGCTGTTTCCGGCACTCACAGACGGACTCGACGAGGAGCTTTCGAGCATCGCTCCGCGCGTAGCAGTCTGCTTGGCGACGAACCAGCCACTCGAATGCACCGACAAGGGTGAGAGTCGCTACTACAGTGTCTCGTCGAACCACTTTTCGACCGGGAGGGCCAAAATTGGCCAACTCATCCTGTTGAAAGACGTGACCGAAGAGGAACGCTACCGGATCGAACTCGAAGTCCAAAACGCTCGTTTGGAGCAGTTTACGGGGATGGTCTCGCACGATCTCAGAAACCCGCTCAACATCGCCCAAGGCAACATCGATCTCGCCCGCGAGACCGGGAACAACGACTCGCTGGCGACAGCGAAAACCGCTCTCGACCGGATGGAAGACCTCATCGCGGATCTACTCGCGTTGACTCGACAGGGCCAGCCGATCGATGAAACAGAACCCGTCTCGCTGGTCGAGATCGCTAACTCGTGTTGGGAGATGGTCGACGTCGCCGACGCCGAGTTGGTTGTCGACGGTGATATGGAGTTTGCGGCCGACCCCGACCGGCTCCAGCAGCTGTTCGAGAACCTGTTTCGAAATGGCGTGGAACACGGCGGCAAAGCTGTCACGATCACCGTCGGCGTACTTGAGGACTCAACGGGCTTTTATATCGAAGACACTGGACCGGGCATTCCGGCCGACGTCCGCCAAAGGGTCTTCGAGTCGGGGTATACGACTAACCGCGGCGGCACCGGACTCGGTCTGAGTATCGTCAGCGAGGTCGCCGAGGCCCACGGTTGGGCGATCAGTATCACAGACAGCCTCGACGGCGGTGCACGCTTCGAGATCANNACCACCCGGCAGGCGGCACTCTCGGCAGTCGCTGGGGATGATACAGTGGACGAAACAGAAACAGTCGACCGCGTTGAGTAACCTACACCAACATTTCTTCTTCGGCTTCGAGCAGCTCGTGATACCGGTTGCGGATGGTGACCTCGGAGATGTCGGCGACTTCCGAGACGGCCGCCTGGGTCGTCTTTTCGTTGGTCAACAGCGCGGCGGCGTACACCGCGGCGGCGGCGAGACCGACAGGTGATTTACCGCTGTGGACGCCCTGTTCTTTAGCGTTCTTCAGTAGCTGTTTAGCGCGCATTTCGGACTCCTCGGAGAGATCCAACGAGGAGGCAAACCGTGGGACGTACTGTTCTGGGTCTGCGGGTTTGACCTCAAGGGAGAGTTCGCGCACCACGTATCGGTACGTGCGGGCGATTTCGCTTTTCTCAACGCGCGAGACGTCGGCAATCTCATCGAGACTGCGGGGTACACCGGCCATCCGGGCGGCGGCGTACACACACGACGTTGAGACACCCTCGATGGAGCGGCCCGGCAGCAGGTCTTCATCAAGCGCACGGCGGTAGATCACCGAGGCGGTCTCCCGAACGTTGTCAGGCAGGCCGAGCGCGCTGGCCATCCGGTCGATTTCGCCGAGTGCCTGTTTGAGGTTGCGCTCTTTGCTGTCTCGGGTGCGGAACCGCTCGTTCCATTTGCGGAGTCGCTGCATTTTCTGGCGCTGGCGCGCACCCAGCGAGCGACCGTAGGCGTCCTTGTTTCGCCAGTCGATGTTGGTCGACAACCCTTTGTCGTGCATCGTGTTGGTGGTGGGCGCGCCAACACGGGACTTTTGGTCCTTTTCAGCGCTGTCGAATGCACGCCACTCTGGGCCGCGGTCGACGGAGTCTTCGGTAATCACGAGGCCACAGTCGTCACACACCGTTTCGCCGTGTTCGTCGTCAGTGATGACGTTACCGCTACATTCGGGACACTGCAGGCCGTCGTGTTCGGTTTCGGTTTCGTCCGTTCGTTCGGTGGCTGTTCGGTGCTGTCGCTCCCGGGACCGCGAGCGGTTGGTCGTCGTTGTAAACGTTCGTTCACTCATTGTATGGATGTCACACCCGTTTTACTGAATAAAAACACGGGCGCGGTCGTTGCAAAGAGGAAGACAGAATATTACTTAAGCAGTTTGGTATTGGCTCGAAAGCCGCCGAAACGGCCCGATATCCGGTAAACGACCCTGATAATTTGTGATCAGTCGACTGATAGCAACCGGATTGTTTTGGTCACTCGGCCTCTGGCTTTCTGTATGCACAACACTCGAATCGTCTCGCTGGCCCCGTCGGCCACCGCCACCCTCTCGGCGCTCGGCGTTGCCGACCGTGTTGTCGGCGTCACTACTCACTGTGATCTCGACCGGTCGATTGTCGGCGGCTGGCTGAACCCTGACTACGAGCGGCTTGCCGAACTGTCGCCTGGGTTGGTCTGTACAAGCGACGGCCTCCAAAGCGAGGTGCACGAAGAACTCACCGACCGCGGCTACGACACTTATCATCACGAACCCAGTCGACTCGACGACGTACTCGACGGATTCGAATCGCTGGCTACTGCCGCCGGCGTGTCCGAAGCCGGACGTGACCTCCGTCAGTCGGCCGAAAATCGACTTGCGGCCGTCGACGAACGCCTCGAAAGCCATCTCGTCGACGGTGCGAGCCGTCCGACCGTCTACTGTGAGGAATGGTCAGAGCCCCCGATGGCTGCTGGTAACTGGGTACCGGATGCAGTCAACGCCGCTGGTGGGAGATATCCCTTTGTTGAACCGGGCGACCGCTCACAGGAGGTCGACCGCGCGACCATCGAGGAGGCCGATCCCGACCACGCCGTCCTCCATATCTGTGGGACTGGCTCGCAGGTCTCGGCCGATCGGATTCACGACCGCGAGTGGGCGGTCGACCCTATGGTGCACGTATTCGATGATTCGCTGTTAAATCAGCCGAGTCCTCATCTAATTACAGGCATCGAACAGCTCTCCCAACGGCTGCATCCCTAAGGCGTCCAGATCGCCTCTTCGCGATCAAGCCAACTGACGACAACCACGTGTGGGGCGGTCATCACCGCGATGCCGACCAGATACAGCGCGAACAGCCCCGAGTAGTCGACGGCAAACGCGGGAGCACTCGCTGCAAGCCCTACAAAAACCCCGAGCGAGGCGACCGTCAGCGGTGCGGCCGCCCAGCCGAACCGGCCGAGCGCACCGAGTGCCGAGCCGTCGGCCAGCCGCGCCGAGGCAATCTCGTCGAGCAGCATGAGCCGGACGATATGCCGGATCGCATGCCAGAAACAAAAGTAGATACCGACCGCCAACAGCGGCGGCACCGTGAGGAAAAACAGGCTCAAAAACGCAACTTCGCCGGCGTCAATGGCCCACGACCGTCGACTCCCATTCCGGGGGTAGCTCATCGCTAGCGAGAACACGAACAGTACGCCGAGACCCGTGGCGACTGTCGCTCGTCCGGTCGGCGTAAACACCGCTGCAAGCACACCCCACTCGGGGGTGGCAAACAGCCCGATAAGCTGTTCGGCAACCCACCGGTACTCGGTCGGAAACGCGATCAGGGGGACGACCATCGGCAGTGATCCGCGGACGACAAGCGTCAGCACTCGGCTCGCCCGAGAACAGAGATGCTCGGCCTCAGCCACTCGAAGCAGTGGGTACAACTCGCCTTGGCCCCAGTGGAACCAGGTCAGGAGGATAAAGAAGACGAACGCCGCAACTGGCGCGAGAAACCAGACAGCGGTGTAGGCGAGGCCAACGACGAGATACAGCCCGCCGACGATACCGAACCACCGCCAGCTTGCGGGTTCGTCTCTGGCCCACGGCGGCGTCAGATGGTCGACCGCGCCGTGGGGTAGCCCGAAAATGACGATGCTCGCCGCAAACGGCAACAGTTGCGCCGTTCGCGAGGGTGTGCCGACAACGGTCACCGCAGCCATCGTCATCCCGAGGGCAACCCACGGCAGCCAAAACGACAGCTGGATGGCCTTCCGGTTCGTCGACTTCAGGTTGCGTGGCACAGTCTGTCACTCCAAGTGCGTCGTTGATTGTGCATTACTGCCCGGATGACAAACAGGTTCGGATTCGGATGCGACGTCAATGCTGTGTCCGAGGCCTTCAACCAGCAGACACTGATGGGTCTCTGTGGGAAAACAAAAGCCGTCCGACGGCAGTTACCGTCGAAGGCTAACGATCAGATCGGTTGCTATCCAGCCATCGCAGTTGCCCTCTTCGGTGAATACGGTTCGGCTCGGCGAGGCCGCTAACGCGGCGACACAGGGAGGTGTCTCGTCGTCCTCCCGCGTCATCGCAGCGTGGTCCGATACGTCCATGACTGAACTTAGGCGAGCCTAAACGTATATGAGTTTTGGTTAGCCTAACAATCGGCCGTCGAAAAAGCCTGTAACGCTGATACTACTGGAGCTTGCCGACGGTGTCGTCGCCCCACGGGCTGGCTGTTGTGCGGTTGCCGGTGGCACACGTTTATTCGACTCCTTGTCCTAACAGCAGGTATGACCACTTCTCGTGATCGGCCGCGGGACCGCGATGACCTCGAAGACCGACTGGATGAACTCGACGAGACACTAACGGATCTTCGTCGAGAGCTTCGCGAGGAGCGTCGACGCAGCCCGCCGAGTCCCCCGAGTCTGAGTGAGTTGCTCCGATTTACCGAACAGTATACGATTCCAACGCTCATCGCCCTGCTCGAAGCAACCATTCACTCTCTGGAGCTACTTCGACGGACGCTCCGGCTGGCCGACCCCCAACGTGCGGTCCGTGAGGAAAGCGAAACCGCCCGTCGTCGACTCGATTCAGTCGGCGCGGAAGCTTCCGGCCAACTCGCGGGCGCGCTCTCGGAGCTTCGAATCGCACTCTCGGAGGCCGACCTGCCGGAAAATCCCGAATCACGTCGACTGATCGATGACGCTCGCGAACTCACGGGTGAGATCGAAACCCGGCTGCGGGATGCCGAACGCACGGTTCGTGACCAGCAAAACCGCGAGCGACGAGACCGTCTCGACGACCGACAGACACCGGATCGGGACCGCGGGGTGATGATTGACGTCACCGATGCGGCCGATAGTTCGCCAGACCAGAACGGAACCGACGAGGCCGACGACGAAAGCCCACAGGTCGACGTCGAATCGGAACTGGAATCGATTAAAGACGAACTCGACCGCACGAAACGGGCGGTCGACGCGGACGACGATACGGCCGAGGAGTCTGACAGCGACCCGGACGGATCGTAGAGCATCGGCCGATTTTATTGAGCTTTTCAGACCGGCTCGAACCGGTAGCCGTCCCACGTCTGGCTGTCGGGTTCGCGGATGCCCGCGCCGGGCTCCCGAAGTTCCGCTGTGTAGACGGGTTCGACNNGCTGGCCGATCTCGACATCGCCCGTCGTGAGCTGCCCAATCGCGCGGACGGGTTCGCCCTCCACGTCGAACTCGACGATGCCGATATGGTTGGGCTCTCTGACACCCGGCGGCGTGGCCGTCGACGTTGTCCAGGTGATCAACTCGGCGGTGTACTCGCTGAGGTCGACGGTTTCGACGGGTTCGTTGCCGTCGGGNCCGACCGGGTGGGTGGGGTACANCATGCTGCCGTCAGGGTACCGGGCGGCCTCCATCGGTGGATTCTCGCTCATTGGGCTGCCTCCATAATCGTCGTAATNACACAGTTGCCGAAGCCACCGACGTTACAGGCCAATCCGGTGTCGGCGTCGACCTGTCGTGGCCCCGCGGTCCCCCGCAGCTGGTGGTAGAGTTCGTAGATCTGGGCGACCCCGCTGGCACCCAGTGGGTGGCCCTTGGATTTGAGGCCACCGGAGGTGTTGATCGGCAGCTCACCGTCTCGGTCGGTGATGCCGTCTTCGATTGCCTTCCATCCCTCGCCTTTTTCGAAAAAGCCCAACCCCTCCGATTGGAGGAATTCTAAAATCGTGAACATGTCGTGGAGTTCGGCCACCTCGATATCTTCTGGGCCGATACCGGCCATCTCGTAGGCGATCTCGCTGGATTCGACCACGCCAGCCATCGTCGTTGGGTCCATCCGCTCGTGGACGACGTGGGTGTCGGTCGCCCCACCGATGCCGGCGATCGTCACATAGTTGTCCGTGTACTCGCTGGCGAGCGATTCGGGACACAACAGCAGCGCGGCCGAGCCGTCGGTGATCGGACAGAAATCGTACAGTCGCAGTGGGTCGGCGATAATCGGTGAGTCCATCACTGTTTCGAGGTCGACTTCCTTTTGGAACTGCGCGTGTGGGTTGTCGACGCCGTTTTTGTGGTTTTTGACCGCAACCTTAGCGAGACTCTCACGCGGCGCGTCGTGGACGTGGAGATATCGCCGGGCAGTGAGACCGGCAAACGACGGCAGGGTTAGCCCATGCTTATACTCCGCTGGATGCGTTAGCGAGGCAATAACATCGGTTGCCTCGGCGGTCGACCGGTGGGTCATCTTTTCGCCGCCGATAAGCAGCGTAAGATCGCTGGCCCCGGAGGCGACCGACTGCCAGGCGCTGTAGACACCCGCGCCGCCGGAGGAGCTGGTCTGGTCGATTCGGGCGGTGTAGGCCGGCAGCGCGTTCAGATCGTGGGCGACGGCGTTCGGGATGCCGGTTTGGCCCTCGAACTCACCGCTTGCCATGTTTGATACGTACAGATGTTCAACGTCGGAGCCGTCGACGCCAGCCTCAGCCAGACAGGCCTGGCCGGCTTCGGCCAGCAACTCACGAATCCAGCTATCGCGCTGGCCGAACTGGGTCATCGACGCCCCAACGATTGCAACACGTTCCATACATCGGGTGGCGACGGCCAGCCGCTTACCGATTTCCCTTCCGACTGATCTCGGGCGATTTAATGCCTCGTCGACTGAACATCGGGTATGGACTCTGATCGGCTTGTGGCCTATCTCGGTGCCGTTGGCTGTCTGGTGTTGGTCGTGGTGGCCTCGTTGCCGTTTGCGCTCATCGACGAACAGAGCCAGCTCGTCGCCAGCTACTACGCCGCTGGCCCGCTCGGGCTGACTGGCGTGATTTTCTGGGTGTGCTCGGTGTCGTGATCTTTCTGTCGAGCGTTCGCGGTCGCGCGGACGCCACGCTGGTCGCCGGCATCATGCTCGTCGTCGGCCTCACGATGTTTCTGCTCACTGCGCTGTGGGCGTTCAGCCTCGATCCCGAACTCACCGAGCAGTTCGTTGTTGCCTCACCCATGGATTGTGTACCATCCGTGGTCGACGCTCGGATTCAGCGGCGTTGTCGCCGCTGCGTCGGGGCTGTATGCGGCTGCTGTCTACTGATTTTTCCGGAGGTGGGAGACGAAAGGCCCTTAAGGTCGACCGGACTACTTTGTAGTGGACTAGGTCGGGCAGGTAGGCCCTGCCCTTCGCCCGTGAGACAGTCTTTAGCGGGGACCGAACGCCGAGGCTGTCGGGTCGACCGACACAGGCCTCGGACGCCAACGTCGAAACCTCGTCCACCGGGGACAGTGGACCAGTGTGCTCACCCGCAGGGGTGTCCCACACCGGTTTACCGGCGACAGTGGGTCAGGCGCGGAAGCGAGCAGCCCATCGCTGGACACCCGTCGCTCGTTGGATCGCGGGGTGGAGGAGGCAACCGAGATTCCCTGTGTCCGGAACGCTCGGCTCCCTCGGTCCGTCCGCCATTCATACCGTATTTCACTTCTACAGCCGTGGTTGCGAACCGGACCGACAGTTTAGATTACCTGCCGATCCTCTAGTCAGTATGGTCGAACACACCCCAGCCGACTCCGAGGGCCACCGACAAATCGAAGGCACCTACACTGAAACCGACGGCGAGCGTCGACTCACCTTTCGCTGCGAGAGCCGCGAGGCGACGCTTGCACAGAACATCGAGGGCTACGCAATGCTCGCTGTCCGAGACGAGCGGGGCGAACGCGAGCGCTACTACGGCTTCGATATGGCACTGGATCACGCCGCCGAACTGCTTGGCGTTGAGCCCAACGCGCTGGCAGTCCCCGAGGCGGCTGCCGATATGGGGATGTAGCTACGAGCCGCGAAACAGGAACTGTAGTCGGTCGCTATCGAGACCGTCGCGCCAGTAGAATCGCGGTGCGAGTGTGAGGTATGCGAGTGCCAAAAACAGTAGCGCGAAGGCGAACACGCGGCCATAGTAGCCCGACAACACGATTGCTAACGTCTGTACGACAGCCATCACCATCGCATCTTGGGCGTGCAGGTCGGGATACGTGACTGTCGAGACCATCAGCACAGCTAACAGGCCACTCAGTGTGACCAATAGCCAT
>SL_5KL_010_SEDDRAFT_10001478_pt1 | contig 14186 bp, 8 predicted proteins | sample SodLakKL_010_SED_FD_9118 | JGI IMG/M metagenome (IMG submission 9118)
GCAATTACCATTATTCTTTCTTTGATTACTCGGAGATGGAAGGCCGCCGAAGCCATATCCCATTCCAGGAAGATGCAGCAGCCGGACACGCATGGGTTTTGCTTAATGCCTACAACAAGTTTGACGACGAACGATACCTGGAGGGTGCTCATTCCGCCATTGCGGCATTGCTCTCCCAGGAGGAAAGCCGGTTTTATGAGGTGCTGATGCCTTTTGGAGCCTATACTGCTGCAAGGCTTAATGCACAACACGGCAGTTCTTATGACTTTCACCCCATTCTTGACTGGACCTTCGAGGGTACGCATGCCGAAGACGGCCGCTATGGATGGGGCATCATAAATGAAAGGTGGGGCGATTACGATGTACACGGCCTGCAGGGAAGCTGGTCGCACAATGGGGGATTCGCTTTCCTGATGAACACTTTTGACATGGCATGGCCATTGGTCCCCATGGTGCGATACGCACCGCAATACGCTGAAACCATTGGAAAATGGATGCTTAATGCCGCCAACGCAGCAAGGCTTTTCTACCCCAATGAGATAGCTGCAGAAAATCAATACCTCCCTGAAAAGAAGAACCTGACACGTAACGTGATTGGATATGAAGGACTGATAAAAAAAGACCACCTCGGAAAACCCGGGTTGGAGGGGGTGTCGCCTGTTGCAACAGGTGACGGCCCCTTATGGGTGGATGACAACCCGGATGTATCCGTTTTCAGCCTCTATGGTTCATCTCATGTGGGCATCTTTGGCTCTCTGATTGAAAAAACAAATGTGGAGAAAATACTCAGGCTGAATTGTCTCGCCACTGATTTCTTCAGCGATGACGCCTACCCCACGTATCTGATATACAACCCATACGAAGAGGAAAAGGAAATTTCTTACTTTTTTGAAGGAAGCCCTGCGTCCCTTTTCGATATCATCACAAAGACAACATTGAAAGAAAATGTGGAAGGCCCGGTTAATCTTACCATCTCACCCAGGACGGCCCTGCTGGTTGCAGAGGTCCCGCAGGAGCTTGAGATCATACGGGTTGACGGCAATTATGTGGCTGGTGATGTCATCGTGGCATACGGCAACAACAACTAACTATAACCAGTTATCAAAAATTAGTATTGAGAAACCAGGAAAAACACATGCATATGAAAACTAAAAAAATTGGCGGTTTTTTGCTTTTTGTGGTGTTGTTTTGGTTTCCCGTACTTCTGCAGGGTCAGAATAGCGGCCCGGCAGAGGTAACGGGAAGGGTAACGGATAAAGAAGGAATGGGCATTCCGGGTGTCACCATTTTAGTGGAAGGAACCAATGTGGGCACCAGCTCGGATATTGATGGAAATTATACACTGCGGATTCCTGCAGATGTGGAGAGTCCTGTCATCGCTTTCAGCTTCATAGGCTATATTAGCCAGAAAATAGAAGTTGCAGACCAAAGCAGGATAGACGTCGTTTTGCAGGAAGATGTACGGTTGCTGGATGAATTTGTGGTGGTAGGCTACGGCATACAACGCAAGGTTGATCTTACGGGCGCGGTATCCAGCATTGACTCAGAAGAGCTTAGGATGCTCCCGGTGGCGGGGGTAGATCAGGCTTTGCAGGGAAGGGCATCCGGGGTAAACATAACACATAACACAGGCATGCCCGGCGAGGGAGTTAATGTCCGCATACGAGGCGTTGGCTCTATTAACAGCAGCAATGATCCGCTTTACATCGTCGACGGCGTGCCTACGACAGATGCCCTGCGTACATTGTCGCCAAATGACATTGAGTCGATAAGCATCCTGAAAGATGCAGCATCGGCAGCAATTTATGGAGCAAGGGCAAATAACGGGGTTATCCTGATCACTACCCGGCAAGGCAAGACGGGAGAGCCTCAAATAGAATTCTCTTCCCAGGTGGGGTTCCAGCAGCATGGGAGTCTGACGCCAATGACAAACAGGGATCAATTCATTGAATTGTATAACGAAGCTGCTGAGAACGATAACGCTTTCATTACCAATCCCGTGTTGCTGCGGCGATTGATTGATGACGAACTGGCAGCCTCTGTTCCGGATACAGACCATATGGACGCCATCTTCAGAAGGGGAGCCATTCTTAACCACTCGATCTCAGTGAGTGGTGGCACGGAAGACTTTACCTACATGGTATCGGGCAATCTGTTTGAGCAGGAAGGAATCATTCATGGGAGCTCATATGAAAGGTATAGCGGCCGCATAAGCCTGAACAGCAAGCTTAATGAGCGGATCCGCCTGGGTACGAACATAAATATGTCGAGAAGCGACAACGATATCATTGGCAGCAGCGGCGATGGCTTTGGTGGCAATGGCGGCAGTGTGGTACGTTATGCACTCTTTCGTACGCCCCCCATACCGGTAAAAGATGACGACGGTAATTATGTTGACATGCCTTCTCATCCCGGCTTCTTCGGCGACGGCTACAACCCCGTCGGACTAGCCCACAAAATGAATAACAACATTCGCGAAAATCGCATCTTCGGAGATATAAACACACATATTGAGTTGCTGCCATCCCTCCACTTTTCAGGCACCTACGGGATCGACAGAACAGACTTTTACCGGAGAAGGTTTAACGAAAACTGGGGCACCAACGACAGAATCAACAACCCCAACTCCCTGGAGATCAATAACGGCTACTATCAGTCTCTATCTGCCAGCAATGTGTTCTCTTACAACGAACTCTTTGGAGATGTCCACTCCGTATCTGCCATGATTGGGACGGAAGCAATAAAGAACGACGGATATACTGATTCGGCCACCCAGCGCGACTTCCCCGACCAGGCAGACAACCTTGTATTCCTGGGAAATGGCCTGGGAACCATTGTTGTTTCGGAAAACAGCTGGGCCAACACATTGCTCTCCCTGTTCGGGCGGGTAAACTACACTTACAATGACAAATACCTGTTGTCTGCAACCTTGCGCCGGGATGGCTCGTCGCGCTTCAGCCCGGACAACCGTTGGGGCACATTTTACAGCATTTCAGGTGCCTGGAGGATCGACAGGGAGGGCTTCATGAACAACAGCGACTTTTTTGACATGCTGAAGCTAAGGGCAGGCTACGGAGCCATCGGCAACCAGGAGGTCGGCAACTATGCATATTCTGACCAGATAGCACCTAACTTCAACTATCCTTTCGGAGGCAGCATGGCCAGCGGATACGCCATATCCGTCCTGGGAAACAGGGACCTGCAATGGGAGACAAGCACGCAGCTTGACATTGGGCTTGATATAGCCATCTTCGAGAGCAGACTCTTTGTTGCCATGGACTATTTCAGAAAGATAACCGCCAACATGCTGGTGCAAGAGCCCATCCCCCCNTCTGCGGGCTATTCAAATCCTGCGTGGGTCAACAATGGAGAGATACTGAACGAAGGCTTTGAAATGGAACTCACTTACCGTGACCAANTGGGCCGGGTTGGTGTGGAATTCAGCGGAAACATCGCCTATCTGCAAAATGAAGTGCTTAGCCTGGCTGCACCCATCATGGGCGGACGTATCGATCACGGCGTGTATGCAACACGCACAGAAGTAGGTTTTCCTGTAGGTTCGTTTTTTCTCTACGAAATGGATGGGATATTCCAGAATGAATTGCAGATCGTGACCAGTGCATACCAGGGATCAAATATCCGTCCCGGAGATGTCCGCTATGTAGACCAAAACGGCGATGGAATTATTAACGAACAAGACAGGGTGCACGTGGGAAGTGCCATCCCAAAATATACAACAGGATTCCAGATGGCTGCCACCTACCGTAGCTTCGACATCTCTCTTTTCTGGCACGGAGCCTTTGGCCATCAGATCTATTACCAGGTGGCAACAGACATTGAAGGGTTCTACCGCCCGTTTAACCTGACCATGAGGTATTATGATGAACGATGGACAGGAGAAGGGACAAGCAACACCCAGCCCCGTGCATCCTGGAGTGCAAAAGGCAACAATACAAAACCTTCTACCAGGTTCCTGGAGGATGCCTCATTTCTGAGGCTGAAAAACCTGCAAATAGGATATACTCTGCCTGACAGGCTTACGGATCGCCTGGCAATGAGCCGCGCAAGAGTCTATTTCGTTGCACATAACCTTTTGACATTCACTCAATACCCTGGCCTCGACCCGGAGATGACTACCAGCGATAACTCCAGGGCCGAAGGAGATGCCGCTGCAGGAATCGACTGGGGCACATATCCCCTGGCCAGATCATTCAACATAGGGGTAAGCATTTCATTCTAAATGAACGAATTGGTAAGAAAAAGACACAAACACATAAAAAGCCTGACCATGAAAAGAATTATCGTTTTGAGCATGATACTTCTTGCAGGTGCCTGCAGCGATTTTCTGGACGAGGACCTGCAGGGAATATACACCAGCAGCACCTTCTATAAAACCGACGATCATGCCATGCTTGCACTTACTGCGGCCTACCAGCCCATGAGCTTTACAAACATCAGGAACCCGCTATGGGTCTTTGGTGATGTTGCCTCCGATGATGCAATAAAAGGGGGGTTTGCAGGAGACCAAAGCGAAATAGAGTTCATTGAGCAGTTTACCTATACACGTGACAATGGCTTCCTGCAACATATCTGGCAAAGATATTATGAAGGAATATCCAGGGCCAACGATGTGATCCACCGCCTGGGGCCTGACGTCAGCGACGAGGTGAGAGAGCTGGTTGCCGCCGAAGCCAAATTTTTAAGGGCATATTACTATTTCCACCTTGTAAACATCTTTGGGGAGATCCCCTTAAAAACGGAGCCCGCTTATGCGGCCTCAGACCTCCACGTGCCGGTTTCTTCGGTTGACAATATTTACGCTCAGATAGAAACAGATCTCCAGCAAGCGGCAGAAGTGCTATCAGAAATTGGCAGCACCCAGGCAGGAAGAGCAACAGAAGGAGCTGCATTGGGCTTATTGGCAAAAGCATACCTTTTCCAGGAAAAATATGCAGCCAGCTTGTCGGCCATCAACGACCTCGATGCCACAGGCAATTACACATTGATGGATGTTTACAGCCATAACTTCATGGCCGGCAAGCAAAATAACGCAGAATCGGTGTTTGAAATTCAGCACCTTAGCGGACAGGATCCCTTCATGGGCAACTCCCTGAATCAATGGTTTGCTCCGCAGCATGAAAACGGGTATTTCTTCAATGCACCACGTGAAGAATTCATGGATGCATTTGAACACAATGAAAACGGGATTTATGACCCGCGGCTCGACTACAGCATCGGCAGAGAAGGCGGCACATGGATCAACGGGGAGGAGTTTGACCCGGCATGGTCACGAACAGGCTTTCTCGTCAAAAAACATGTTCAGCCACTCGATGAAATACCCGTGGGGACAAAGGCCGACAGCGACCTTAACTATGTTTTTATGCGATATGCAGAGATCCTGCTGATCAAAGCAGAAGCACTTAACGAATCGGGACAGCCAGCCGAAGCACTGACCCCTCTCAACAAGGTGCGCACACGCGCCAGGGAAAGCTTTCTGCACGATGAAACACTGGATGGCTTTGGAACAGTACCCGAAGGCTTGTTGCCCGACATCACCACAACCGACCAGGCCGAATTACGCAACATCATCAGGAGAGAGCGACGTGTGGAGCTGGGCTTTGAGTTTCATCGCTTCTTCGATATGATGCGCTATGGACAAAGCTATGCAGAAGAAAGACTGTCCCACACAAACTTTGTCTATGGTGAACACAGATATTTTCCTATCCCCCAAAGCGAGGTGGATATCAATAATCAAATCAATAATTAACCTTTAATTCTCACTTTTTTTTAACCAAAACTTCAAGTATTATGAAAAAGCACAAATTATTTAAGTTTTTGATGATCGCGCTCATCTCTGGCGGCATGGTAACCTTTTATGCCTGCAGCGATGACGACGATGATGTGGATCCGATAGACAAAACCGAACTGGCAGCAACAATCCAGGAGGCAGAAGATCTTATCGAGAATACCACCGAAGGTACTGCCGAAGGTCAATACCAGTATGGCTCACAAGCCATTCTGCAGGATGTTATCGACCTGGCACAAGCCGTTTATGATGATCCAAATGCTACCCAGGTTGAAGTAGACAATGCCACAGTGAACCTTTCGCAGGCCATTGATGACTACCTTGACAAAGAGGTCGTTCCGATCGCACCAGAAGCGCTGGTTGGTCACTGGACATTTAACGAAGGGGGCGGTGATATCCTCACTGATTTCTCAGGAAACAATTTCCACGGTACATTAAAAGACGGCTCCGATGCCTGGGGCGGCGGCATGCCCGAATGGACCACCGACCGCTATGGGAACGAAAATGGAGCACTCTTCTTTAATGAAGGTGCCCATGTACTCATACCCAACAGCCCGGCTCTTACTCCACCCAACATCTCCATTTCACTATGGATAAAGGCAGCAGAAACTCTTGAAAACAACCGGTTCATCGGTATCCACTCCTGGAACACCTACAAATTCCAGCTGCAGTCGGTCAACAAGTCCTTCTTCACCATTAACACCACCGAAGGAATATACGACAGGGACTCTGACCCGGAGCTCGAACTTGACACATGGTACCACCTGACAGTTACCTTTGGAAACGGTAACATGATCTTCTACCTCAATGGCACCGAATCACAAGCATGGGATAACACACCCGGAACAGCATTACCAAACACCGATAACGCCCTCGTTTTTGGCCGTGACACAGATGAGTATGCAGAAGATGATTCAAACTATGACAATGACCTGATCATACCCCTGCCCTGGGGCGGATATTTCCATGGAGCGATGGATGATGTAAGAATCTACAACACCATACTAACATCAGCGCAGGTGCAGTCAATCTATGACCTTGAAAAGCCCTGATAAAATGTTGGAAAATGATTGACCCGCACGGGCTTGATCATGCCTGGCTTACCTAGCCTGCAGGATTTGTGCAGGCTGAATCGCAATGCAAGGGGCTCAGGGTTCTTTGAGGAAAAAGAATGCTGAGCCCCTTTTTTTAATACAAAAAAATCATAACGCATCATGTTGAAAAAACATTACTGGTTTGTATTCCTGGCTTTTACACTTTCTGCATGCTCACTCACAACAGAACCGCAGGATGAACAAATTGCCTGGTGGAAAGAGGCTGTTTTTTATCAGATCTACATGCCCTCTTTTCAGGATAGCGATGGCAGCGGCTTTAGTGATTTTAAAGGCATGACATCCCGGCTTGATTATCTGGAATCACTGGGCATCAAAGGAATATGGCTTACCCCCTTTCAAAAATCACCACGAGTTGATAATGGTTATGACGTGGCCGATTACCGCAGTGTCGACCCGATGTACGGCAACATGGATGACTTCAGGGAGTTTCTGGCAGAAGCACATAAAAGGGGCATAAAGGTAATAATGGACATGGTGGTAAACCACACCTCCACTGACTCTGAGTGGTTCCAGGAGGCACGGAAGTCCAAGGACAACCCGTATCGCGATTATTATATCTGGCGCGACGAACCAAACAACTGGGAATCCTTCTTCGGGGGGCCAGCCTGGACAAAGGATACGCTCACAAACCAATATTATTATCATAAGTTTGACGTGCGTATGGCGGACCTGAACTGGACCAACCCAAAGGTTGTAAAAGAAATTCAGGATGTGCTTCGCTTCTGGCTCGACCTGGGAATCGATGGTTTCCGGCTGGATGTGATCAATTTTTTGCTTACGGATGGCATCCTGGATGACAATCCCATGGAAAATGGGAAGCAAATACACAAATACGACATCGATCAGCCGGGGGTGAAGGATGCCATGCGCCTCATCAGGGAAACCATAAATGAATACGACAATAGGTTTGTGGTGGGCGAAGTGGGCAGCGACCAGCTTGACATATTAAAGCTTTACCAGGCACCAGACATGATGGATGTGGTATTCAACTTTAACTTTGGCAGCATTCCGGAGTTTTCGGTTGAACGCATTTTCGATGAGTTAGTGAGCATGGAAGAGAAGCTGCAAGGCTATCCTACCCTGTTTTTTGGCAGCCACGACATGCCCCGCCTGATGAGCCGCCTTGCTGATCACGACCCTGCCAGGGCTGAAGCACTTGCAGCACTTACCCTCACAGCCAGGGGCATTCCGTTCATATATTACGGAGAAGAGATTGGCATGCAAAACATTGAAGCCCGCAGCATAAACGATATGATTGATGTTCAGGGCCGTACGCAGTATCATCTGGCAATTGAAGCAGGTAAAACCCCCGAAGACGCCCTTGCCGAGGTGAACAGGCATAACAGGGACAGATCCCGAAGCCCGATGCAATGGGACGATAGCAAACACGCAGGATTTACCACAGGTACTCCCTGGATACGGGTTCAGGAGAATTACCCATTGGTAAACGTAAAAAAGGCATTGCAAAACGAAGAATCGATCCTCCACACCTATAAAGAACTCATCAGCCTCAGAAATAAGGAAAAATGCTTGCAGTATGGTGAATATTCGTCGCTTGAGCGCAACGATGATATCATACAATTTACCAGGACATATGATGGGACAAACATCAGTGTGGTGGTAAATTTCGGGCATGCCATAACGGTCGATCTTCCGGAAACCGCGAGCATATTGATAGGTGACAGCAAAGTAGGGAGCAATGGTTTTTTGATTTACAGGCATTAGACCTGGAATACCTGCATCCAATTGCTGCCGCTTTGGAAAGGTATACAAGGTATACGATGAATCAATGATTTACGACATAAGGCTTACCGATTGCCGCAAACATGCAACCGGCACGTAACCAAAAGCATCGTGCCAATGAATATGTCTGTATCTGTCCCCCATCAGCTGCTCACAGGCAGGACTGACATCAAGCACAACAAGAACTTCCGCACCCCCGTTTTCATCATACAGCACTTCATAACCGGCAGATGCAGAAGGCACGCCTGACACTTGCTGACGATGGTGTGGATGCATTGTGTATTTTTGCCAGTGTTTTGTGTGAGAAACCATTGAACGCTTTACAGAAAGAGAACGTTAACCCGGAAAGCAATTGGGCTCTCCACTAACAGCCAAAACAGGCTTTTCGGCTTTTCGGCATTTCTGCATTTTGCCCTTTTGACATTTCGACATTTCGACAATACTGAAATACATGACACATACCTATCCGGCAAATTTTGAGGAAAAGACAGGCTTTGACCGCATTCGGACGATGCTGCTTGAGCTATGCTTCAGTTCGCTGGGGAGAAAGGTTGTCGACACCATCGCTTTCGACACCGACAGCGACAGCATCCGCAGGCGGCTTAGCCAGGCGGAGGAGTTCCGGCAGATCCTCCTTGCGGGCGAGCACTTTCCCGGATCCAACTATCACGACCCGGAAGAGCTCTTTGGACGGCTCCGCCCGGAGGGCACCTATGCCGAAGGGGAAGCCTTGCTCGACCTCCGGCTTTCCCTGCAAACCATTCTGGACGTATTGGATTTTCTGGACCGCAGAGGCGAAGATGAACAAGTTAAATATCCCTGGCTGGCCAGGCTCGCCAGGGGCATAAACGTGGACACGGAGCTGCCTGCGAGCATTCATCAGCTGATAGACGAGCACGGTGAGGTGCGAAGCAGCGCCTCCCCGGAACTCCGGGACATCCGGCAAAAAAAGGAGGAGCTGGAGAAGGCAGCGCTCCGCCGTATCAACACCATCCTGAATGAAGGGAAGGCAGAAGGCTGGGTCGACAGGGACGTGGAGCTGGCCCTGCGCAACGGACGCCAGGTGATCCCGGTGCCCGTGGCCTATAAGCGCAAGGTGCGGGGATTTATTCACGACCATTCGTCAACAGGGCAAACGGCTTTCCTGGAGCCGGAAGAGGTTTTCGACCTGAATAACCGGGTACGCGACCTGGAGGGAGAAGAGCGGCAGGAAGTCATCCGGCTGTTAAAAGCCTTCGCCGACACACTAAGGCCGATGATCCCCGAGCTCCAAAAGGCATACCAGATGCTGGGGCAGGTTGACGCCGTAAGGGCCAAAGCCAAATTAGCGCTCGGGATGGACGCCCTCATGCCACAGCTGAAAGACACACCACAGCTCAAGTGGGTGAACGCCAGGCATCCCCTCTTGTATCTTTCCTATAAGAAACAGAAAAAGCACGTGGAGCCGCTTACCATAGAACTCAACGAAGAACACCGCATCCTGGTGATCTCCGGACCCAATGCCGGCGGTAAATCGGTGTGTTTGAAAACCTGCGGGCTGGTCCAATACATGCTGCAATGCGGCTTGCTGGTGCCCATGGAGAGCTACTCGGAAGCCGGCATCTTTCACCGCCTGCTTATCGACATCGGCGACGAACAGTCGCTGGAGAACGACCTGAGCACCTACAGCTCACACCTGCACAACATGAAGTACTTCGTCCACAATGTGGATAAACGGTCGCTTTTCCTGATCGACGAGTTCGGTGCGGGCACGGAACCCCGCATCGGTGGTGCCATTGCCGAATCCATCCTGGAAGAACTCAACAACAGGAAGGCCATGGGGGTCATCACCACCCACTATACCAACCTGAAGCTGATGGCCGGAAAGCATAAAGGCCTGCTGAACGGCTCCATGCTTTTCGACAGCAAGGAGATGCGCCCCCTGTACAGGCTGAAAACAGGCAACCCCGGCAGCAGCTTTGCTTTCGAGATAGCCCGTTCAATCGGGCTCTCCGGGGATATCCTGGAGCGGGCCGGAGACCTGGCAGGCGACAAGGACCTGGATTTCGATGTGCAGCTCCAGAACCTTGATGTGAAGAAGGCGGAGCTGGAAGCCAAAGAAAAACAGCTGCGGCATGCCGATGATTTCCTGGCAGAGATGATAGAGAAATACGAAGGCCTGCGCGATGAGCTGCAGGGCAGGAAAAATGAGGTTCTTGCAGAAGCACGCCGCGAAGCTCAACAGATCCTTGCAGGCGCTAACAGGATCATCGAGAATACGATCCGGCAGATAAAAGAAGCGGGTGCAGAGAAAGGAAAGACCCGGGAGGCACGGCAGGCCCTTGAAGAGTATATCCGCGAAGAGACGGAAAAACTGCAGAAAATGCCTGATGCGCCTGCGAAAAAAGCGAAAAAGAAAAAGCAAAAGGTGCAACAGCAGCCAGAAACGGCACCGGGACCCATTCGCGAGGGAGACGCTGTGAAGGTAAAGGGACAGGAAACCCCAGGNGAAGTGGAAGAGATTTCCGGGAAAAAGGCCCTGGTGGTGTTTGGCAACATCCGGATGCGTGTTGCCCTTGATGACCTCGTAAAGCTTAAAAAGTCAGCANTCAAACAGCAGAGAAAAGCAGGCAGCCAAAGCAGCACCTTTGACCTNAACGCACGAGCTGCTGCCTTCAGCCCTGACCTCGACATCCGCAGCTGCCGCGTGGACGAAGCCCTGCACAAAGTGCAAGCCCATATTGACGATGCNTGGCTGCTGGGAGTTCCNCANATAAGGATTTTGCACGGCAAAGGAGATGGGGTGCTGCGACCTGCGATTCGCAACATGCTCAAAGAAACACCCCAGGTACACCGTTTTAGAGATGAACACCCAGACCGGGGAGGAGCGGGTGTGACCGTGGTGGACTTTGGGAAATAAGTTAATGTGCTAATGTGCCAATGTGCTAATGAAGGGTTTCGGATAAAAGATGAGATTTCCCCTTTGTTTGCAGCTACATGGTTATAGCGTGTGCAATGGTCAGGGAGTTGTTTTGGAGGAACCTTAAAAACTGAACACTGCAAAAACGACTCTTCAATTAGCACATTGGCACATTAACACATTAGCACATTATCCTGTTTCCGAATCGAAGAGTTTCAGTTGGTTTTCCGTGACATAGGAAGGAGGTGGCGGGTTGTTGCGGTAACGCTCCACATGGTTGTTTACCAGAGCCTTCATGAATCGTACCGGTGTGATGTTATGCGTCTTGCAATAGCTTTCCAGGGCTTTTTTCTGCCCTACCGTTAGCTTGAAACTTACCGGCTTGTATTTAATAGCGTGCCTTCTTTTGCGGCGGGATCGTTTTTGCCGAGTGTTTTTTACTGCCATGGTCAATTATTTTGATATTCCCGGATAAGATAAACGCATACCGGGAAGTGGTCACTGTATCCACCAAGGTAAACACCGCCGCCAAAAGTCCTGAAAGGATAGCCTTTGAACCGCCCGGAGGGTTGTCGCAGGAAAGGCCGGTTAAAGACTTCGGCGCGCAGATAAGTAAAGTCGCTGTAGTCGTCATTGAGCAGGGACGGGGTCAGGAGGATCTGGTCGAAAAGGCTCCAGGCATCACGCCAGGCGTTAGTGCCGATTCCCTGCTTGTAAAATGACTCGTATGGGTTGTAGAGTTCATCTTGCTGCAGATCTTCCTTGGAGCCCCTGGAGCGAAGGTGCCTGCGTATACTGATGTCGTTCGGGTTGTCGTTGAAGTCGCCCATCATAAATACTTTGGCGCCTGGTTCCGCTTCCTGTATGGAGTCGATGATATGGCGCGCTATATCTGCTTTCCCGATACGAAGCGGGCGGCTCCTGGCCTCACCTCCTACCCTGCTGGGCCAGTGCGCCACGATGAAATGCATGCGCTCACCTAACAAGTATCCGCTCAGAAGCAACTGATCACGGGTGGTAAAATCAGGGCGGTCTTCGATCACCGTGGGATAGGCTTTGTGGCTGTCGTATTCGAAATAGGTGGGATTGTAGAAAAAAGCCACGTCCATACCCCTGGGGTCCGGACTTGTTTCATGTACCACCTGGTAATTGCGGTCCCGGATCTTTTCCTGGGCAGCCAGGTCTTCCAGCACCGTCTCGTTTTCCACCTCTGCCAGGCCAAGCACGGCAGTGCCATGGGGGTTCTTTTCCTGCCCCAGCTTGTAGATCACCTTGGCCAGGTTTTCCAGCTTTTCAAAATAACGCTCAGTATTCCAGCGGTTGGCACCGTCCGGGGTCCAGTCATCATCCCGGATATCCGGATCATTGATCGTATCAAAAAGGTTTTCTACATTATAAAATCCAATGGGTACCGCTATAATGTCGCGCCTGTCGTCTTCGGCACGTATCTCTTTGACAGGGATAGCTGTAAAAAAAACCAGTGCAGCCAGCAAGGCCGCACCCCAAAAATGTTTATGATTTGCTGCAGGTTCCATAATAAATGACTAATTTTGATCTATCAAAAATAATCATTTTATGGGAATATCACCATCTGATTACAAATATTTGGGATAATCCCCCCTGACGATAAAACAGTATTGTATATGAAAAAACATGTTTTTTTGACACTCTCTTTTTTGTTTGCCGCTGTGTGGTCCGGGCATGCACAATACCTGCCTGATGAAGAGGCTGACACCCTGGACATAGAAGACCGCGACATTCCGATCATGACGATTTCTATCGATGACCTTGAAGCGGAAGAGGAGTCGCACGACATTTCGAGCCTCCTCCAGGGCTCCCGTGACATCTATGTGAGCACGGCGGGATTCAACTTTGGTGCGGCACGTTACCGGATCAGGGGCTATGACTCTGAGAACACTACGGTGATGATAAACAGCATTCCCGTTAACGACCCTGAAACCGGCCGGGCATTTTTTTCTGTGTGGGGTGGCCTGAATGACGTTACCCGTCAGACCGTGCCTGTGCATGGGCTCGGACCGCACCGGCAAACCTTTGGCGGTGTGGGAGGTGCCACAAACATTGTAACGCGCGCGTCGCAATTCGGTCCCGGCACCAGGGCTACCTATTCCAATGCCAACCGCACCTACAACCACAGGATGATGTTTACGCACAATACCGGCATGCAGGACAACGGCTGGGCTTTCACCATAAGTGGCTCACGCCGCTCAGCAGGGGAAGGCTATGCACCCGGCACCTTTTACGATGCATGGGGCTATTTCCTGTCAACCGAACGCGAGATCAACGACCGCCACAGCATTGGCCTGATCGCCTTTGGCTCTCCTTCACGTACCGGAAGACCCGGGGTAGCCGTGCAGGAAGCCTATGACCTGACCGGGACAAATTACTATAACCCCAACTGGGGCTACCAGAACGGCGAAAGACGCAATGCGCGCGTAAACAACTACCATAACCCCTGGGTGTTCCTTTCGCACTATTACACCCCAAACGACCAGACCGAGATTGCAACCACCGCAGCCTACAGTTTCGGCCGGGGAGGCTCAACAGCGCTTAACTGGTACGACAGCCACCGCTCGCATCCTCACCCCGACTACAACCTGGCAGG
>SL_5KL_010_SEDDRAFT_10001479_pt1 | contig 14176 bp, 14 predicted proteins | sample SodLakKL_010_SED_FD_9118 | JGI IMG/M metagenome (IMG submission 9118)
AGCATTGCCGGGCACGACGGGCTGAACCGCTAGGTTCCTGCTGGCTTGCCGCGGGTCGTCCCGCCACTCGGGACCTTGAGCCACCGACTGCCAGTTCGTGAAGCCTACCCAGGGCCTTTTTCGTATCACTGGCCACACAGGACTTGTCGGCCCTCTTTACCCGCCTCTTGAACAGCCAGTAGGTGAACTCATCCAGCTCATCCAGACCGATGGACTTTGGCTGACGATAGCCCTTCTGCTTTCTGAACTCCCTGAGCAACGAGGCCTGATCCGCTCCGTAGACGCGACGGTATGCTTCATCATATACACCGTCGTCCCTGGTCAGTCCGGCCACCCTCCTCTCTTTGCGTATCTCATCGCACACCGTCAGGATGAGAAACCGTTCTACCAGGACACCATAGAAGTAGTTGAGGTAGGAGCGGTACTTGGAGGCACCGATCGAAGCCCTGAATTCGCCCCTGGACTGGCCGACAGGCGGCTTCCCGAAGAACAAAAGCGCGACACGTTCGTTCCCCGGAATGAGTCCATCCAGTTCCTCGCAAAGTCTCTCGGCCAACACCAGCCAGTCGAAGGCCTCGTTGTCGACAAGATACCGGTAGTGGCGTCCGCCATAATGCTCCTCAGGAGCACTCCACATGCGAACAGCCTCAAGCAGGGCAGTGAACCAGTTCCTTCCGCCGGCCACTGATTCTAGCAACTCCTCGATGATCGCAGCTTCCGCGGCGGACATGTCGATGACCTCCGCTGTCGTCTCACGTGACATGTCTCAATTATATCTGTGTACCCTGCCTGACTCAAGCTGAGTAACGCTCACCCGGTGTTCTACTCCAGATCAGCCAGGTCCGTCCCTTAAGCAGCAAACCAGGACAGTTGACAATGCGCCTGACGGGGTATCCTGAGAAGCGGCGAGCCTCAGATGAGATGTCTCTCTAGCTCCGTCAGATCCGTAATGGACTGGTGATCCGTACGGCCCGACCTGTCCAGGTAGAGAGCGTGCAGCCCCGCCTCCCGGGAGTTCACGAAGTCCAGCTGCCAGTTATCGCCGACATGAAGCGCCCGGTCCGGCGTGACGCCCATTTCTTTGCATATGCTGCGGTAGAACGCCGGGCTCTTGAGTTGCCTGTAGTCGGAGACCGACGAGAAGACCCGTACGAAGTGGTGCTCGGTATCGGCAAGCAGGAAGCGGAGAAACTCGTGCGGCGTGCACGAGGCAACGATCAGCCTGTACCGTTCTCCCAGTGAACTCAGCACCTGCATAACCTCCGGATAGTACCCTATTCTGGGCAGGCACTGATCTATCGCCCGCTCCGCCGAGCCCAGGTCGAGGCGGCTGAACCAGTAGTTTATGTCGTACCACTCTAATCGCTGCTCGCCGACGCTGGCGTATTCTTCAAACACGGTCTCCCTGGCTCTAACGATGTCCAGCCCTGTCCTGTGTGCGTAGATCGCGGGAATCGTCTCGTGCCAGATGGCCTCGCTGAACTCGGGAGTCACCAGCGTTCCCTCGGCATCGAACGATATGACCTCTACTTCCTTCATCAGAAACGGTGATACTATCACGTAGCCACGGCAGAAGTCCATTTGCCCGCTCCGCGGTAGCAGGCTACAATAGCCTGCATGCCAAGTTACCCCAACCTGGACAGTCTGGGAAGGACCTTCGAGTTGGGTCCCATCAGGCCTCCCAGCGAAGCCCGCTCGCTCCTGATAAGGGCCACGCGTAACTGCCCCTGGAACCGTTGTCAGTTCTGCCCCATCTACAAGGGCAGCAGGTTCGAACTGAGGACCGTGCCCGAAGTCGTAGCCGACATTGAGTCCGCAAAGGCCATTGCCGATGGCATCAGAGAGGCAGCCTGGAGAGCCGGCTATGGCGACAGGGTGAGGGAGTTTGCCGCACAGCTACGCCGGGATCCTCGCTATGGACACTGTGTCAACCATGTCGCATTATGGCTGTCGACGGGGTCAGGGTCGGCGTTCCTGCAGGACTCCAACAGCCTGCTCATGCGCACCGCTGAACTGGTCGAGGTGATCGCCTTTCTGCGGAAGACCTTCCCCGAGTTGGGCAGGGTAACCACTTATGGTCGATCACATACGGCCGCCCGCAAGTCCGTGACGGAACTGGAGGAACTCAAGCATGCCGGCCTTGACCGGGTTCACATCGGCCTGGAGACCGGCTATGACGCGCTTCTTACCTACATGGAGAAGGGATGCACGGCCAGGGACCATGTGGCAGGCGGAAGAAAGATCAGGGAGGCAGGCACTTCGCTGTGCGAGTATGTCATGCCGGGTCTGGGAGGCAGGACGATGAGCGGAGACCATGCGCTTGAGACAGCCAGAGTTCTCAACGAGATCGACCCCGATTATATAAGGCTGCGCAGTCTGCACGTTTCACCCATGATGTCCCTCTGGACGAGGATCGAGGCGGGCGACTTCGAGATGCAGACCGAGGACGAGGTAGTCAGAGAGATCGCTACATTCATCGAGAACCTGGAGGTGACCAGCCGTCTGAAGAGCGATCACACGCTGAACCTGCTCATGGAGGTGCAGGGAAAGCTGCCTGAGGACAGGGACAAGTGCCTGGACATCATAGATCGGTACCTTTCGCTTCCCGACGATGAACGCCTTAACTTCCAGCTGGGGAGAAGGGCGGGATACTATAGCACCCTTGGTGACCTTGCAGATACAGAGAAGCATGACCTTATCGACCATGCGATCCGGCAGATCGGCCAGGAGGGTATCAGTGTCGAGCACGCATTGCTGCGCCTCAAGAACGCGGTCATCTAGTGGCTAGGTCCGCTGTCCCAGTTCGCGCTCAGCCGTGTCTCGAGTGTTCTGTTCGACGTCGATCGCCAGCAGGAACAGCTCCCTGGTAGAAAGCAAGAACAGCCACATCAAAAACGAGCCGATCATCCCGGCAATTATCACCATGGCGCCGGCCAGGATGCTGATGAACGGCATATCGGCCATCCCCTCCACCATCCCTTCCGCAGTCATCGCCACTATGACTCCACTGCCGATGGAGCCGATTACACCGAGCACCAGCGCTATCCACCCCAGGACCCTGAGAACACCGGCGGCAAATCGTAGAAATGGATACCTATGCATACTGCCTCCTTTCTATCACAAGACATCCTGCGCTATCGTCTGGTACCTGCCTCCCCGCCCGGGCGCCAGTTCATTGCAGGACTTCTGAACCAGTCCGATACAGACAGGATACATGATCAGTGATGCGAACCCGGCCACAGGAATGAGACTGACGATCACGGTTGCCCTCATCAGGCTCTCGGGTATCGCCTGTTGGAACCCCCTCAGTCTGGTCTGCAGCCCTACCCGATCAGCAAGGCGAAGCCAGAACCTGAACGCCCAGTAGAGGTTGAAGAAGGGGATGAAACTGAACCCGATGGCTCTCTTCGCCGCGAAATCGTCATACTTGACCATCGGCAGCCGGGAATGCATCAACCCGAAGTAGATCAGAGTAAACAGCCCGAGCGTGGCGATGTGCAGGAAGATGAGGGCATCGATCGATAGCACCCAGGTGAGGCGGTGCCTCGCGAAGTCACTCCTCTGTTCGGGCGACACATTATCAAGGTCGAAGGCAGGATCGTAGATAGCTCTTCTCTTCGACCGTGCCGGCTTCCATGTCAATCGTGCATAGCACTGCGGACATTCCCTGGCCAGGGGCATTGTCACTGCCCCGCACCTAGGACAAGAACCGGTGCTGCGTATCGGATCAGCACCACAGGAATAGCAGATGTCCGCAGTGCGAATCAGTTCCTTTCCGCAGTACCTACAGTACATGGCCTACTCCCGTGACCTCAGACGCTTACTGGAACCTGCTCTTACCGATGACGGTGAACACTATAGCCGGAATGCCCAGGATTATGGCAGGTACGATCCACGGCAATGCTATTATGAAAGCACAGATGGCACCGGCCAGGGCAAACCCCCAGATCCGCCTGCGCAGCGCAAAGATACTTCCCACAATGCCGATGATGGCAAGAACGATCAAGGGGCTGCCCAGCAGCATGGTCAGCCAACCTACGCCCGGGGGGACAAGCCAGCCAAGTGCCGCAAAGGCGAGGCCGATAATCAGGCCGGGAATGGAGATGATCAGTCCCAGGACCCCGGCCACCACGGGCATCCAGTCGTCTCCCTCACCCGCTGCCTTCGCCGTGGCGCGCGAGCCGCACTTCACGCATATCTCCGTAAGCGGAGTAGTTGGCTCCCCGCATCCGGCACAATATGCTTTGCCGCTGTGTGGCCTGGCCCCGCAACCCATACAGAACTGTGTAGTACCTGGCAACTCCTTGCCGCAGTTCCTACAATACATGGTCGATACCTCCTGTTCGTCCTCTGTTATGGTTGCAGTCACTCACTCACGAGTCGTCGATCTCCCCACCAATAACGAACCAGAGTGCAGCAAGCCGATGAACACTCCGATAAGCATCACCAGCCCTGCGATGCCTCTCGATCAAACACGTCTTTGCCAAGGCTAAGAAACACGATCGCCGGTATTGCAAGTCCGATGTTCCCGGCAACCAATGCGCAGATAGCCCCGGCCAGCGCTAGCCCCCAGAGCCTCCTCTGCAGAGCTAGTACACCGCCCGTAATCGAGATGACCCCCAGTACTGCCACTCCGATGCCCACGTACATCAGCCACTGCGGGCCCAGGAGTTCGGCCGCCGGGGCACTCACCACCGCCAGTACCGTCCCCACGCTCATCTGCGCCGTCCCGGCAATGATGCACAGCACCCCTGCTGCTGTCGTCTTGCATCTATGTCGCCTCATAACGTCACCCCTACAGATAATGAACCCCTGAAGCAGATCGCATGAATGCAGGTTATCTCACTCAAACTCACCCTTCCCCAGGCTGACGAATATAATGGCCAACGTACCGTACAGAAGATTCCCGGTGATCGTCACAAGGATGGTCCCGGCCAGCGCTAGCCCCCACAGTCTCCTCTTCAAGGCATACGCGCCGCCGATAATCGACACTATGCCTAGGATGACCAACGGAACACCAAGGACACTCAACCATGGCAGTCCTAACAGAGGCATAGGCAGTCCGATCCCCAATCCCAGCAGTCCTATCGCGGCGAGGCCCCCAGTGACCACCAGGCCAGCGAGCACGTTCATTGCCCCTGCGATGATGCAAAGAATCCCCCCGGTTGTCGGCCTCCAGGTTCGCTCCATCCCTTGTTCCTCCTTTCTGCTCCCTTGCTTAACGATATAACGACAGGCCCTTCCTGTCAATACCCTCTCCTCCAGTGATCGTATGACCGGTCCGCCCGTCGGGTCACACCAACGGCCATCCACTCAACGTATTGACCCTTCCAGCCAACTCGGCTGACTCCCTCCCGTCCCGGGCCGGTTGAGCTGTTCGCCGCCGATCAGGTCTTCACCACGGGACAAACCGCAGCATCAGAGTCCATGCCACCAGATACATGAGCACCCCTACCACAGCACTCACCCCCAGGCCAATGAGGAACATGCGCCACCACAGTCCCCAGGCCAGTTTCCAGGTTGGCTTGACCTCGTTTTCCATCTCTTGCTTCTACTTTGTTGCGAGGGCAGTATCGACCGATTCTGGATCGGCACGTTCGGGGCAACAACCTCTGGCTCATTATAGGCACAGCTGTTCTCGTATGTCAATAGGTGATGAATCGTGGGTATCGCCGGCTGACCGGTCCTACAAAGGGCATGGCGATGATCGATGTCAGCGCCGAAGCCACTTCCTCAAGCCGTCCGCCTTGCGGTCATGCCGCCTCGCCATGGTACCGAAGCCGACGCCCAGGAACAGGAGCGCGATCCCGAGGAGCCCGACCGGCTCCGACAGCAGCCCGAGGATGATGCCGCCGACCAGGCCGAAGGTCACAAAGACGGTTGCCAGGGCAGTGTAGACATCCGACCTCCGTTCTGTCCTGTATATCGATTCGCGGAGCTTGAATCTCTGCCATCCCACATCATCGCCAACCAGGCTCCGCTCGCATTCCGAACAGAACACCTCGTCCTCGTCTATCCTGGCCCGGCAATGCTGACAATACACAAGCGCCATATCTGTCACTCCCTGATCAAGCAGAATTGTACGACACTACCGGCCGGATTTCAATATCTGCAGCCTGAAGGTCACCCTCTTTCCTCGAGTTCCCTCACCATGTACCCATCATCCAGAGCGTAACCCAGCGACCGGTAGTAGCCCCTGGCCCCCACGCCGCTCAAAACCATCAGCCGACCGGCCCGGCACTCCTCTCCTGCGATTCTCTCTGCCTCGCGCAGGAGTCCCTCACCGTGCCCCTGGTGCTGGGCAGCCCGCTCCAGCCTGCTCCCCAGCGGCACCTCGGGTCCGAAAACGTGCAATTCCCTTACCATGCACCTCCCGCCCTCGATCCTCAACCTGAGCAGGCCGAACAGGGTCCCGTCTGCGTCCTCGCAGGAAAGAAACACCTCTCTTCCTCCCGCGGCCTCATAGTCCATCCTCTTCATCTCGGGTTCGCCGATCACCCTGCCGTCACGCAACCTGTGTCCGTACTCCCGGCACCGAATGCAGCTGCAGTTGAGCCCCAGTTCATCCATCTTCTTGCGAACCGTCCCCCTGAGGGCCAGGTCCTTGCTTCCCGCGATGATGAACTCCGTCGGAATGTCCCTCATCAACCTGGATATCCTGACGTAACCCGGGATTATGGTCTTTATGTCAACCAGCAGACTCACCATATCGTCGTTGTCGTAGGGACGGTAACGGCCCTCCCGGTACCACCCCTCCAGTTGGCTCCCGGCAACCACGAGCGTCGGGTACAGCTTCAGCCCGTCCGGCCGAAAGCGATCATCCTCAAACAACTGTCGGGACATCTCCAGATCGCGCTCCGGGGTCGACCCCGGTAGCCCGGGCATCCAGTGGTAGTGGACCTTCAGCCCGCGCTTCCTCAGCAACCGGGTGGCCTCGATAACCTCGACCACCCCGTGCCCCCTCTTCGTCAGGCGGTGCACCTCATCATCCAGTGTCTGCACGCCCAGCTCCACCCTGGTCGTGCCGAAATCGAGCATCCTCCGCACCTCGTCCTCTCCACAGTAGTCCGGCCGGGTCTCGATGCACAGCCCCACGCAGCGGCGCCCGGACCGTTCATTGGCCTGCTTCGCATCCTCCAGGCTGTCGGAGACAAAGCCGTTGAGCGCGTCGTAGCAGTCCTTGACGAACCCGTACTGGTAGTCGGCGGGATAGGCAAGAAAGGTGCCGCCCATAACGATCAACTCGATCTTGTCCAGGGCGTGCCCCATATCGGCCAGCGTCCTGAGCCGGACTTCGACCTGGCCGGCCGCGTCGAATCCGCAGCTCCGCGCCCTGAGCACTGCCGGGGACTCCGGCGTATAGCTCTTGGGGGCCTCGGGAGATCCCGGGCAGTAGACACACCGGCCCGGGCAGGGAAAGGGCCTGGCCATGACAGCAACCGGCGTAACACCGGAGATAGTCCGCGACGCCTTCCTCACTGTAAGCATCTGTCCTCGATGTGATAGAGTTTACCAGACGCTACCCATGGCGACAAACAGAAGCCCGTTCGATCTGATAGCCGAGAGCTGGTACGGGGTAAGGCACTGGCCCCTGCTGCGGAGGGAGCTTGAGGAGGTCTCAGCAAGGTGGCAGGGCGGCCGGCTGCTCAACGTAGGTTGTGCCCACGGGCCGGACTTCCTGCCCTTTCGCCATGGATTCGAGCTCTACGGGGTGGACGCCGCCCCCGCCATGCTCAGGCAGGGCCTGCGATATTCGGCCAAGCACAAGCTTTATGTCAACTGGATCGCCGCCGATGCCATGGCCCTCCCCTTCTCCGATGGCACATTCGATTGTGCCATATCCGTGGCCGCCTACCATCACATCAAGGGCAGACGCGACAGGGACACTGCCTTCCGGGAACTCAGGCGGGTGGTCAAGCCCGGCGGCGAGGCCTTCCTCACGGTCTGGAACTGGTTACAGCCCCGCTTCTGGTTCCGATCCAGGGAGCAACAGGTTCCCTGGAGACTGAAGGAAGGCACGATCTACCGCTACTACCACCTGTTCTCCTACCGGGAGCTTTCCGCCTCGCTGACCCGGGCCGGCTGGGAGATCGTCAGCATGCGTCCCGAGAAGTCCTACCGCTTTCCCGTGAAGCACTTCTCCCGCAATATATGCGTACTGGCCAGGGTGCCCGCGGGATGATCAGCGCTAAGGCCCTGCCTGCTCGGCAGAAGCATGCTCTGCCATTCTGACCTTCTCGGGCAGGCCGACCTCGATGATGCCCAGAAAGGCCTCCACCAGTTCAGGATCGAACTGCGAACCTGCGCACCGCCGCAACTCAGTCACTGCCTTTTCGCAGGACAGTGCCGATCTGTATGGACGGGCCGAGGTCATGGCCTCAAAGCTATCGGCTATGGCGAGTATGCGAGCCTCGATCGATATCTCCTCGCCTTTCAATCCCTCGGGATACCCTGCACCATCCCATCTCTCATGGTGATGCAGGATCATGCTGACGCAGGAGACCAGATTGGGTATACGACCGATGATCGTCGCCCCCAGCCTGGGGTGAGCCTTGATCAACTCCCAGTCCTCGGCGGTCAGTTTGCCCTTCTTGTTCAGCACTCGATCGGCAATCCCGATTTTGCCGATGTCGTGCAGCATAGCCGCCGTGCTCAAACGGGACACCTCGTCGGACGACAGCCCGATCTTCTCCGCCAGAGCTACGGCATATGTGTTCACCCTTCTCGAGTGGCCATAGGTATAGGGATCCCTTGCCTCCACTATCGCCGCCAGGGCATAGATCGTGCTCAGGCCGTTATGCCTGGAGGAAACCCCGACCTCGTCCATCGGTTCAGACAGGATCCTGGAGGAGAGGTAGACCCGGTTGCCCCCGGTACGCTTGGCGAAGTATTGAGCGGTATCGGCCACGGTAACCAGCTCCCCGGGTATGACTCCATCCGATGGATACGTGGACACACCGATGCTGCAGGTCACGGCGACCTCCATCTCCTGCACCCTGGCGAAAATCTGACTACGAACCCGCTCGGCAACGATATGGGCATCGGCCATACCCGTCCGTGGCAGGATCACAACGAACTCATCGCCGCCGTAGCGAAAAGCCTGGTCGGCGCCCCTGATAGAACCTCTGATGATCCTCGCCATCTCACTGAGAAGAGTGTCACCCGTCGGATGCCCGAATATATCGTTGTAGGTCTTGAAGTTGTCGAGATCCAGGTACAGTAGTGAGAAGTCCTCGCCATGGCGACCGTGCCGGGAGATCTCCTCCTTCAGCCTCTCCTCGAAGTGACGGCGGTTGAACAGGCCGGTCAGCTCGTCGACACGGGACCTCTGCTCGGCCGCCGCATAGAGCTGGGAGTTCTCAACCGGAGTGGCGATCTGCAGGGCCACCTGCTCCAGCATTCGTATCTGCTTCGGGTTGAATGCGTCGTGCTCTCTGCTGGCCACGATCAAGGCACCTATGCACTTCTCTTTGACCTGCAGAGGCAGGTAGAGGATGGACCGTACCCCATGTTCGAGGTGATGCTTCCCGGTCACAAATCTCTGGTGTGCTGCCAGGTCGGGCTCATACACGGTCTTCCTCTCACGACAGACATACTCGGTGGCAGTGCCGGCAAGCGGCATCCTCCCGTCGGTCTTCCACGGTGAGTCGATGTTGCTGGACAGAGCCAGGATGCGAAGCTCGTCACCGTCAACCAGGGCGATGGTTGCCCAGTCGATGTCGACCATGTCATCTAGCTCCCTGACAAAGCCCTCGAACACGGAGTCGATGCTCATGCTTGATGTAACGATGCTGGCCAGACGGTTAAGCAGGGCTATCTCTCTTCGCTGCTCCTCGATCTGCTCGTGATAGTATTCTTTCTCCAGGCTGGCGGCCACCTGAGCGGTGATCCACTCAAGCAGATGCATGTCCTCAACCGTATACAGCTTTCCATCCCGTCGTCCGCTCACCGCCAGGATGGCTGCGATCTCATCTCTGTTGATCACAGGGATAAATATCTCGATCTCGGCGGCACGAATGCTCTCCCTCTCCTCCTGCCACATAGACTGGAACTCAGGTAAGACGGAGATGTTCCTTTCCGGAAGTATGGTCTTCTCCTTCCGCAGCCAGGCCAGTACCGGACTGTCCGGCAGCAACTGCAGCCCGATCAGGGGGTTGTCTTCTGAGGGTGGATAGGTGAATCGGGCCACGAAGGCTCCGTCATCAGTTCCTGGCACAAGCACACAGGATCTGCGACAGTCAATCGACTCCGAAAGGAGCCTCAGGAACTCCCTGCCGAACTGCTCCATGTCCTGAATCCTGTTTATCGTGGCAACGAACTGTGACAGCTTACGGCGGTGCGCGTACCTTTCTCCTATGAAGGCACGTTCCATCCTCGTGCGCCAGGGTGCCCCGACCTTGTTCACGAACAAAAGCACCGCCGGAATGCCCAGCGTCAAAGTAAGCAGCAAAGCTTCAACCGCAGACAACCCGTGCTCAGGTCGATAGGATAACCAGAAGATCAGCAGGACGATACCGATACCGGTGCCGTAGAGCAGGGCACTGATCAGCGCACTGCGGAAGATGACCCTGACATCAAGCAGACGGTGGGCGACGACCGCATAGGTCAGTGTACCGGCCACAACCAGGTTGCCTAAATGAGCAACCGGATACTCAGTGGCCCCCGGCAGGATGTTGATGATAAGGGACACCGCTATCGCACCCATGGCAAACATCAGGTAGTTGATCTGGTTACGCTCTTCAGGATCCGACAGCACACTTCGTCTTCGAACCAGGGCAGATACATCCCTGGCTGCCACGGTCAGGAGAAAGAGCACGATTACGCCGACCACCCATGGCCCGTAGTTGATGGGCTCCACCGATACTGGAATCAGGCCGAACGCTGCCAGCATGACGGTGGCTGCAGGGAAGGCATAGGGCCAGGGTGCCCTCAAAGGGGCAGACTTGTAGAAACTGGCAATGAAGAAATGGAACTGAGCCAGCATCAGGACGAAGATAGAGATGACTATCCTGACCTCAACGATCATGTCCAGCCCGAGCAGGCCTCTTCTGCTCAAAAAGGTGGCCAGGCTCCACAGGGCTGCGGTGACCAGGAACGCAAAGAATAGCGTCTGCCTGCGTTCCCACGGCCGGTTGGTCAGCATGATGACGAACAGGGGAACGTAGACGGCGACGGCGATCAGAGGTACGACAACGTCAGGAGTCATAGCATTTGCCTCGGTAGCGCGTGGCTATCGTCTACATTTATATTCGAATACATTCAATCTGTCAAGAATGATATGCGCAATCCCCCTAAAGTACCGGCCGAGAGGCCGTGCTTGTGCCGCCAAAGGCCCAGGGTCACCAAAGGTGGCCGCTCCCATAACAGGAAGGGGGCGGGTTTGCACCCCGCCCCCTTCCTTACAGGAAAGCCCGCTAAGGCCTCAACAACCTTCGTATCATCGCGCCACCGCCCTCTCGTCATCGGCAACCGGCACAGCCTCAACAGCGACCTTCGGGGCTCTCAACAGGGATATCACCTCGTCGGAGGGGTTTACATGCGATCGTCCGAGACCATTGACGCCAGCACCTTCGGCCTGGCGCTGAGCGAAATAGCTGGCAAACGCTCCCTGGGGGAGAATGGTGATCTCTACAGGCTTCAGGTCAAGTGCTTTCTCCATGTCGCCGATCAGCCTGTAGAAGTTGCAGCGATACCTCCTGTCCAGTCTGCGGAACCGCTCCAGCGTCGCGGCTGCAACGCTCTGCTCACTGGCTATGTATCCTTCCTCGAGCTCAACATAGATGTGCAGTGTCGGTTTGCTATCGACTATCTCCTTACGTGCCACCCAGTCAACATACGGGACCCCCATACTGTCGATCGCCTCCCCTATGGTCCGCTCGGTCAGCCTGCCCAGGCTGGCCACATCGACAAGGTCGTCGACACGGCTGTGAAAAACCATCTGGGGAATATCGATGTTCAGGCTGTGGTTACGCAGTGATGTGATCCTGACCATGTCACCCAGCCTGTACCTGGTCATGATTCCGCCGTGGAAGTTGGTGATGACCGGCTCATAGAGTTCCCCTTCCTTCACCTCGTCGAGCAGGACCGTCTTCACTTCGTAGGATTCATCCATATGCCACTTCAGATACTCTCTTTCCGGGATGAACTCGAAGAAGTTGAGGTTGGGAACAAAGGTCAACCCCTCGTAGTCCCATGTTTGCATCGCATAGACGCCGCCTTCTGTTCCGCCGTACACCTCGAGAGGGGATCTTCCCCACAGGCGCTCCACGGTGTCGCGAAAGACTGCACTGTCCACCCCTCCTCCCAGAACGGCTTTTATCGACCACAGATCGCTGGGGATCATGGGGCGCCCCGCCAGCCTGCTCTTAATCTTAGCCCTGGCCACCCGGGCAAATGCCCTGGGGTGAGACAGGAGGAACCTTTTGTCTATGCTCATCTTCCCCTTACGAAGCATCTCGCCGATGTAGACGAGGATGGAGGGCAGCCCGCCGACCGCATCCAGGCCCTCGATCAGGGCCTGTTCCAGCGCAGCCTTCATTCTCTCATCGAAAGTCCGGCCGCCCATATCGAAGTCCGTGGGCAGGAAGTCGATGCCGAGTGCCTGCTTCATCAGGTATCCGACAACCCCGGAACCATAGTAAGGCGAGCTTATGGTGGGAAGAGCCTTCATGTGCTCTTTGAGGGGAAAATCTCCAAGGTGATCGCAGGACCCCAGCAGCCCGATACCGCCGGCAACCCTTTCGAACTCGTCCATGAACCGCTGGGGAAAGGGCACCCACTTGAAGTTGTACTCGCCGGCCCGCCCCACGGTGTGCACCCATGCCGCGGGCCTGGTCGGCAGCCAGTCCTCGTGTCTGTCCGTTAGCTCCGGCAGATAGTCGGAATAGGTCGTCAATGGGACCTGTTCCCTGAACTCCTTTATGGTCTCGGGCATGGCGCCGCCCATCAGCCTCCTGCCCATCTGGCACCCCTTCAGTAACTGGATCTGCTCGAGGAGGAGCCTTTTCTGGATGATCATGAACTCCTCGAGGTTCAGGTTGAGGAATCCGCAGCACATCTTCCACAGCTCCTCCTTCCTCCCCGCCCGCATCAGGTCGATCGGCCTCGTCATTACTGTACCTCCGTTCCTGTAAGGCACCGCTGAAGAGAGACCCTGCAGCATGTGACAGTACAGAAGCTTTCCTGTGAGGCCAGTATGACAAGGGGGGTACGGGTTGGGAAGAGACTATGTTCTAGAAGATAGTTCTAGTTGAAGCTGCGGGGAACGTAATCGACGGGGAAAATTCGCGAGAGGATGTCAGAGGCCCTTGATCTTGGGAGAGCCGCCCAGGCTTTGCAGTTGTTGTGACAGCTGCTCGAAGTCGTTGTCGTCGGGTTGCTTGCCCAGTTCCAGTCCATAGCTTATGAAGAACTGCAGGAAGCTGCGCAGCAACTCCCTGGTTCCTTCCTGGAACTGGGCGAACTCTTCACGGGTTACGCCACCCGGCTTCTTGGTCTCCTCTTTGAGCTGGCTGTCGATTAGGAAATTGAGGAAGTCCGGTCGGCTGAGGTCGCCGCGGTTCTCGTCTATCTTCTTCACCAGCTCGGCATTCACAATCAGCATTCTTCTCTCAGACATGTGCCTCTCCTCTCTATCGCTCCTGTGCCCTCTATGTTAAACAAGGGGTGGCCTCGATCCGTTTGCAGGCACCCCTGTTCGACTGCTTAACACTCAACGCTCAGGTCCCGTTACCGTTGGGGAACTCGAGCACTTCCATTATGCCCTCTATGTTCTTCAGCAGTTCCCGGCCCTTGTCGGTGACGCGGTAGCTCACGGCCGGGTTACCCACGTGCACCTTGCTGATGAACCCGTGACTGAGGAGAAAGCCCAGGTACTTCTGCAACTGGACGTAGCTCATGTTGGCGCTGTACATTATCTCGGTCTTCCCGGCACCGTTCTCGCCAACCCTGAGCATCTCGCCGATTATCTCGATGTTGGATCTGCGCCTGTTCATGAGAGGAATCTCCCCGTACTTCCGGGCCAGTACCATTATACTACCGGTGCCGCGCGATCTGTCAACCCCCCTGGAACTCTTGTAACTGTCAACTTTTGGTCGGTCAGAATCTCGGATGGCCATCAGCTTATGCCTCCAGTTCCGTGGATCAATGCCCGCAGGACTTGCACCCAGGGGCGATT
>SL_5KL_010_SEDDRAFT_10001480_pt1 | contig 14174 bp, 13 predicted proteins | sample SodLakKL_010_SED_FD_9118 | JGI IMG/M metagenome (IMG submission 9118)
TCCTGACGGGGCTGGGCTGGACGCCGGGTTTGAGCAACCTGCTCGCCCGCCGGGGCTATGACCGCCTCGATCAGGCCGATACGGTGCGCATCTACTGGGCCGGCAGCGTGGGCGACTCGAAAGGCATGGCCGTAATCCTGCACCTGATCCACATTTTCAGCGGCCGGGTTGTATCCTTCCAGGATAAAAAAATAGTGCGCATTAAGGCCGGCTCGGAAAAGGAAGTAATCCGCTTCCCCGCACCTCTTGATCATGTTAACACTTATCACCTCGGCCACCCGGAACCGATAACGGTACCTTTATACCTGGACGGGCTGCAAAACGTACTTCTTAAAGGCGGGTTGGTTGAGCATTACCTCAACCTGCTGGCTAAATTAGTTTCCGCTCTGGGTCTGTCCGGAAACCGCTTGACCAAGCAGGCCATGGGCCGGCTCCTTAAGGTTTTGACTCCAATTTTTCCTGCCGACAAAAGGCGGAGCCTGTCCGGGATCAGGGTCGATATCAGCGGAAGCCGGGACAACAAGCCGGTGGTGCTTTCATATGGTGTGGCTGCACCCATGCGCAAGCTGACCGGACTGCCCCTGAGCATAGGTACGATGATGATGGCTGAAAGTAAAATTAAACGTTATGGCGTCTTTGGACCGGAAGCAGACAGCGCCGTTGACTGCGAATTATTCCTTAAAGAACTGCACCGCCGGGGGATCGAGGTTGAGGAGCGGGAGTTTTAGGCCGGTTTTATTACACAGCTCCACCCCGGGCACGAAGCGGCGCTTGATGTTATAATGCAAATATGTTCTTTCAAACCCTGTATGATACAGCGCTTTTGTTTGGGTTGGGATTGTTTGGCTGGTTTTTGCTCTCCCGGATCCGCGTCCCGGCCCCGGAAATCATGGGCCCCATCGTTTTGATCGGGGTCTTTCGGGCGTTGCATATCGAGCTTCCTACCGCACCCGGGCTTATGTTTCCCATCGCCCAGATCATCATCGGTATTTTTGTCGGCTCCATGCTGGACAGAGATTCAGTCCACCAGCTAAAGACCATGGTCCTCTCCGCCCTGGTCGTTGTAACCTGGGCTCTTGCCATGATTGTTATAATCGGCTTTTTCTTAAACCGCTATTCAGCCATGGATCCGCCGACGGCCCTGCTTTCAGCAAGCATGGGCGGACTGCCAGAAATTTCGGTGCTGGCAGTCGCATCCGGGGCCAGCGCCGCCGTAGTCATAGTGATGCAGATGCTGAGAATGCTCGGCTCGATTGTGCTTTTCCCGGCCATCCTGGAACGGATTAAAAATCGCAACCATTCCAAAAACCGCCCCGGCGAGAATAAACCGCCCCATCCCGGTAACCTGCCGCCGCTGCATAACGGATCGAGAACAGCTAACAGTTCACTTTATTCGGAACATAATAGTAATAAATCGGGCAGTCAGGGCGAGTTTACATTAAGCAGCCTGGGAAATGGCGTCAAAAAGCTCCTCGATTTATCGAAACTGCGCCGCCTGAACCTGCCGGCCGGGCAAACCTGGCTGAAAATATTATCCACAGCGGCCGTGGCGGCAGCGGGAGGATACCTGCTGCACCGCCTGGGGGTCCCGGCCGGGCTTATGGTCGGATCTACCTTTGCAGTGGCGGCTGCTTCGGTGGCCGGCATGCCGGTAAGTAAAGTCTCCAATCGCCTGCTCAACATCCTGCTGGTAACAATCGGCATCACCCTGGCCGATAATATTACTCCTGAAATGCTGCACACTATGGCCAGGATCAAGTTCCTGGTTCCGATCCTGATTGCCACATCGGTTATGTTTCTCAGCTCATTCGGCGCAGCCTGGATCATATTTCGCCTCACCGACTGGGATTTACCCACCAGTTTCCTGGCCGCCGCCCCGGGCGGGTTCACCGTGATGACCGCCCTGGCGATCAAGCACGGGCTTGATCCATTTAAAGTCTCTATGATCCATCTTTGCCGCCTTTTAGCCATAAAAATGTTTATACCCCTGGTCATTATGCTCATGATGTAGCTGCTTAGATTCGGTTTTTAGAATTTTTACTCTTATTACCCCGGGCAGGATTTCATTGAATGGATCGAGAAAATAAATGTGGTTATGTATGAGTAAATTTAGCTAATGCTAAACTTTGCCGCAAAATTTAAAGATAATTGAATGGAGGGAAGGATTTGCAGGAACAAACCAGCAAGGCTTTGTCAGGTTTTGAAGGTAAGACTAACGAAGTTATCCCCATGCTGCAGGCGGTCCAGGACGAGTTCGGCTATTTGCCGGAGGAAGCGATCCGTGAGATTGCCGACATGATCGGCCTCCCGGAAAGCAAGGTTTATGGAACCGCCACTTTTTATTCCCAGTTCTATTTCTCCCGCCGGGGAGATCGCACCATTAAGGTCTGCCTGGGAACGGCATGCCACGTGCGCGGCGGAATGCAGGTTATGGAGGCCTTGGAACGGGAAATGGGGATCAATGCCGGTGATACGACTGAAGATTACAAGTTCAGCCTGGAACGGGTAAACTGCGTCGGATCGTGCGCACTGGCACCAGTGGTCATGGTTGATGACGATGTTTTCGGGCGGCTAGTCCCGAAACAGGCAAAGGAGGTTCTAGAAAAAAGTGATCCAGAAGTTTGATGCCATTGAAAAAGAAGCAGTTGCAGCTATGGAAGAAAAGCAAAACAACGATATTCCCCAGATTTACGTCGGCTGTGCCACCTGCGGCAACGCTACCGGGGCCCAGTCGGTAGTCCAAACCATAAAAAACAAGCTGGATAAAGAAAACGTCACCGCCGAGATCAAGGAAGTCGGCTGTATCGGGATGTGCTTCGCCGAAGTCCTGGTTGACGTAATTAAACCGGGGCGACCGCGCATTTCTTACCAGGATGTAACCCCGGAAAAAGCTGAAGAAATTATCGACAGCTACATCCTTAACGACGATCACCGCCCGGACCTGGCCCTCGGCTTTTTCGGTGAGGGCGGGCCGGAAGATATCGAGCAGATTGACACCGGCGACGTGTTTAAGAACCAGCAGCGCGTTATCTTGAAAAACTGCGGGGTTATTGACCCCGAAAATATTAACGAATACATCGCCAGGGGCGGTTACAAGGGCCTGGCCGAGGCGCTTGAAATGAAACAGGAAGAAATTATTGGCGTTCTCAAGGATTCAGGGCTGAGAGGCCGCGGTGGCGCCGGCTTTCCGGCCGGGCGCAAGTGGGAGTCCTGTCTGAAGCCCCAGGCCGATCAAAAGTACGTCATCTGCAACGCCGACGAGGGCGACCCCGGTGCTTTCATGGACCGCTCGGTCCTGGAAGGAGACCCCCATTCGGTGATCGAGGGCATGATCATCGCCGGGTATACCATCGGCTCATCAAAAGGCTATTTCTACGTCCGCGCTGAATACCCCCTGGCCATCAACCGGCTGCGCAAGGCCTTAGCCCAGGCCAGGGAGAAAAACCTGCTCGGGGAAAATATCCTGGGCACCGGCTTTGACTTCGACCTGGAAATTTTCCAGGGCGCCGGCGCCTTTGTCTGCGGCGAATCAACAGCCCTGGTTATGTCCATCGAAGGCAACCGCGGCTGGCCCAAACCACTGCCCCGCCCCAGAACCACCGAACAGGGCCTGTGGGACAAGCCGACCCTGTTGAACAACGTCAAAACTTTCTCCGTGGTACCCCAGATCCTGAGCAAGGGTGCCGACTGGTTTAAGAGTATCGGCACCGAGGGCAGCCCCGGCACGGCTGTTTTTGCCCTGACCGGAACGATCAACCGCAGCGGTTTGATCGAGGTGCCCATGGGTATCGAGCTGAAAAAAATTATATATGAAGTCGGCGGCGGTATCCTGAACGACAGGAAATTTAAGGCTGTCCAGACCGGCGGCCCTTCGGGAGGATGTTTGCCGGAAGATAAACTGCACCTTTCGGTCGACTTCGATACCCTCGTCGAAGCCGGGTCGATGATGGGTTCAGGCGGTATGGTCGTTATCGATGAGACCACCTGCATGGTCGACGTGGCCCGCTACTTCCTGGACTTCACCTTTGAAGAATCATGCGGCCAGTGCGTCCCCTGCAGGCAGGGCACCCAGCAGATGCTCGAGGTGCTGAACGATATTTGTGAGGGCAGAGGCCGTGAAGGCGACATCGAGCACCTGCTCGAACTGGGCGATTCAATTATCAAAAGCTCTATCTGCGGGCTGGGCCAAACGGCACCCAACCCGGTCCTGAGCACGGTCCAGTACTTCCGGGACGAGTATGAAGCCCACATCCGGGATCATGCCTGCCCGGCCCTGGTCTGCAAGAACCTGATCGTGTTTACCATCGACGAAGAAAAATGCACCGCCTGCGGGCGCTGCCGTAAGGCCTGCCCGGTTGAGGCGATCAGCGGCGAAAAGAAAGTGCCGCATAAGATTGATCAAAGCAAGTGCACCAAGTGCGGCATTTGCTTCCAGGAATGCCCCGAGCGCTTCAGCGCGGTGGTGCGCCTGACAGGAAAAGAAAATCTGGCTGCTGCGGCTAGAGGGAGGTTGAGTGATGTTTAAAGTTACGATCAACGGTTTAGATATTGAAGTCGAAAAGGGAACAACCGTATTTGAAGCAGCAGAAAAAGCGGGCATTTATATCCCCACCCTCTGCCACCATCCCGATCTTCCCACTTTTGGCGGCTGCCGCGTCTGCATGGTCGATGCCGACGGCAAAATTGTCACCGCCTGCCGGGCGCCGGTTACAGACGGCATGGTAGTCAAGACCGATACGGAGGAAGTGAGCAAGGTGCGGCTTTCCAACGTGGAACTGCTCCTGGCCAGCCATAACAAGGACTGCCAGAGCTGTACCCGCAATAACAGCTGCCGGCTGCAGGAAGTAAGCGCCTTTGTGGGGATCAACCAGGAACGGATGAGGCAGATCCGCCGCTCTGTCGAGCCGGTTAAGCCGGACGACAGCAACCCCTTCTTCCACCGCGACTTTACCCGCTGTATTTTGTGCGGGATCTGCATCCGGACCTGCCAGGAAATCAACGGGGTAGCGGCCATCGATTTTGCCTTCCGCGGTTTCCACACCAAGGTTTCTGTTTTGGGAGACAAACCGATCAAGGATTCCCATTGCGAATCCTGCGGCGAGTGCCTGGTGCGCTGCCCAACCGGGGCCCTCTACCTGAGCAGGCCGGAGACCCCGGAGCGTGAGGTGGAAAGCGTCTGCACTTACTGCGGAGTAGGCTGCGGGATCAAACTCGGAGTGCGCGGAGACCGGGTAGTTCATGTCGAAGGAAACCGGGACAACGAGGTCAACCGCGGCGATCTCTGCGTAAAAGGACGCTTCGGGTTTGATTTTATCAACCACCCAGAACGCCTGAAGACACCCCTGATTAAGAAAGACGGGATTTTCGTAGAAGCCAGCTGGGATGAAGCCCTCGATTTCGTTGCCGATAAAATGAGTGACATCAAGTCCAAGCACGGAGCCGACGCCTTGGGCGGGATCAGCTCAGCTCGCTGCAGCAGTGAAGAGAACTACCTCTTCCAAAAAATATTCCGGGCCCTGGGCACAAATAACGTAGACCACTGCGCCCGTCTCTGACACGCTCCAACTGTAGCCGGTCTGGCTGCAACATTTGGAGGCGGAGCAATGACCAACAGCATCGATGATATCGCCGACGAAGCCAGGGTTTTCTTTATCACCGGGTCCAATACCACCGAAACCCACCCGGTGATCGGTTACCGGATCAGGCGGGCCATCAAAAACGGCGCCAGGCTGATCGTGGCCGATCCAAGGCGGATCAAGATCGCCGAACATGCAGATGTATTCCTCCAGCTTAAACCGGGCACCAACGCCGCCCTGCTCCAGGGGATGGCTAAAGTGATCCTTGATGAAAAACTGTATGATGAAGATTTCATCAAAAACCGGACCGAAGGATTCGAGGAATACGCTGAAAAAATAAGCAGTATCGATTTGAACGAAATGGCCGAAATCACCGGGGTGCCGGCAGAACTTATTGCCGAAGCGGCCCGGCTTTATGCCGGCAGCAACCCGGCAGCCATCCTTTATACCATGGGTATCACCCAGCATACAAGCGGCACTGACAATGTCCTGGCCCTGGCCGGCCTGGCTACTTTGACCGGGAACCTGGGCAAGCGCGGCGGTGGGGTCAACCCGCTGCGGGGCCAGAACAACGTGCAGGGAGCCTGTGATACGGGTGCTTTGCCTAACGTTTTCCCCGGTTACCAGCCGGTCAGCTCACCGGAAGCGAACAAAAAATTCTCGGAAGCTTACGGCGCTGAAATTCCGGATAAACCGGGCATGCCCATGACCAGGATGTTCAAAGCGGCCCTGGAGGGTCAGATCAAGGGTGTCTACATAATGGGTGAAAACCCGGTGGTCAGTGAACCAGATATCTGCAAGATCACAGAAGCTTTAGGGGAACTGGAGCTGGTGATCGTGCAGGATCTCTTCTTTACCGAAACGGCCGACTACGCCGATGTGGTCCTGCCGGCGGCATCTTTCGCCGAGAAAGACGGCACTTTCGTCAACACCGAGCGCAGGGTTCAGAGGATCCGCAAGGCGGTTAGCGCCCCCGGCGTGGCAAAAAGCGACCTCGACATCTTCTGCGAACTGGGCCAAAAGCTGGGCCTGAAAGGCTTTGATTACAGCGGCGCCGCCGGGGTAATGAAAGAAATCGGCGAAATGAACCCGAAGTGGAAAGGGATCACCTACGAAAGGCTCGAAGCAGGCGGCCTGAGCTGGCCCTGCCCGGATGAAAACCACCCGGGCACACCAATTCTTTACGGTGAAAAATTCCTCACAGCGAGCGGCAAAGCCCAGTTTAAAGCGGTTGATTATAAACCGCCGGCCGAAGCTCCAGATGATGAATACCCGTTCATCCTCACCACCGGCAGATCACTTTACCATTACCACACCGGAACCATGACCCGCCGGTCCGAAGGTTTAAGCGATCTTTACGATGTGGAAAAAGCCCTGATTAGTTTGGAAGATGCAGAACGCCTGGGCTTAAACGAAAACGATCGGGTCCGCCTTAGCTCCAGGCGGGGCGAAGTCGAAGCTGAAGTGAAGCCGGTTTCGGAATTAAAAGAAGGCACGGTCTTTATGACCTTCCATTTTGCCGAAACCTGCGCCAACCAGCTGACCAATTCCGAGCTGGATCCGGTAGCAAGCATTCCCGAACTAAAGGTCTGCACCGTCAACATGGAAAAGGTCTAAAACAGGCCTGAACTGACTAAAACCTGGGACACGGGGACAGGTCCCCTGTTCCAGGTTTTTTTAGAACCAGTTGTAAACCAAACCTGGCCCGCTAAGCCACTGAAGACGGTTCTGCCGCCCCCGTGGTGCCGCTTATAATTCGACAGGGAAACAGGCTGAATAGCTGCGAATCTTTTGATTAGGACAGAAAACCTGTTCCTGGAAAGTGGGAGTATTAATGCCGGATTGGGTCCATGCCATTCTTTATATAGCTATCATGACAACAATAATAGCTATAACAGCCTTTTACACCCAGAATATCTTTGCAGTTTTGGTCAGTATCATGGCCGGCCATATTTTTGCCACAGCCGTAGTTAAAAGGTTGCCCGGTTTCTGGGGGCAATGATCCCGGTTAATGCGATTAGGATAGTAGAAATACTGGAGATATATGATATAATGTATTACAAAACAAGAGATAGGAGATGAAAAACATGCTCTCAGAAAAATTGCTGGCGAAATTAAACGAGCAAATTACCCACGAGTTTTATTCCGCTCACTATTACCTGGCCATGGCTGCCTACTTCAAAAAGGAAGACTTAGACGGTTTTGCCAACTTTTTTATTGTCCAGGCTGAAGAAGAGCGCTTTCATGCCATGAAATTTTTCAACTTTATTTACGACCAGGGCGAAGAAGCAGTAATAACGGGCTTCAAAGATCCCAGGCGGGATTTCAAATCGGCCGAAGAGATCTTTACCCTGGCCCTGGAACACGAGCAGCTGGTCAGCAGCCTGATCAATGATTTGATGGCCATTGCCCTGGAAGAAAAGCACTATCCCAGCATCAGTTTCCTGCAGTGGTTTATCGATGAGCAGGTGGAAGAAGAAGCCACCATGGGCAAGCTGTTGAACCAGGTCAAGCGGGTCGGTGAAGAAGGGCACGGCATCCTGATGCTCGACCGGGAGCTGGCCGCACGGAGCTTTACCCCGGAGGGAGAGTAAAGCTAAAGACACAGGCAAATATTAAAAGGCCCCTCTTCCTTAAAATAAGGCAGCTTGAGGGGCCTTTTGTTATTCCACCATCAGGAAGGCATAGCGGTTCATCTCCTGCTCGTAGCTGTGCAGAACTTCTATGGGATAGCCGACACTGCGCACCGTTGAAAAAACATCTACCGCCAGTGATTCAGGCCCGGGACGCGAATCTTCCTTGTTTATGCAGGCTTCCCTCTCACCGGTACAGCTGGAACAGAGGCGGCATTCATCCATAAAGAGCATGAAAGCCTTGTGATAGCCCATCCAGAACACTTCCCTTTCCACTTTGAGCAGCTCCCTGCTTACTTCCCGGCTCCAGGATACGCGATCCCCGGGGCGGTCCACTTGTTTGGTGATATGAAATATAACGGCCTGATCGTACTCGCTGAAGAAAGTGCGGCATTCTTCAACAGACGGAACCTGGGGCGGGCAGGAGCCCTTCTTGCCGTAACTGCTGCAGCCAAACCTGCATTTAAACCGCACCCAGTGGGCAACTTCAATCTGGGACGCATTAATCCAGTGGTAATCTTTGAAATTGTAGCGCGCAAAGATTTCTTCCAGCTTACTGTATTCAGAAATGGCTACTTCCTCCTTTACAGGTACTGCATATAAATATCTGCCCGGTAGTTTAACCTGGATGAGCAGGATCCCCCCGGCAGGGCTTTTCTGTAAAATAAAGTTCTGCAAGGGAGCCTCAATTCCTGCAGGATTATCGATTGAATGAATTGCCTATTTGTTCTATAATATTAATATTGATTTAAGGAGGAATTGTTATGAAAATGATGAAAGGAATGCTCATTGCCTTAACGCCGGTAACGCTCTTTGCTATTTACTCTTACGGCCTCAACGCCTTGCTCCTTATTGCCGTCAGCGTAGCAACTGCGGTTGCTTCAGAGGCCCTCTACCAGTACGTGACCAAAAAACCTTTAAAAATAAAGGATTTAAGCGCCGTGGTGACCGGCCTGCTCCTGGCTTTAACCGTCTCTCCCACTCTGCCTCTCTATGTTATAGCAGCGGGAGCGGTTGTGGGAATTGTTGTCGGGAAGCAGCTGTTCGGCGGCTATGGGAAGAATATTTTTAACCCGGCTCTTTTTGGCCGGCTTTTCATTATCTATGCCTTCCCCGGCACGATGACCCCGTGGCTGGCCCCCTTTGACATGACCACTACGGCAACTCCACTGCAGGTCGTCCGCAGTGAAGGGACTTTAACTCCCCTGCAGGATCTGTTTTTAGGGACAGTCCCGGGCAGCCTGGGAGAAGCTTCCGCCCTGCTGCTTCTTTTCGGGGGGGCCTGGTTAATTTACAAACGTTACGCCAACTGGCGGATCCCCCTGAGCTGCCTGGCAGCAGTGGTCCTGGTCTGCCTCGTAACCGGCCAAAACGTATTATTCCACCTTCTGTCCGGAAGTTTGCTCCTGGGCGCCTTCTTTATGGCTACAGACCCGATCAGTTCACCAAAAACTCAGCCCGGACGCTATATCTTTGGCTTCGGCGTAGGTTTAATCATAATGGCCATGCGCCTCTGGGGGTGGCTGCCGGAAGGCACTACCTTTGCCATAATTGGCATGAACCTTTTTGTCCCCATCATCAACCGCTATACCAGGCCCAGGCCAAAGGCATCTTGATCGGCCGCTTAACATAGCCGCTGCTCTTGTAGCCAGTGTTGCTGCATTAAGCACAGCAGGTCTATTGCCCATCGCACAAATACAGCCCGGGAGCATTAATACCCGGGCTTTTTTATGCAAATCGCCGACAGTGCATTTATTTCGCAATTAGTCGATAAGCCTAATAATACCTGCATAAGCGCATAATTGTTAATTCCCTGTTAATTACAGCCGCATCCTGCCGATAATAACAGCAAGAAGCAAATTGTAAGGAAACAGAGGGATCATAACCATGGAAAAACTAACTACAGGCATAAAAAGAGCCGCCTTTTTAACCGGGCTGGACCAGCTGGTGAATAAAACCTGTCTTGCCCTGGCGGGGACAAGCCTGAGCCTGCTTATCCTGACCCGCCTCTCGGGGTGGATTCTGCCTCCAGCCACCATGCAGTTCCTGGTCCCGGCGCTGGCTATTATCTCCATTGTTGCCGTTTTCCTGTTTAAGCATGCCGGCTTAATTGTGGCCCTGCTTGCAAACTTTACCGGCCTGGGCCTGCTTTATAACCGCTGGTCGGCATCAGGTGAAGAAGCAATCGCAGTCATCATTGCCATGCTGGTTTACTCTACCCTGGGCTGCCTGATTATTTTCTTTTTCAAAGGTAAGGAAGAAGCCCACCGCCAGAACTTAGAGTGGATATCAACTATCGACTGCCTGACCGAGATTTACAACCACCGCTATTTCCAGCAGAGATTAAACGAAGAGGTCGCCCGTTCGAAACGCAGTAGAAGCCCGGTGGCCCTTCTCTTCATCGACCTGGACAACTTCAAAGCTTATAATGACCAGAATGGACATGTTTTAGGGGATCGCATGCTCAAAATAACGGCGGATTTTCTAAAAAAAGAAGTGCGGATCCATGATATTGTTTGCCGTTACGGCGGGGATGAATTTGTTATTATTCTACCGGAAACAGAGGCATTAAAAGCGGACCTGCTGGCTAAGCGCCTGGTCAACACGTTTACCCTCCTAAAAAAGCCCGGTAAAGCAGGCAGTAAAGCCGCAGTAACCCTTTCTATCGGGGCTTCATCTTACCCGGACCAGAGCAGGGATCTGGCGGAATTGATCCGTAACGCCGATCATGCCCTCTACCTGGCCAAGGAAGCGGGTAAGAACAAAACCAGGGTCTACGGAAAAAACAATTCAGAACAAGGCAGCAAAACAGGAGCATTAAAGGGCAGCTTTTGTTATAACTCTTTTAAAACAGCCCTGGTTTCCAATTACCGGATCCTGATGGAGATTACTGCCGGAAAAACGTCGGCCGGGACACCTGCTTCGGAACAATATTCAAAAGACGGAAACGGCAGTATCGAGAGCAGGCCTGACCAAAAAATCATGATCGGCAGGGCCCTGGGCCTGGGACACACCGCTTTGAACGAAAACTGGCAAACTGAAAAAAGCATGGAGAGTGTGAAAATAAAAGTGCATTAATACTTCTTTCAGGGCATTTCTTCCAAAAGCAGATCCAGTTCCCTCACATCAACGGCCAGCCCTTTTACTTCGGACGGGTCTCTGTTGCGCAGGGTGGCAAAAACCACACCTACCACTTCACCTTTTTCATTAAACAGCGGACTGCCGCTGCTACCGGGATAGATTGCTGCTTGAACTACCAGCAAGGGAAGGTCCCGGGTAGGATGTTCACGATGTTCTACCAAAAGCCCCTTGTTGGCGATGCGGGCAAATTGCAGGGGGTTCCCAATTACCAACAGTTCACTCCCCGGTGCAGGAGGATGCCCGGCCAGGGGCACTGCCGGCAAATCTTCACCTTCTATGTCGATCACGGCCAGGTCCACATGCGGAGATATTTCCCAGTCTCTTGCAATAAAGGTCCCCCGGTTAGGGATGGAAATCCGAATTACAGCCGCATCCTCCACCAGGTGGCGGTTGGTAACAACCACACCACCGGGATCGATATTGAAACCGGTGCCGCGCCTCTGTCCCCCTGCTGCGCCAGCGGCGGAATCAATATAGATCACGGCTACCGCATTCCTGGTTTCTTCGACTACCGGGTCATCAGCCAGGGCCCATGATTCCTGCAAAAATTCAAAGGTGGGGCCGGCCAAAACCTGCAGCCAGCGGGCGGTGATGGAAAATATAAAAATGAAAGCCACGATCAGGGCAGTAGTCCCCAGGATCAACCGCCGCCTCCGGTAGCGGGCAGCCAGATCCAGGTCTTCCTGCCCTTCCTCGTATTTGCGGTTAATCTCTTCGATTATTTCCCGGTCCAGATCATCTAACTCACTATCCCGGTCATTTCCGTTTCTGCGCCTGATAGAACTTCACTCCTTGATTAAAGCCCGAACCTGGCTGCAGCCAGGGTGCGCAGCTTTATATACATTTTATTATCGCCGATCTTGCTCATTTTATAAACACCATTTTTTTAACACCGCTTAAGACTATGATTGGTATTCTATCAAACCACAGTAACTCCCTGTGCAACAACATCTTGTTACAGTTACAAAGTGAGGATGGAACGATCACTGCAGCTTATTGTTAACCGTAAATCCTGCTGCTATAATATAAAGAAGCTAAGCCGTTGCAGTTCCAGCCTCATCGATCAGCAAGCGCAGTTTTCTTAAGCAGGCCGGGCAGATACAAAAAATTAAAGTAAAGGTGAGCAAATGATGAGCAATGATATCAATAAACAGCCTTTTCGTTCCGGTGAAAAAGAAGCTTTAAAGAAAAAAATCCACCGCGCTTTAGTGGAAGCCCGGAAAGCCCGTTACGAGGGCGATGAGGATAAAGCCCGGGATATTATCCGGCAGATGATGGCCGAGGCTGCCCCGGCGGCGCACCGGGCCAGCCTCGAAGGCGGCTTCAACTGGGTCGTGGAAGAGCTGAAGCCGCTAGATGAATTTTTACTGCCGGACGACGATACAAACGGCTGCTGAACACACCCTGCTTTCGCCTGACAGGCCATGCAGCCAAAACTGCCGGCATCACCTTCCACCACCATCCAACAAAGATTGTTCAGGAAACTGTTTCACTAATATTATCAGGCAGCAAGAAATACCGCCGCTACAAGGGCAACCGCTATCGCTACCGGAATGGCTATAAGAATCACAAAGTGGATTACGTAAGCGCCAATACTGGCCCCGGTTGAAAGGCCGTGGCTTTCCCGCAGGGCAATTACCTGTAAAACAATTACCCATATCGCCAGCCCGAAGGTAATTAAACCTCCCAGAATAGCTCCCGCTATGCCGGCATAAGCAATAATTAAAGTAACCGGAACGCTTATGATCATGGGAAAATCAGCAAAAGCATAGGCGCTGAAAAGATTCCAGTAACCTCCCGTACCTCCAAATAGCCTGGCCAACAGGTGCAGCAGGGCAGTTATAATAAAGATGGAGACAACGGCAACTATAAGCGAGCCGCTGATCAGGATCGGGGCAGAAATAAAAACACCCAGTTCCGCCATCGATTCCTCCAGGACCACCATGCCTCCATCACCGAAGATGTTGGAGACCATCACCAGGACAGCTACCCCCAGGTAAACCAGGAAAGCAAGCCCTACCGGTTTCTCCCGGGCAATCTCATTTAAAGTGCGGACCGGGCTGGCCATCACTCCAAAAAGCCACTCTAACAGTTTTTCTCCCATTTAATAGTGCAACCTCCTTTTTGGGATAGCAGGTAAATATTATTAGCTCATTTCCTTCCAATTTGAAACTACAGGGGACAGTTCCACTTTACCGGACCTGGTAGAGGATCTCGGGTGGAACACCATCGCGCAGTTTTTCGAAAAAAAGCACCTCGGGATCGATAAAAGCCCTTTCCAGTGATGACAGGACCCGGTAACCGTAACCAAATAACTGGTCAAAAACTGACGGGGCCGGTAATTCGTAACGGACCGGATGTTCCAGGTCATTTAATTCGGCCAGGTAATCAATGGCTTCTTCAACCCCGCCCAGGCGATCTACCAGGCCCAGTTCCCTGGCCTGGCTGCCGATAAACAGTTCACCGGTAGCCAGCTCCCGCACTTCTTCTACGTCCATGTCCCGTCCTTCAGCTACATCATTAATAAACTGCTCGTAAGCCCGGTCCGAAATTTCCTGCATCAGTTCCCGTTCTTCGTCGGTCAGGCTCCGGCTGAACATATCCTTGTGCTCCCCGGATTTTATGGTTTCTACCTTGATCCCCAGTTTTTCATATAATTCTTCCATGTCCATAACACTGCTGATCACCCCGATTGAACCGGTAATCGTTCCCGGCTGGGCCACAATCCCCTGGGCCGGGGCGGAGATGTAGTAACCCCCGGAAGCAGCCATATCGGCCATGGATACCACGATCGGCTTTTTAAAATCCCGGATTATGGCGGCAA
>SL_5KL_010_SEDDRAFT_10001483_pt1 | contig 14144 bp, 9 predicted proteins | sample SodLakKL_010_SED_FD_9118 | JGI IMG/M metagenome (IMG submission 9118)
CCCCTCGTCATTGCGAAGGTCGACGTAATCGGCCTGAAGCAATCTCACCTGAGCGTGAGCCTATATGAGAGATCGCCACGGCCCCCCGATTCCATCTGGTTCCTCGCGACTACAGACGACATCCGGGACACTCCTGTGCGCGGTTTTGTCGGGGGAGCGGGTACGAGCAGCCTGACGTGTGTCAAGCGCATTTGCCCCGCAGGGCAGACGCCCTCGGGGCAAGAGACGCTACTAAGGCATACGGGGCATTGACAGAGCTTTCCTGGCTGGACTATACTGGAATGTGCGAGAGCGGCCAGTGAGCCGCCGGGTTTGGGTAGTGATGTGCGCTGTGGGGAGCGGCTGTTGTAATCGGCCGCAATAAGGGTGGTTGCCCCCGCTGCAAGGCAGGCTGATGCGTTGTGCAGTCGGGATATGGCCGCTGGATTATACGGCGTCCGCGCGCGAGGCGGGCTGAGCAGAGTGGACGACGGCATGTAAGAGAGCTCTGAGCTAAAGAAGGAGGATAAAGGATGAGAAGAACAGTATTGTATTCGCTGATGGCCCTAGCTCTGTTGCTGGGCCTGACTCTCTCCATGGCGACGCCGGTGATGGCAGAGGGCGTTGGCGGAGGCAAGAGTGCCGTGTGGGAGTCCGAGGACGGGCACCCCGTGGGTGTGTATCTAATAGGACAGACAGTCTACTACGAGCTGCACATCGATAACAAAGACGACACCCTATTCGCGCAGGTCGACTCAGTTCAAGATAGGTTCGGGGTAGACGCTGTTGGCGGTCTGAGGCCGGGCACGAGTACATACTGGTGGAACGATGGCCTGCTGGACCCGGACTGGGTGCAGGCAGATCCGGAAATTTCTTTTTCCATCGGCGCCGATTCCTCCTGGACTGTGGATTTCAGCCATGTGATCAATGAGGATCACCTCATCGATCACCCGGTTATCGCTGGTGCCAGAGCCGTAGTGAACCAGATCTTGGCTACCGGCAGCATTCTTAGCGATATCCCTGATGACTTCAATGTCGACCAAACCTACATCGTCCGCGTGATCCAGCCGGAAATAGAGCTGGAGAAGACTGTAGAGCCTGTAGGGGCCCAAGTCGGCGAGACCGTCACCTATACCTTCACCATCACCAACACCGGCGATTGGCCGCTAGCGAACATCGTGCTTATTGACGCGCTTCTCGAGCTGTCGTATGATGTTCCAGGAGTCTTGGGTCCAGGTGAGGAGTATGTTGTTGATCCCCCCATCTCCTACACTATCCAGTCCGACGATCCCATGCCGCTTATCAACGAGGCAACCGTTACGGGCACGGCGCAGGGCTTTGACCCGGACGTCTTCGCTGCTGCGGTGGTCTCCTTCTCCGCCACCGCCGAAGTTGAAATCGACATACCAGTCGGAGGCACCGTTTACCCTATGAACGCTCTGATCATCGTGTTACCAGGGCTTGCCCTGGCTGTGGTTATAGCCGGCATTGTTGTCTATGTTAGGAGCCGCCGGGGTCGGAGCTAAGCTCCACGGACAGTGGGGGGCTCCGAACCACATGAGCTTTCGGGCAGCTGCGCCTCAGTTTGACATTTCGGTACGTGGTGATAAAATGGCTTCATAAGGTGTCCACAGGGTCGGTGATCAAGTGTGTGCATCGGAGGATTATCTCAGTTCCGGGTACGGTCGGCAGGGCAAGCATAGCGATGCGTGCCCGGCTTTCTCTCGGACGAGGTTGAGAGCCGGGTTTTTGTTCGAAAAGGAGGGCCCTATAGGAGCGCTGCCCGGTTCACCGGGCAAGCGGAGAAAGGGCAGGCCATGACAATGAAACGCGGTCTGAGGAGATGCCATTGCCTGACAAGGGTGGGCCTCTCTCTTGTCGCGGCAGCGCTGATTGCCGGCATGATAGGCTGTACCTTCGACCTTGATCATGATGATCCTGACCCTGTCGCCCCTGCGCGGTATGATCTGACCCTCGTCAGCACTGCAGGAGGATCCGTAACGTCTCCCGGCGAGGACACGTTTACCTACGATGCCGGGACGTCCGTGAACCTGGTGGCTACGCCAGCCGACGGCTACCGTTTTATCAACTGGACCGGCAACGTGGGCACCGTTGCCAATCGCAATGCGGCCTCAACGACCATCACCATGAACGGCAACTACTCCCTCACCGCCAACTTCGAGGAAATAGCAGACTATGAACTCACGATTTCCAGCGGCGCCGGAGGTTCAGTAACATCTCCCGGCGAGGCGACGTTTTCCTATGAACCCGGAACGGTGGTGGACCTGGTGGCAACACCGGACTCCGGCTACCGGTTTCTTAACTGGACCGGCAACGTGGGTACGATTGACGATCGCGAATCTGCCTCAACCACCATCACCATGAACGGCGACTACTCCATAACCGCCAACTTCGAGGCCGATGTGACGCCGGAGTATGACCTCACCATCACCAGCAACACCGGAGGTTCCGTAACCGTCACCGTCGATGGGGACGAGACCGTGGTGGGTCCTGGTCAGACCGAGACCATATCTGATATCGCCGCGAATACGGGGGTGGATTTGGTGGCCAGCCCCGGCGCGGGATACGAGTTTGCTAATTGGACGGGTGCGCCCGTTGATGGTGTCACCAACGCCGCGACGAGCTTCACCATGCAGGGCAACTACTCCATCACTGCTAGCTTCGCGGCGGAAGGAGAGTACGTACTCACCATCTTCAGCACCGGCGGAGGGTCGGTGACTATCCCGGGCGAGGGTATCTTCCCCCGTACGGTCGGCACCGTGGTCGACCTGGTTGCCACCCCCGACAGCGGCTACGAGTTCGTGAACTGGACGGGCGATACCGATAGCATCCTAGATGACAATGCGGCCTCAACCTCCATCACCATTGAGGGCCACCACTTCATCACAGCCAACTTCGTGGAAGCGGAGCCTGAGTATGGCCTGACCATCACCAGCGGCGCCGGGGGGTCCGTAACCGTCACCATAGATGCACAGCAGACCACGGTCGGGGCAGGTCAGACTAAGACCGTGTCCGGCATCGGGGCGAATACGGGAGTGGGTTTGGTGGCCAGCCCTGGCGCGGGATACGAGTTTGCTAACTGGATAGGTGCGCCTGTGGATGGTGTCACCGACGCTGCAACGAGCTTCGCCATGCAGGGCAACTACTCCATCACTGCCAGCTTCAGTATAGAAGGCGAGGTGAAGTTCCCGGATGCCGCGCTCGAGGCAGCGATCAGAAAGGCCACCGGCGTACCCACGGGACCGATCTTCGAGACCGATCTGGAAGGGCTCACGTCGCTTTCGGCTACGTACAAAGGTATTGCCGACCTCACCGGGCTGGAGTACTGCATTAACCTGACGTCGCTAGACCTTCGCAACAACCGGATAACCAGTACTTCGCCCCTGGCTGGCCTTACGGGTCTGACCTATCTGAACCTTGACTACAACGAAATCAGCAGCGTCTCGCATCTGGCCAACCTCACCAACCTCAGGTGGCTCTACCTGTCCAGGAACCAGATAACCAGTGTCGGGCCTCTGGCCAACCTCACTGATCTGCGATATCTGTATATCCATTCGAACCAGATAAGCGATATCTCGCCTTTGGCGGGCCTGACCAGCCTGACAAGGCTCATACTTTACTCGAACGCGATAAGTGATATCTCGCCTGTTGTGAACCTCACGAGACTGGCATGGCTCTACCTTAACGATAACGACATAACTGCCATATCCCATTTGGCGGGCCTTACGAGACTGATCAGGCTCGACCTATCAGACAACAGCATAATTGACATTGAACCACTGGTACACAATGATGGGTTGGGTGTGGGAGACACAGTCTGGCTCAGTGGGAATCCGCTGAGCCCCACATCAAGGGATGTACACATACCTGCGCTTGTTGCGAGAGGTGTAACTGTCTTCCATGACAACTCATGACCAGCCGGAGCATATTGATAGCGCAGAACGAGGCCGGCAGTACAACTCAGTCAGGATGGCAAGGAGAGAAGTAAAATGAAGAAGAGAGTACTGTATTCCATCATGGTGTTGGCGCTGGTGTTCGGCATGGCGTTACCAATGGCGACGCCGATAATGGCCGACGCGGGAATCGGTGGGAGCCATATCACAGTGCAGACCGCGGAGGAGCCGCATCCGGTAGACGTGTACATCATAGGTCAGACAGTCCGTTACTCGCTGAGGGTGGACAACTTGAGTTCCGCGGAGGATATGACAGTCAGGATCCGCGACAGAATCCCCATGGACCCTGCCAGCTTGGCGGAGATTCCAGGTGTGACGACTACTTACTGGTGGCATGCTACGGATGTATGGCTTCCGACAGAGTCTGATCCTGTGACGATTCCGCCGAATGCGTCCTGGCACGGGACATTTGAGTACGAGATCAAGAGGGATGGCGTTCTGATTCACCCGCTGGTCGACTACAACGTCTGGATGAACCAGCTTGTGGCGTCGGGCACGCAGGGTCCGAATGAGAATATCGTGAACTACGTTCAAGCGAAGACGGTTCGGGTGATCGAACCCGCAATCGAGCTAGAAAAGACGGTACATCCTGCACAGGCCGAGGTGGGAGACACTGTGACCTACACCTTCACCATCACTAATACCGGCGATTGGCCGCTGGAGAACATCACTCTGGAGGACGACAAACTCGGTGGGCTGACAGATGACCTGGCAGCTCACCTACCGGTTGATGGAGTTCTGGCCCCTGGTGCCTCCTCGACGCCTTTGGACATAACGTACACTATCCAGGCCGGGGACCTGCCGCTTGTCAACGAGGCAACCGTTACCGGCACGGCCGAGGACTTTGCCCCGGCCATTCAAGTAGCCGTGGTCAGCCACAGCGATGATGCCGAGGTAATACTCGAAGCCGATGAGTCGATTCACCTGGAGAAGGCGGTGTGGGACGGAGAGGATTGGCTTCCCGCCGATACTCCTGAGACCGGGCCGGAACTGACATCCGACCATGACCCTGTGGTCTTCCGCTTCGTGATCACCAACGACGGCAATGTCCCTCTCACCAGTGTTACCCTGAGTGATACCCATATATCGGATTTCTACACCGACGAGGGGCTCACTACCCTGGCTACCTTCCCCATAGCGCTGTCTCCGCTCGAGTCGGAGACAGTCTATGGCCGGCTGCCCTGGTCCCTCGGAGAGCACAGTAATACTGCGACGGCCACGGGTACGCCTCCGGATGAAGCCGTGATTTCTGCCAGCAACGACTGCCACTACGTCGGCGTGGGCCCATCGATTAGTCTGCAGAAGGATGTCTGGGATGGGGCGACCTGGCAAGACGCAGACACGCCTATCGGGCCGGAACTGACATCTCTCCAGGATCCGGTGGTCTTTCGCTTCGTGATCACCAACGACGGCAACATCGAGTTGACTGGTGTAGAGCTTGAGGATTCAGAGATTGGGGTTTTCTATACCAACTTCGAGGGCACGACCCAGGCTAGCTTCCCGGTGTCCCTGGCCGAGAATCAATCGCGGACCTTTTTCGGCGAGCTGCCCTGGGCACAGGGACAGCACAGTAACAATGCGACGGCCACCGGTACACCGGATGGCTTGCCGGTTGTCGACGCTGAAGACTGGTGCCACTACTTCGGCCTGGGGCCCGCTATTGACATTCAGAAGCGCACCAACGGCGTGGACGCCGACGGCCCGCCCGGGCCTTCCATTACTATAGGCGCTACAGTTACCTGGACCTATATTGTCACGAACACCGGCGGTGTTCCCCTGACCGATATTGTCGTTACGGACGACCAGGAAGGGCTGATCGGCAACATTGCGTTGCTGGCTGTAGGCGAATCCCAGACCCTTACCGCCACCGGCACCGCCGAGGAAGGGCAGTATGCCAATATCGGCTATGTCGTAGGTGATCACAACGGCGATCAGGTTAGTGACGAAGATCCGTCGCACTACTTCGGGCGAACCGTGCCGAAGATCGTCGTCGGGTGGGAGGCCTACCCGATCAACGGAGCGGCCGTACTGGCCCCCTGGATTGCCCTGTTCGCAGCCCTCATCGTCGGGACAATACTGCTGGTGATGAGGCGACGCCGGGCTACGCACTAGAGCAGATTGCCACGTCTCCCCGTCTCATGTGGGGGAGCTGCTGGTGCAATACATGAGGGGCGGAGTTTACCTCCGCCCCTCTCGTTCGTCTGCTTTGTTGGGATGGACCTGACTGAGCAAAGACTGCGGTAAGATGGGAGGTCCAGGAGAGCGCGCCTTCCCCCTCACGTGACTGTCTCGTGTCGGTTGAGGCGGAGGCTGAAACAGGCTAGAATTGGTGTGGAATCTGCAGGGGTTTGAGGAGAGCCCCCGCCATTACCAATGGCATCATTATGACCGGATCGAGAGCTGGGAAGCCTTCGAAAGGCAGGCAGGCCGGACGAAGGCAAGGTGGCGTGAGGGGGCGGCTTCGGCGCCTACCCTGGTTCGTGTGGCTGTCCATCGTGCTGGCGATGGCCGGTGTTGTTGTCTTCGTCCGCATCTACCCCGGGGGTCATGCTCCGCCCGATCACCCGGGACTGCCAAGGGCGGCAATTGTGGACCAGCTGGACAAGCTTCAGCCAAACGAGGCCTTCATCGCGCAGGTAACGAGCGAGCTTGAGGAGTACGGCTTTCAGGTGCACCTTCACCAGGGCGATGACATCACGGTTGATTTCTATCGTGACCTGGGAACTCATGGCTATAAGATCATAGTTCTTCGGGTGCATTCGGGCCTGATGGTAGAAAACGGCGAGGTACTGCGTCGGACCTTGCTCTTCACCAATGAGGAATATAGCACCAGGCTGTATTCGATTCACCAGGCCCGCGGTCGGCTGGCCAGCGGGTCGGCCGGCGAAGAAGATCCCATGATGTTCGGCATAACGTCGGAATTCGTCTCCAGCAACTGGGGTATGCAAGGGCAATTGGAAGATACCGTTATCATCATGATGGGCTGCTCAGGCATCTATCTGACGGACCTGGCGGAGGCATTCGTTAGTAGAGGCGCCTCGGCCTACCTTGCTTGGCACGGCAGCGTGTATTTGCACTACGTGGATGACGCCACTCCCTACCTCATCGAACAACTGTGTTCTGAGAGGGCAACCATAGGAGAGGCGGTGGACCGAACGATGGCCAGGTTCGGTCCTGATCCCGGGCACAAAGCGGAGCTCAGGTACTACCCGCCCGGAGTCAGCCACAAAACGCTGGAGCATCTGCTGCAAGAAATCCTCAACGATGAAGATGGCATGACCAGCGACACTGAGTGGAATGGCAGCGGGGGTTGAGGGCGTCACGGGGCTATGGGCGGAGGGCGTGCCGCATAAGGCATAGCCGCTCACCGGGAATCTGAACGCGTGAGAGGAAATTGGCAGATCCGTATTATGATGTCATCATAGTGGGAGCGGGGCCGGCCGGAAGCTATGCGGCCTATGAGCTGGCTTCGTCGGGCCACAAGGTGGCTGTTTTCGAGGAGAAAGCTGCGCCGGGAATCGATGCCTGCTGCACCGGCATAATCAGCGCCGAGTGCTTCGATTCGCTGGGTCTCGATACCGACGTGACACTGACGCAGGCAAACTCCGCCAGGTTCCTCTCTCCCTCGGGAAAATGCTTGAGGGTCCAGACCGAGAAGGTCCAGGCTCACGTGGCGGATCGCGCCTCGCTCGACAGGGCGCTGGCAGCTAAGGCCCAATCGCGGGGGGCGGAGTACTTCTTCTCTTCTCCAGTTAGCGATCTCATCCCCGGTAAGGAGTGCGTGCAGGCGGAAACACGGTGCTCGGGGACCAGGGAGGTGTTCGCCGCGAGAGCCCTGATCCTGGCCAACGGCTGCCGAACAGATCTGCCCTGGAAGCTGGGTCTGGGCAGGGTGAAACGCTTTCTTGTTGGTGCGCAGGCTGAACTGGAAACAAGGGACGTCACCGAGATCGAGGTGCACTTCGGCCGGAGAGTAGCGCCCGGCTCGTTTGCCTGGCTTGTGCCCGCGTCACAGGATAGGGCATACGCCGGTCTCCTGATCGGCTGCGATGCCGGACTGCACCTGCAGAGACTCGTCGATGAGCTATACCGGTGTGGTAGAGTCGCGGACCGACACGTGCAGATTAAGCAGAAAGCCGTCCCGCTGGAATCTCCCGCCCGCAGCTATGGCGACAGGGTACTGGCTATCGGGGACGCTGCCGGACAGGTCAAGCGGACTACCGGCGGAGGCATATACTACGGACACCTCGGCGCCAGGATCGCTGCCCGGGTACTCGACGGTGGTCTCAACAACGACGAACTGAGCGCCCGTCGGCTGTCCGACTATGAAAAGCAATGGAAGGCAAAGATGGGCAAGGAACTCTCGCGCGGTCAACTGGCAAGGCGGGCTCTTAACAGGCTGAGCGATGGGCAGGTCGAGAGGGTGTTCGATGTACTGGGGTCTAACGGTACAGCGCAGGACATGGTTGAGTCCGGCGATATCTCCTTCGATTGGCACAGCAAGCTGGTTCTGGCTGCCCTTAGATTTAGCTCGGCCTATCCCTGGCTGAGGATACGGCGTCTACTGTCTGGTGAGGGTGGGGCATGAGCCAGGCGGGGTATCCTCCTCAACACGTAGCCATTACTATGGATGGCAACGGGAGGTGGGCAAAGCAACGCGGTCTACCCAGGATCGCAGGACACAAGGCCGGCGGGGATAACATTCGCCCGGTGGCGAAGATATTCGCCGAACATGGAGTGAGGTATCTCACCCTCTACGCGTTCTCCACGGAGAACTGGAGCCGGCCCGGAGCGGAGATCTCCGGCTTGCTAGGGCTTTTGGAGCAGAAGATCGACGAGGAGACGCAGGCTTTCCACCATGACAATGTCCAGCTCCTCCACCTTGGCAGGAGAGAGAGACTGTCTAAGGGATTGAGGGAGCGTGTGGAGGCGGCAGTGGAACTGACGCAGGATAATACCGGCATGACGCTGTGCCTGGCCTTTGATTATGGCGGGCGCGACGAGATCGTTCGGGCGACCGGGCGCATCGTGAGTGCGGGTCCTTCCCCGGCCAGTGTAGATGAAGCTGTGTTCGCCCGTTACCTCGACAGCGCCGGCATCCCCGACCCGGATCTGTTGATACGTACCGGCGGTGAGAGCCGCCTGAGCAACTTCCTCCTCTGGCAGGTTGCCTATAGTGAGCTTTACTTCACGCCGGTGTTGTGGCCTGATTTCGGGCTTGAGGAGGCGGAACAGGCGCTTTCTGAATACAAGCGCCGCCAGCGCCGGTTTGGCAGAGTATGAAGGCCTGGGCATGGGCAGCAGCTGCTTGACGACGCGCTTAATGTAACATCCGGGTGGCCTGTTCGTTAAGATGATGGAGACGTTGATTGGCAGGCCGAGGGACGAGATTTCCGTAGTCAACAGGGGATTGGACAAAGGCCCGTCTGGTTGGTATACTGGATTCACCTGCTGAGTACGTAGAGTGTAACGCTCAAGGGAGGCAAGGACTCCGCCGAACGCAGGCTTCGGTGGCCGAGTTCACAGGAACGGTAGGGCAGTAGAAAGCGGTGACTACAGGAGGGAAAAGTGAAAGAGGTGATTAGTTTTGTGCTTGCTTTGGCGCTGGTACTGAGTTTGGCATTGGTGGTGGGCATGCCGGTGGTGGCCGGTTCGAGTACGTGGTACGTCACTGAGGGTGGGGCGGGCAATATGACCGGCGAGGACTGGGACAATGCTTTCAACAGTATCCAGGCGGGCATTGATGCCTCCGGCCCCGGCGACACCGTCGAGGTGGCCTCTGGCACGTATGAGGAAGACTTGGTCATTCCTGCCGGCAAGGACGGCCTTGAGATCAAGGGCGTGGCTGACCCGGAGAAACCGATCATACGGGGTATCACCGTTGTTGATTACTACCCCGGGCGTCACAACATCAACATTCTGTCCAGTGGCGTCAAGATTTACGGTTTCACAATTGAGAGCCCTGACGTGCCTGAGGGGTACTACTCCGGCGGGATACACCTGGACAGCACGGATATCGAGATCTATGATAACGACTTCGTGCTTACGGGTGAGGGCGAGCAGGCTGTCGCCATCCAAACGTGGCGAGTATGCAACGAGCCCGAAGCTGATATATCAGGGCTGAAAATCTACGACAACACGTTCTACGGCGATATCGGGATGTATCAGGCCATATGGATAAACCGTGACACCGGCGAGGGAGTAGTTACAGTAGAGAACAATGAGTTCAGCGGTAATGTCATGAGGGCTATCGCCACAGAACGGTCCAACACTGTGATCAGCGGTAACGCGATGACCAGTGAGATCTTGAGCCACGGTATAACTGTTAGGGACTGGGACGAGCGAGAGCAGGAGAACGTCGAGGTCGCGGGTAATACCGTGGAGGGATTTCTTGTTGGCTTAGTGATAGGGGAGAACGAAGACCAGACCCTGACCAGCATTGTCGTTAGCTACAACACGATACGCGGCAACGATACAGGCGTTCGGGTGCGTTCTTCTGCCGGTGGAGTTGCTGTTAACTACAACAACATCGTGGGCAACACGGAATACGGCATGTTGAACGAGGCAGCGGAAGAGCTTGACTCCCTCTACAATTGGTGGGGCCACGAAACCGGACCGGACCACGATCTTAACCTTGGTGGCCAGGGTGATGGCGTTAGCGATAATGTTGGTTTCGGCCCGTGGCTGTACAAGACTCAGGAACAGTTCATTCCCGACGCTCCCTGCTATGCGGGGTCGGTATTGCTTGCCAACGAAGCGACTCAGGTGGAACCGGGCAGTTGGGAAGGTGGCTGGAACAGCTTCTCGACTCCCATCACTCTGGATAGCTCAGCAAATAGGGTGAGCGACCTTCTGGATTTGACAGAGGGAAGCGGCCTGTCGATAGTGAGGGCGCAGCGCTTCGATGCCGAGACTCAGTCGTGGGTTGCGATCATAATGAACAATGCGGTGGTTGGCGAGGATTACAGAATAGAGCCGGGCGAAGGATACTTCATCCAGGTTTCTCAGAAGGGCAGCCTACCTATCCTGGTCAGTAGAACCACTCAAGCCTCGCCACCCATGCGAGACCTCCATGTTGGCTGGAACCTGGTTGGAGTGTGTAATCTTGAACAGCAGGGTGTGGTGACTGCCCTCAGCGGTGTCGACTACAGTGTGGTGATAAGCCCAAAGCCACCTAACGCTGAACAATGGAGTATTACTCCCGATACTGCAGACGGCAAGTATCTGCAGCTTGGCGAAGCCTACTGGGTAGGTATGCCCGGTGAGGGAACTCTCTTTGGTCACACGACAACACCGGTGGCAGATGACATGACCTGGGATCTGAACCAATAGTCGGACTGTTGGGCGCCGGCCGGGGTCACGTCCCGCCCAACGTCAATGTGATCGAGAGAGGGGATTATGATTGAGGCGAGCCTGAAGAAGTTGAGATTGGTCACCCTTGTTTTGCTGGCCTTGTCGCTGGCATTGTCTCCTGTCGGGTCGGCTTTTGCCGTGGGCCTGGGCCATGGCTTCTATGGTACCGTGCTGGTGAATGGAAACGATGCTCCTGAAGGAACTGTGATCAGCGCCCGAGTTGACGGAATCGAGTACGGCAGTTGTGAAGTCGTTACTGCCGGGTATTACACCGGTTTGATAGTCCAGAACGATATTGACGAAGGCGCTACCATAGAGTTCTACGTCGATGACCAACAGGCAGAACAGACCTTTGCTTTCCGTGATGGCTGGACAACCGAGCTTGACCTGACTGTAACTACGCCGACCTATGCCCTGACCATGCTGGCAGAGCCTGAGGCTGGTGGCACGGCAACCGACGAGACCGATGAATCACCTTACCGGGAGGGGGCTTCAGTTGAGATAAAGGCGGAAGCCAGCGAGGGCTACCGTTTCGTTAACTGGACAGCGCCGGCCGGTGAATTTGAGGATGTGGAGGAAGGGGAGACCACCTTCACCATGCCGGCTGAAGCAGTGACCGTCACCGCCAACTTCGTAGAGGCCTACCAGCTCACGATGATCGCGAGCCCCGAGCAATACGGGGACGCTATCGACGTGACCGATGATGCGCCTTATTCGGAGGGTATGCAGGTGGCTATCAGGGCGGAGGCTGAAGAGGGCTACCAGTTCGTTAACTGGACGTCGGACCCCGAGGACATCCTTCATGACCAGGAGGCCGTGGAGACCTTCTTGACCATGCCCGCTCGGGATGTCACTGTGACCGCCAGCTTCCAGTGGGAGCCCGTACTACCTACGGTCACTACAGACCCGGCCACCGATATCACTACCTACTCCGCACTGCTGAGCATGATCTACACTACAGGTAATTACACCACGGTGGATGTGCGTTTCGCTGCCAAAAGGGCCACAGATGCAACCTGGTTTCATGGTTCCTGGGTGTCCAGAACGGAAGATGGTATCTACCGCTATACACTGACAGATCTCGCGTCGCAGACGGAGTACGAGTTCAAGGCCCAGCTGAGATACAATGACACTGTGATTGAGGGCGACGTCCGTCGCTTCACCACGGGTGCAGAGCCCACGCTGGGTCTGGGGTTCTTACCTTGTTTTATTGCCACCGCGGCCTATGGAACTCCGGCCGCCGAGGAAATCGATGTGCTGCGGGAGTTCCGGGACGTTGTGTTGCTGGAAAGCACCGTAGGCTCTCAGTTCGTGGCGCTGTACTATCGGCTTAGCCCCCCCGTAGCGGATGTCATCTCTGGGAATGGGTTTCTGAGGGCTGTCGTCAGGGAACTAATGGTTGACCCGGTTGTCTGGATAGTTCGTGCCACGGGCGAAATATGGCGGTAGTAGTAGGTGGTGCGACCGCCTCAGGCTACCCAGAGGGCAGCCTGACGCTTCCAGGGATGGTGCCTGCAACACAGTGTGCCTGAACTCCGGTGTCCGCGTCGCGGAGAGCGGATGGCGCTGCTGGCGACTCCGATCTTGGCCGGTGGGCGGGCCACGCTGGGTCGCGACGTCGTAGATCTGGTTCCGACTGGACTGATCATTATTGGTTAGACCCGGGTGGGCCTTGGCTCTCAGGTAGGACTCCGATCAAGGAAGGATAACATGACTAGAGTGGTGTTCAGGAGGCTGAGTTTTGCGGCTTTTGGCATCCTGATACTCTTGCTGGCCTCCTCCCCCGGTGTTGTCTACGCTCAGCCTCCTCCTGATGTAGGTCATGGCTTCTATGGTACGGTGCTGGTGAATGGAGAGGATGCTCCTGAAGGAGCGGTGATCAGCGGCCGAGTTAACGGAATCGAGTACGGCAGTTGTGAAGTCGTTACTGTCGGGCATTACACCGGTTTGATAGTCCAGAACGATATTGACGAAGGCGCTACCATAGATTTCTATGTTGACGACCAGAAGGCGGACCAGACCTTTCCCTTCCATGACGGCCGCACGACCGAACTGGATTTGACCGCAACGGCGCCGCCCGGGGATGAGCCTCCCTCGCCATTCCCCCTCTTGCCGTTTCTCCCGGACGATTGCTTCATTGCCACCGCGGCCTATGGAACCCCGACCGCCGAGGAGATTGATGTACTGCGGGAATTCCGTGATGTGGTGTTACTGGAGAGCAGCGCAGGCTCTCAATTCGTGGCGCTTTACTACTGGCTTAGCCCCCCCGTCGCGGATGTCATCGGTGGGAACGGCTTTTTGATGACCATTGTGAGGGAACTGCTGGTTGACCCCGCCGTCTGGATGGTTCGAGCTACGGGCGAGATGTGGCGGAATTAGGACGGAGCGCTGAGGCTTGCGATCGCCTTGACGGGTAATCCCCGGGAAATCAGGTGACACCGGATTCGTGCGACGCAATCGCGGAGCCGACCTGCTGAACGCCATCCATTCTTGCCCCTGCGATCAAGAGACAACTCGCTGCCGGACCATTTACCCGTCTTGACAAGACCCGGTCGGACCGGCGCATCCGAGGGTGATGCCCCCGGCCCCGGAGCCACTACACCGCCCTGTATCATGGCATGCCGCGATCGGGCGAACCGTGTGGCAACTGGCTCAGTGGCACTGGGGCTGAGTGGAGTCGAACCCCTGACTTTCCCGATGTTATCGGGACGCCCTCCCTGAGCGGGGTTAAGACTAAGTGGAGCTGAGGGGAGTCGAACCCCTGACCTCCTCCGTGCAAGGGAGGCGCTCTCCCAATTGAGCTACAGCCCCAGGTGGAGGTATTGTATCAAATACCGC
>SL_5KL_010_SEDDRAFT_10001484_pt1 | contig 14123 bp, 14 predicted proteins | sample SodLakKL_010_SED_FD_9118 | JGI IMG/M metagenome (IMG submission 9118)
GTGAGATGTCGGCCACTGGAGGCACGAGCCAATCGCCTTCCCGTAGGCCCGCTTCATCGGCGGGGCTTCCCGGGGAGATGTCCGTTATCCGTACCTCGGTCAAGTGCCAAAACACGATCACATCGCCGATGTCCGGCTGGGTAAAGTAGTAGGAGATGCGGTCCACGAAGAACGAGTCCCCCCGCATTATGGTCGGCTCCATGGATCCGGTGGGCACGGTCATGCGTACAGTGACGAATGTGATGATCAGTGCCGCTGCGGCCCCGGCCACGACCAGCGTTTCCAGCCAGCCCAGGGCCCACGCCGCCCTTCGGGACAGGCGCACCCCGCGCCGGCGCAACAGGCGCACGATCCAAGGGGGCTTGGATTCCTTGCGCTTGCGGCGCAGCGGCCAACGCCGCCTTACCCGATCTTGTGCAGCCGTGATATCCTCCTCAGCCAATACGGACGCGACTGCCGTACGCGATTTCGCTTTAGCACATCGATCCGTTCCAGCTTATGGTGAATGGGAAATGTCCGCTCCACTCCCACCCCGGCTGCGATCTTGCGTACGGTCACTGTCTCCCGCGACCCGGAGCCCGAACGCTTCAAGACCACACCCTCGAACGGTTGCAGACGCTGCCGGTTTCCTTCGGTTACGCGTTCGTACACGCGCACGATGTCCCCGGTAGCGAACTCCGGCACTTCTTTAACCAGATCCTGCTCCAATGAGCGAATGAGATCATCCATCCCTGCCATGATCGACTCCTTTTATCCGGTCCAAGATCACCGCCGCAGCGGCTCGCACGGACAGGTGATTGTACTCGTTCCCCCCCCAGACCGGTGGCAGAAGCCCGTCGCAAGCCTGCAACAGCTCGTTGGCCATCCCATGGCCGGTGCCAAAGCATATGAGCACCGGCTGACTTTCGATGGCCTCCCGAGCTTCCTTCCAACCAATCACAGGGTAGGGTAAGCCATCCCGCGCGCTCGTTCCAAGGATCAGGGGCGGTCGGCCCTCCAAGGCGTAAATCTCCTCGTAACAATCACCAAGGTCCCCACAGACATGTACAAGTTCCATTGCTTCCCGGCGCGAACTTCCCCGGTCCTCCTCCAGCCAAAAATCCCGCAGCCTGGTGGCGATCTTCCGTTGGGAGGGAAGCGGCGTGGCCACAAAATACTTCCGCGCGCCGTACGTACGGGCGGTGCGGGCGATGTCCGGAACGTCCATGCTGGTCAGGGCGGTGGCCATCACCTCGCCTTGTCGGTTGACCATCGGGAAATGGAGCAGCGCGATGTACATCACTGAACCAGATCCGGTCGGTGACGGAGCGTCTTGCGCCATGCCTGCACGGCCCGCCAGCGTCTTATCCTCTCGTGGTCGCCCGAAATGAGGACCTCGGGAACGCGCATATCGCGGAACGCGCGTGGTCGGGTGTACTGGGGATGCCCCAGGAGGGGGCCGGAGAAGAACGAGTCCGTCGCCGCCGACTCGTGCCGGCCCACGACCCCCGGCACCATGCGAGCCACCGCCTCCAAGACGACAGCGGCCGCCGCCTCGCCGCCGGCCAGCACATAATCGCCCACGGAGAGTTCCACATCGCACATCTGGGCCACCCGTTCGTCCACGCCCTCATACCGGCCGGCGAGCAACGTCAAAGCGCGTTCATGGGCCAGTTCCTTGGCCAGGTTCTGCTCCAGCCGCACGCCTTGGGCCGACAACAACACCGTACACGGCTTGCTACCAGTCTGGGCAGCGATAGCGTCTATCGCTCGGGCGAACGGCTCCGGGCGCATGACCATCCCCGCTCCACCTCCGAACGGGCGATCGTCCACCAGCGGCCGCCCTGCGAGGGAGAAGGTCTCCAGACGGTGAAGGTGCACTTCTATAAGCTGCCGCTCTTGCGCCGCCCACAGCGTCCCGCGGCTCGCGTACGGGGCGAGCATCTCCGGCCACATAGCGACGATGTCGAACCTCATTTGTGATCCACCATCACCTCGCGCCCCACACGGGTCCCCACCGCCTGCACAACACGGGCCACGGCATCCACATCGCGAGGGTGGAGGCGCTGCTTGCCCGTGCTGCTAAGCACGATGAGGTCCAGTTCCTCCGTCCACACATGGTCCACCCTGGCCCGCTCGGGTTCCCTGGTTATGGACTTGAGCAGATACTTGGCGAGTTCAACCAGCGTCTTGCTGGGGTTGGCGACTGTGCCTTTGTTCATGCCACGCCTGCATCACGCCCAGCTTGGCCAGCAGCCTGCGGGCAGCCGGAGTCGGCTGGGCGCCCTTGCTTAGCCAGGACAGTGCGCTCTCTCGATCCACGTTGACCTCGGCCGGTTCCGCGTGGGGGAAGTAGTGCCCGATTTCCTCCAGCGAGCGCCCGTCACGCTTGGCTCTCCCGTCGACCACCACGATGCGGAAGCTCCCCTGTCGTTTCTTTCCTGTGCGCTTAAGCCTGATCTTCAGTGCCATCTCTCACCTCGAGCCTAGGTTACCCGGTCCGGGAGGCATCCGCTGGCGACCCATGGTGCGGGCCAGCCGGCGAGCCTCATCGTATTGTGACAACAGGCGGTTGACCTCCTGGACAGTGGTGCCGGAGCCGCGGGCAATGCGCCTTTTCCGGCTAGCCCCGATTATATTTGGTTTGCGTCGCTCCTCAAGGGTCATAGACTGGATGACGGCCCGCGCCCGTTTGAGCTCGCCTTCTATCTCCGGGTCGTTCACATCCTGCTGTTTGACACCAGGAATGCGGGACAGAAACTGCGATATGGGTCCGGCTTGGTTCATAGCCTCCAGTTGCTCCAGGAAGTCATCGAGCGTGAGCGCTCCCTGGCGGACCCGTGCTTGGTCCACTTGCTTCACCCCGGCATCCTGCAATTGTTCGGCCAGGCCCTGCAAATCCCCCAGTCCCAGGATGCGGTCGGCCATTCGCTGGGGGTGAAACGGCTCCAGGTCCTCCGGTCTCTCCCCCGTGCCCACGAACACGATGGGCCGTTGGGTGCGCATGGGAAGGGACAGTGCAGCGCCCCCTCGTGCATCGCCGTCAAGCTTGGACAGCACCACGCCGGTGACACCCAAGGGGAGGAACTTCTCGGCGATCCCGGCCGCCTCTTGACCGACCAGTGCATCCAACACAAGTACCACGTCGCTACAGGCCGACTCCTGGACCAGCTCCCCGAGCAACGGTTCGGGGTTCTCTCCGGGAGGAACCCCCGGAGTATCCACGATAAGGACCTCATGCAGGGAGCGTTGGGTGTCGCTGATCGCCTGCTTGGTCCGGCGGACCGGATCGGCCGCAGCGGAAACGAAGTCCACGCCAACTCTGTCGGCCGCCGCTGCCAGCTGATCGGCCGCCGCAGGGCGGTACGGGTCGGCGCACACAAGCAGCACCTTCTTCCCGCGGGACTGTAGGTGCCTGGCCAGTTTTCCCGCCGTGGTCGTCTTTCCGCCGCCGGCCGGGCCCACCAACATCACCACCGCGGGCCGGCCGGTTAGGCGCAGGGGTTTCCTCTCCTGCCCCATGAGCCGCACCATGCTCTCCCGGACCACCGCCACAAGTTGTTGGCCGGGGCTTAGCGACTCCAATACCCGCTTGCCTGTGGCTTCGGCTTCTACCTGTGCCAGAAGGTCCCGTACGGCTTGGTAATGGACGTCGGCCGCCAGCAAGGCAAGACGGATCTGCCGCAAGCCGCCGCGGACATCCTCCTCGGTGAGATAGCCTTTGCCGCGCAGTTGCTGAAAGACCTGATTCAGCCGTTCAGTAAGTGACTCGAACACGGAGCGAGTCTACGCTCCTCAAGCAATACGCTCAAGGAAATCCGTGCCCACCCGCCCGGCGGCGAAGTCGGGATGCGAAACCACGTCGATTAGGAGTTCGCGGTTGGTGGACACCCCGGTCACCTGAAAGCGGCCTAACGCGGCGAACATGCGGATCCGTGCCTCCTCGCGCGTTTCGCCGAACGCGATCACCTTGGCCAGCAACGGATCGTAGTAGGGAAGCACAGGCATGCCTTGGTACAGTGCCGAATCCACGCGTACCCCTACCCCCCCCGGTAGCTGCCTTATGCACAGCTTGCCCGACGAGGGCATGAAGTCCCGCACGGGGTCCTCGGCGTTGATGCGGCACTCGATCGCATGGCCCCAGAATTCGACCTGTCCTTGCCGATAACCCAGCCCCTCACCCTGGGCGATGCGCAACTGTTCGCTGATCAGGTTTCGTCCGACAAGCACCTCCGACACAGGGTGCTCCACCTGTATCCGCGGGTTGATCTCGATGAAGTAGAACTCGTCTCCTTCGATAAGGAACTCCACCGTCCCGGCACCCACATAGCCCAGGGCGCGGGCGGCCGACACCGCCGTCTGGGACAGTTTCTCCCGGAGCTCCGGGTCCAGTCCGGGCGCGGGTGCTTCCTCCACCAGCTTTTGATGTCGGCGTTGCACGGTGCAATCCCGTGTTCCCCAATGGACGACGTTTCCGTACATGTCGCCGAGCACCTGCACCTCCACGTGGCGTGGGGAAGGTACGAATCTTTCCAAGAACACGCGCCTGTCTCCGAAGGCGGCCTGCGCCTCCTCCTGCGCCCGCACGAACGCCGTAGCCAGCTCCTCGCTGCGCCGGACTACGCGGATCCCCCTCCCTCCGCCGCCGGCCGCCGCCTTGAGAAGAAGAGGAAACCCGAGCTCCTGCGCCGCTCCGTTGAGGTCGCCGGTTGTGGCGATGGGTTCCGAACCTTGCAGCACGGGGATGCCGGATTCCTTGACCATTCGCTTGGCGATCGCCTTGTCGCCCGCCCGCGACAGGACTTCCGGGGACGGGCCCACGAACGTAATGTCGTGTGCTTCGCAGATCTCCGCCAGGTCAGCGCTTTCCGAGAGAAAACCGTACCCGGGGTGCAGCCCGTCGGCTCCCGTGAGTTCGCTGGCCGCGATCAGAGCCGGAACGGAAAGATACGAGCGTCGGGGATCGGCTGGCCCGATACACACCGACTCCGCAGCTTCCCGCGCGTGCATCGCTTCTCGCTCCGGCTCGGAGAACACCGCAACTGCGGTCAGCCCCTGTTCTCGGCACGCGTCCAGGATTCGCAGGGCGATCTCACCACGGTTGGCGATCAGTACTTTCTCCACGGTTATTGGATGGGGCGGAGCACGAACAGCGGCTGTCCGTATTCCACCGGTGCACCATCCTCCACCAATACCTCGCTGATGATCCCCGCCCGTTCGGCGCGCACCTCGTTCATCACCTTCATCGCCTCCACCACACACAGCACGCGTCCCGGCTCCACCTCGTCCCCGGGGGACACGTATGGAGCCTGACCGGGGGCAGGTCTCTGCCAGAATGTGCCTACCACGGGGGACCGCACATACGCCTCGGTCGTTTCGGCGCCCCCGGGCTGGTCGGAGGCCGGCCCCGGCAGGGCTTCCCGCAGGTCGCGGCGTAGCGTGATACGTCGCCCTTCTTCCTCCACCGTCAGCTCCGACAGCCCCTGTTCACGAAGAAGGGTGCACAGTTTGCGCAGTTCCTCAAAATTCACCGTTCCTTCATCCATGCCATATTGTAACGGTTACCGGCCCAGGGCGGCGAAAGGCATGAGGAGTCGGGCCTGGTTGCCGATCACGGGCCCCGCTATAATTTGCTGGCAGATGTAGATGCTCTTGAGGTGATAACGCGCGTGACCGCAGGATCGCAAGTACTGGTACTGCTGATACTGTTGCTTCTCTCGGCCTTCTTCTCCGGTTCGGAAACCGCAGTGACTTCCGTGTCTGAGCTGCAGCTGCGCCACATGAGCGAGCGCAAGCCCGGCAAGAGGAGGGCATTGCAGCATCTGCTACAGGAACCGAACGACCTCATCACCACGTTGCTGATCATGAACAATCTGGTCAACGTGGGGGCGTCGGCTGTGGCCACGCTGCTGTTTATCCGCGTCTTGCCTCCTGGACTTCCGCAGTATGTGTCGGCGCTGATCACCACCGCCGTGATGACCGTGAGCTTGCTGTTGTTCGGTGAGATCACCCCCAAGACTGTGGCCAAGAACCGGGCCGAGGGGTTCACCTCGCTGGTGATCGGCCCCGTGTGGAGGCTGACGAGGATGCTGCTGCCATTGGTGCGAGGGTTGCGCGCCGTGTCCGGATTGCTCCTGAGGCCGTTCGGGGAACAGGTCCTGGAGCGGGAAGAGGGAACCATCTCCGAGGACCACCTGATTACCCTGATCGAGGAAGGCGAAGAGCGGGGGACGATAGCCGCACAGGACGGGGACATGATCCGACGAGTCCTGGCGTTGGACGAGACCACGGCCGAGGATGTCATGGTCCCCCGGACCGACATGCAAGCCGTGGAGATCAACACCCCTCTTTCGGAGATCACCGACCTGGTGATCCGCGACGGGCACTCTCGCTATCCGGTCTACGAGGACGACCGGGACAACGTGCTTGGGCTCTTGTACACCAAGGACCTGTTTGCCCTGATGACGGACGGCAAACATGGCGACCTGCGGGACATCCTGCGGTCCGTCTACTATACGCCTACCACCAAGCCGATCAACGTGCTGCTGCGGGAATTCCAGCGGGAGCGGTTGCACCTGGCAGTGGTTGTCGATGAGTATGGCGGCGTGGCCGGGATCGTCACATTGGAGGACATCCTGGAGGAGATCGTGGGGGAGATCGAAGACGAATACGACACCCCGCGCACAGGACAGCTCCTGCGCAAGCTCTCGCCCAGCGAGGCTTTGGTGGACGCCGATGCTGAAGTGCGTATGGTTAAGCAGACCCTTGGGGTCGAACTGCCGGAGGACGACGCGGTCACGATTGCCGGTCTGATCCTGGAGGAACTGGGGGATATCCCCGAGCCGGGGGCCCGGCTCAGGCTGGGCAGGGTTCTGCTCACCGTGGAAGAGGCCACCGAGAGGGAGATCATCACCGTGCGCCTCGCCGTCCTGCCGGAAGACGAACCAGAAGATACCTGAAGCGTGCGACGCTGAAGGAGGAGTACATGCGAAGGACAGCCCTGATGCTGGCCGTTTTCTTGGTGCCCGGCTGCATGGCCCTGGCCGGGTCCACCGTGTTGGATGCCGAGTTCTCACCCGATGACCACATGGTCAGGGGAACGCAGGAGGTCTCGTGGAGCGAACCTCCGGAAGTGGCGTGGTTCAGGCTGCCGGCGAACCTGGGTCGAGAGGCCAACCCGCATGTATCGGGTCGCATCGAGGATCAGCAATACGCTTGGGGGTTCGATCCCTCGTGGACCGAGATCGAGCAGGTATGGTGGATCGACGCCGCCGACGAACGCAGTCAACTCGACTACGAGCTTATCGCTGCCCCGCCCAGCCGTCAGACCTACTCGTTGGAAGACGCGCTGATGAAGGTAGCGCTCCCGCAGGAAGAGGGCCGGCTCAAAATAGAGTTTGCAACACGCTTCCCGCACATCAGGGACGGAGAGCCCGGCCGGGTGGGGGACCTGTACACTTGGCGCTACGGGTGGCACCCGCTGCCCAGTCCACCCCCGGACGACGACTATCTCCCCCAGCTGGCGTTGGCCCGCGACTATCAGCTGCGCCTGGAGGTGCCAGCGGGATGGGAGGCCGCGTTGCCGGGCACGGTGAACAGGGAGGAAGACGAAGACCGTACGGTCTACCATGTGAATTTCGCCGAGCCGGTCCGGTCGGTGACGCTGTTTATTGGTCCCGCCGACCGGCTGACCCAAGTCTCGTTAGAAGGGCGGGACCTGGCGGTGGAACTCGTCGCGCAACCCGGACACGAGGAACAACTGCGCAGTCTGGGCACCTACGTCTGGGAGATCGTGGAGTATTTCGAAGAACGGTACGGCCCCTATCCGTTTGACCGCCTGCTGATCGTGGAACACCCCTCGGATACGGGCATAGCGTTCGCCGCCGACGGTGTCGTGTTCATGCCCACCTGGTTGTTTAGGCGCTCCGACCTCACGGCGAGGGGGACGCTCAGTCGCTTGGGGCAGTTCGTGCTCGCCCACGAGATCGCCCACCAGTGGTGGGGCGTGGGCGTGGGGGCCGACCTCGATGAGGAGAACTGGCTGTCCGAGGGGTTGGCGCACTACGCGGCCATGCGCTGGTTCGAGGAGCGTTACGGTGCTGAGGGCGGAAATCTGTTTCGCCCCCAGAGGCCGGGCCTGGGGGAGGAACTCGTGAAATCGTCGCTGGGATACTTCAACCTGCGTGAACACATGGTGGAGTTTCCGTACCTGAACACGACCTTCCTGGGTTTCGATGAGGCGATCGTCAAGCCCACCAGCGAGGTCGACTACCTGCAGGCCAGCGGAGTGCGACTTTACGAGAAAGGGGCCTTGGTACTGCGGGCGTTGGGCCACGTGTTGGGAGAACAGGAGCTCGACGAGGTGCTGTACCAGGCACATGAACGCTACCGAGGACGTTGGTTCACTGTGGAGGAATTCGAGGCGTTGGTGTACGAGGTCAGCGAACAAGATGTGAGCGACTTCTTCGAGCACTGGGTGTGGGGGGATGCGCAAGCGGATTACGCAGTGCATGGCATGGATCGAAAGCGGACCGACGACGGCCATGAGACCCATGTCCATCTAGAGCGCACCGGAAGCGGCTTTCTGCCGGTAACCGTGGAACTGCGAGGGCGGGAAGGCGAGCGGAAGACGCGCACCTGGAAGCCCGAGGACGATGATCAAACCACGATGGTCTTCCACACCGATTTCCGTGTTCAACGGGTGGCTCGATCCGGAGCATCGCGTTCCCGATGTGGACAGGTTGAACAACAACTACCCGCGACGGTGGGTGGTGGCCATGGGGCGGAACGACATGCCCCTGGACGCATACCTGGTGCAACCGGATCCCGGAGGCCAGGCGGTGCGGGTGAGCTACCTGGATCGCTTTGGCGTGGAGATCGTGCCCCAGTTGCAGGCCGCTGCGGGATGGGTGAACCGCGGCCGGGAGCTTTCCATATCCGGCTGGGCCCAAATGCACAGAACCCTGCTTGGGGAACTGACGGTCAGGCGGCGCCTATGGAGTACGCCCGAGATCGGATCCCCGGGAACGTATTGGACCCCTGCAGGTGAGCTTTCGTTCACCGTGGCCCGCACCCCGCTGTGGGTGGCCCGGTTGGGACTCTCCTGGCAGGAGCAAGTGAGCCGTACGAGCCTGGCCCAAGGCTCCCTTCTGTTCGTTCCGGAGGCCTCAGCCGCCGGCGTGTCCGTAGCCGGGTTGGTGGAGGAGCGTTTGCTTCCCCGGACCTACGTACAGCTTACGGCGCGCGGCGGGCTGGCGACCGAGGGAATGCCGGAGCCGTTCCTGTTTACGCTGCAGGAGTTCAACAGCCTTGCTGCGCCGGACGATCCGGGCGCACCGGCCGCGATTCCGCGGGCGCCTACCGGTGAGTACAAGGTCTCGGGGACCCTCTCCTTGTGGCTCCCGGAAAACAACCCGGACTACCTGCTGGGCGGACTGGCCCTGCTCAGCGATGTGCGTACCAGGGTGTATCTGTCCGGAGCCCGTGTGTGGAGCACCGGGGACGATTGGGATGACATAACAACCTACGCCGAGGCGGGTGGGGAAGTGTGGACCACGTTGGAGGCGCTGGGCGGATTGCTGCCTGTGCGGCTCGTTGTAGGTCTCGCCTGGCCCCTCTCCCCGGCCGGGCCCGGGATGCTCTACCTCGGGATCGACCTGTAGGGCCAAGAGCGGGGGATTGTGATGCGGGTACCACTGAGCTGGCTTTCGGAGTACGTAGAACTTGACGATATCGATGCTGGTGAGCTGGCCGATCGGCTGACGCTGGCCGGCCTGGAAGTGGAGGAGGTGTTCCACTCCCCCTCCGGGGAGGGTGTGGTTGTGGGCACAGTGACTTCCGTGGAGGACCATCCCAACGCGGACAACCTCACCGTGTGCGCGGTGGAGACCGCATCCGGTGAGCGCGAGGTTGTGTGCGGTGCCCCCAACGTGTCCCCCGGGCAACGGGTGTTCGTCGCCCTCCCCGGGGCGCATCTCCCGGCGGGTGTGGTGGAGAGTCGCACTGTGCGCGGCGTGAGAAGCAAGGGGATGATCCTCTCCAGGGCCGAGCTGGGACTGGAGACCAAGTCGGAGGGCATTTGGGTGTTGCCCGCCGAGGTGTCCTTGAACGACGAGGGGCAGAGGCTGCTCGAGTACCCCGATGCGGTGCTCGATATCTCCGTGACCTCAAACCGCCCGGACCTGCTGGGCGTCCACGGGGTAGCCCGGGAAGCGGCGGCGTTGCTAGGACGGCCGTTGCACGAACCGCCCGCCGACTATCCCGAGCAGGGCGAGCGCGCCGACAAGGCGGTCCAAGTGGGTATCGAAACACCGGAAGACTGCCCCCGCTACGTAGCGCGGTTGGCATACCTTAACGGGGAAGGTGCCTCGCCGGTGTGGCTGCAAGCGCGGCTTTCCAAGGCCGGCATGCGCCCCTTGGCCCCGGTGGTGGACATCACCAACTACGTGATGCTCGAGCTGGGCCATCCGCTCCATGCTTTCGACCACGGCCGGCTTGGTGACTCGATGATCGGCGTCAGGCGGGCGCGCCCCGGGGAGCGGATCATCACCCTGGACGGAGCGAAACGGGAACTCCCCACCGAGGTGTTGCTGATCACCGCCGGGGAGCGTCCGGTGGCCGTGGCCGGGGTCATGGGGGGCCGGGATACCGAGGTGGGAGAGAACACGAGCGCGATCCTGCTGGAGGCGGCATGCTTCAGTCCGGTCCGGGTGCGCCGGTCGGCGCGCGCCCTGGGGCTGCGCACCGAAGCCTCCCATAGGTTCGAACGGGGGCTGTCCCCGGAGGCCGCCGACCGTGCCTCGCGGAGGTGCTGTGCCCTGCTTTCGGAGCTGTTGGCTGCAAGGGTGGCACCGGGGGCGGCGGACGCCTATCCCGCGCCTGCGGCTTCACGGCGGGTCGGGTTGCGCAAGCGACGGCTGAAACAACTATTGGGGGTTGATGTTCCCACCCAAGAGGTGGCGCGGGTGTTCTCCGCGTTGGGCCTGTCCGCCGCCGAGGACGACGAACGGTGGCAGGTGGACGTCCCCCCGGAGCGGGTGGACCTCGTGCGCGAGATCGACCTTATCGAGGAGGTGGCACGTGTCTATGGCTATCACACCATCCCTTCGCTTCCTCCCAGTGTGGCCCCTACGCGCGGTGTCAAGACCCCCCGCGAGGAATTCCTTGATCACGTGCGTCGTACCTGCGTGGCACTGGGGCTGACCGAGGTCACCACCACCAGCCTCGCTCCCGCCGACCAAGCCGAGGTGCTGCTTGAGAACCCGGTGGCCCAGGGAAACGAAGGACTGCGCACATGGCTGCTTCCTGGGTTGCTTTCCGTGGTCGGGCACACCCTGGACACCCAAACACCCGGGGCGGAGCTGTTCGAGATCGGCCGGGTGTTCTCCCGCGGCGAAAACGGCGTTGTGGAGGAGGAACGGCTGGGCATGGCATTGGTCGGCCGCCCGCCGTTTCCGCTATCGGGCAAGCTGTCCTACGGGCCCGAACACCTGGCCGGCTTGTGGAGGCAGCTCCTGTCCGCGCTGCGCGTACAAGGCGTTCGGCTGGTTTCCTGTGAGCATGATTGGCTTCACCCCGGCCGCCGGGCAACTGTGCAGATCGGCGGCAGTGCGGTGGGGTGGCTGGGCGAGGTGCATCCGGACTTGTGCGCCGACCTTCCCGGGAACTATCGGGTCCAGGCCTTGGAGATCGACGCGCACGCGCTCCGTGCTGCGCGCGTCGCGCCGGTGCACCGACCGCTCCCGCGGTATCCGGTGTCAAAGAGGGACCTGTCCTTGGTCGGACCGCGCGACGTTCCCGAACAGGACGTGCGGGAGGCGATATTGGCCGAGCGGCTGGTCGAAGGTTGTTTTTTGTACGACGTGTACGAGGGAGAACGAATCGGCGAAGGGCAGCGGAGCCTGACCTACGAACTCTCTTTCCGTCACCCCGAGCGCACGTTGGCCTCCGAGGAAGTAGAGCAGGCCGTGGTTCGGATCTTGGAACGCCTTTCCCCCATGGGCATGTCGTTGCGGGGCTGAATGGAACGTACGGTGGTGGCCACCGGCCCCGAGGAAACGCAGCGTGTGGGCGAGGAGCTGGCCGGGCGGCTCCGCGACGGCGACGTCGTAGCGCTGGTTGGGGAACTCGGCGCCGGCAAAACGACCCTCGTGCAAGGATTGGCCCGTGGACTGTTCGTGAAGGAGCACGTGCTTTCGCCCAGCTTTGTCCTCGCCCGTACGCATCAGGGGCGGCGCACGCTGCATCACATTGATGCCTACCGCATCAGCGACCCGGCCGAATTGGCGGAGGTGGGGTTGACGGAACTGTTGCCCCCGGACGAAGGGGTGACCGCCGTGGAGTGGGCCGACCGTATACCCGAGTTGATTCCCCGTGATGCGATCTGGGTGAGGCTGAGCATGCCCCAGCCGGACCGGCGCCGCATCGAGATCCGCCGGGAACCCTAATCGTGCGGCATGTTCGTGGTTTCGGGGGGAATCCTCACAGCGCCACCGTAGCCGGCAGCAACGTCACCACCCGCGCGTTCATGCCGCAACACCTCCGGCTGGGCTTCTTCCAAAACCATTGCAGGCGACGAACACGGCTAGTCGGCAGGTTGCTCCTCAAGGAGCCATTCCACGGCGGCGTCGATATCGGCTTGGCCGGGGTCGTCGGCATCGGGATCCCACTCCACCACGATATCGGGGGTGATCCCTTCCTCGTGTACGGGGTTCCCGTCGGGGGTGAAGTACTCCCCGGTGGTCAGCAACAACACGGAGCCGTCCGGAAGCTCATAGACGAATTCCTGGATGCTGCCCTTGCCGAAGGTCGGGCGCCCGATGAGCACGGCTGCCTCATGGTCCTGCAACGCGCCGGCGAGGATCTCCCCCGCGGAGGCAGTCCACTCATCCACCAGCACGACCATCGGGAGCTCGGGAGCGTCGATGCCCCGTGAGCGGAGTACACGCTCCCCGTACGCCGGGCCGCGTGTCTCGGTGATCGTCTGTCCGCGGTCGATGAAGTAGCTGGCCGACTCCACGGCCGCCTGTACGAATCCGCCGGGGTTGCTCCGAAGGTCGAGGATGATCCCCTCCAGCTCCTCCTCGGCCAGGTCGAACAGCGCCTCGCCCAGCTGGCGGGATGTGTCTTGGTCCATCCGCAGCACGTCCACGCGCGCGACGGGCGCTTCGGCGAGAAGCTCCACGTCAACGGGATCAATGCGGATGGTGTCCCGTTCCAGCACCTTTTCCCTCGCCTCGTCCTCGCGCTCCAGGGTCAAGGTGACCTCGGTGCCTCGCTCTCCGCGGATCGCTGCCGACACGTCGCGCAGGCTCCACCCCTCGACGGATTCCTCGTCCACTTCCACGATCATGTCTCCGGAGCGGATTCCTGCTTGCTCGGCGGGGGTGCCGGGCAACGTGGAGACGACATAGACGCTCTCGTCGCGCAACTCGATCTCGATCCCCACGCCGCTGAACTCGCCGCGGAGTGCTTCCTGCCACTCCTCGTGTTCCTCGGCGGTCAGGAATTCCGAGTGCGGATCATCCAACGCTTCCACCATCCCCCGCAGGGCCCCGTGGATCAAGTCCGCCTCTTCCAGCTCGTCGGCCCGGTAGTAATACTCGTAGATCAGCTCGAACACGTCGTCCACCGCCTCGAGGAGTTCCTCCTCTGCGGCGGACAGGCTCAACGGCATGCTGAAGACCAGCACCACTATCGATAGGCCTATCCATTTTCTCATCGTTCTCATCCCTCCATCGGCTTCGCTCGCCTCGGCCGGCCGAGGCGCACACCATCACCCACCATGGTGTACACAGGGATGGCCGCGCTCAACCACCGCCTTCGCACGTTTGTGTGCGCCTCCCCCTGTGGTGCGTTGCCCGCAAGGGGCGACGCCGGTCGGAGCCTGCCCGCCACGTTGTCCGCCCAACTGTGGTAGACGCAAGGTCTCGGCCGTACACTCCATGTGAAAGGGGGACAGGGATGGAACAGAGCAAAGCCGTTCACCTCGCGCAGTTGGTCGAACACCAAACAGGGTCGGTTGTCAGTCGTACCTTGCTCGACCGGCCCACGGGTACGGTGACGCTGTTCGCGTTCGACGCTGACCAAGCACTGAGCGAGCATACCGCACCGTTCGACGCGCTGGTGCATGTACTGGAAGGGGA
>SL_5KL_010_SEDDRAFT_10001485_pt1 | contig 14110 bp, 15 predicted proteins | sample SodLakKL_010_SED_FD_9118 | JGI IMG/M metagenome (IMG submission 9118)
TTCGTCAACGTATTAAGATACGCCTCCTCATAATTGTTTGATTTCCTTGCCAAAAGAAAAAACTCCTCGTTTCCGGAAAGAAAACCGGTAGTTTCAGCATCCGGAAATAAAGAATTTCCGGATGGAAACTATTTAAAAAGTGAGCTTGTTATGACAGGTATGACAGAGGCCTGGGCGGGAAACCGGGCAGTATGGGTGTAAGGTTGATATCTGTAAGCTTTCCGGGCAGGTTGCCTGCTTAAGGCATATTCTGCCTCCTGCTGCAGACCCTGGAAGCAGAACTGCACATAGGGCCGTTCTGAAAGACCCGGGCGGCGGCTTTGAAAAAACCTGCAAGAGGCAGAACAGCTTTTGTAAAATTATTCCTGTTGAGGGGCTATTCTTTTTTCTCCAGCCTGTCAGCCAGTTTAAGCAGGAAATTCACCACATCCCTGCTCCCGGATTCAGGTGTTTGCTTCTCCTGTTGCTGATGCTCCTGTGCTTCCTGATCTTGTCCGGAAGCAGGATATCCTGGACCTTCTGTCTGAAAATCCGTGTCCCGGGAGAAGCTTTCCGGAGCGGACTGTTCCAGAGAAGACAGGGCCTCTTCCAGATGGGAGATTATTTCCTGAAGCTGTTTGCGTTCCGCTCCGGGCAGGCTTTTGGTCCACAGTTCGCGGTAAATATCCAGGGCCTTTTCAAATTCTTCCTGAGCCACCAGAATTTCCGCCATGGATTTGGTTCTGGCTTCTCCTTCCAAATCGATTTCAGCCATCTCTTCCGGGTCCTCGAATTCCTTCTGCAGCTGCTCAGGTGTTGCGTACCCGGCCTGGGTGGATTCCTGCTCCTGAAATGCCTGCCCTGCAGGTGAGCCTGAAGAGGAAACGCCGCCGGGCATTGCTGTCTGTCCCTGAGGTTCCTGGGAACCTGAGGGATCACTGTCAAAGGAGGAGATCTCTGAAACGGCGAGATTTTCCAGTCCTGTATGGATTACCCTGGTCCAGGAAAGCCCGGGGTCTTTCATCCAGGAGGAAAAAAAGGCCGCTGCCAGGGCCGGATCATTGTGTCCTGTCTGTTTTAGATGGGCAGTCAGACCGGCCCAGAATCCTGGATAACTGAAGAGCAGTTCAAAAATTTCCTTGTGTACCTCCAGGGCTGCCTTGAAGTCCAGCTGGTATTCATGCACTGCAGCCAAAAGAAGCTTGGCCTGGATATGTTCGGGGTGTTTTTCCAGGCCGGACTTAAGCACGTTCAAGGCTTTTTCAGGCTGACCATCCTCATAATAAAGCCTGCCCAGGACAAAAAAGAGTTTGGAGTTCGGTTCCAATTCCAGCACCTCTTCATAAAAACCAATCCTTTCTTTGCTCATGTCTTGCTCCGTTTTGTTTGTATCAGTTTTTATCACTCCTGGAAAAAATAGATCACTTCGTTCTCTCGGACATAACCCATTTCTTTACGTTTTTTTTTTTCTCCGCGCAGAAGTTTGATCTCCGAACTCAATTGCTTGTTTTCCACCAACAGGTCCTGGTTTTCCCTGTAAAGTTCTTCAAAGGCGGCCTTGTTTTCCAGGTACTCAGGGATGCTGCCGGGTCCCCGGAACAACTGGTAGGCGAAAATGATATTTACAGCCACCAAAAGAAGAATGAAAAAATTTTTGAGCATTTCTTCGTGTGCTCCCTGGATAAAAGACAGATTAAGTGTGATCTTTACTGCATGCTCTTCAGGTCATGCTCATAAAAATAAGACCTGGGAATCTCAAGTTCACTCAGAAATACTTCTGTTGCCTGCTCAATACGCTCCACTTCGGAATCGGACAGTTCAAGGTTGGAAATCTTGGCGGCAATATCCTTGAGCTGCTTGAATTCCTCCAAAAGCTCCCTGTGAACAGTCAGCCTGCTCAGAAGGGGCTCCAGTTCGACAATGGTCAACAGGCAGTTTTTAAGCCTGGCCTGGAGTATATTCTTATTGTCAGTGGACATGTGTTTTTCTCCAAAGATCGTGTAAACAAACTTTATTATATCCCTGCTCTTAATCTTTTTCAATCCCGTCTTTTCAGGCGGTTGGCCCGGGCTCTGCCTGATCATGAGCGGTCACTTCATTTTTCAGGAATAAGCCGAGCCATGGATATGGAGCAATGNGAATTATACCTCTGTAAAGTCCTGGGGCGGTTCAGCCAGGAAATCCCGGAATCTGGCCTTGTTGACTGCTTTGTTGTAAGCTTCTTCAGGATTGATCGTCCCCTGATGCAACAGGGTCATAATGGAATCATCCAGGCTCTGCATTCCGAATTTTTTGCCGGTTTCAATAACTGAATTAATTTGAAAATTCTTGTTTTCCCGGATCAGGTTGCGCACTGCAGGTGTGGCTATGAGTATTTCCAGCGCGGCAGCACGGCCGGGTCTGTCCATACGCTTGAACAGGGTCTGGGCTATGACCGCCCGCAGGGATTCGGAAAGGCTGGACCTGATTTGAGGCTGCATCTCACCTGGAAAGACTTCGATTATACGGTCAATGGTCTTGGATGCGGAAATGGTGTGCAGGGTGCCAAAGACGAGATGCCCTGTTTCAGCAGCTTCCAGGGCCAGCTCTATTGTTTCCAGATCGCGCAGTTCACCCACCAGGATGATGTCCGGGTCTTCCCTGAGGGCCCCGCGAAGGGCCGCTTTGAAGCTCAGAGAGTCCCTGCCCACTTCGCGCTGGTTGATGAGACAGTTTTTTGGTTCGTGGACAAATTCAACAGGATCTTCAATGGTCAGAATATGATCCCTGCGGGCCCTGTTGGCGTGATCAATACATGCGGCCAGTGTTGTTGACTTGCCGCTTCCGGTGGGCCCGGTGACCAGGATCAGGCCTTTGGGCAGCAGGACCAGCCTTTTCAGGATAGCTGGCAACCCCAGTTCGTTAATGCTCAGGATTTTCTGGGGGATTTCCCGGAATGCCGCAGCAATCCCCATGCGCTGAAGGAAGAAATTCACCCTGTACCGGGCCAGACCGGGGACTTCATAGGAAAAGTCCACATCTCCGGTCTCCTCGAATACCCTTATTTTGCTTTCCGGAGTTATCTCGTAGAGCATTTTTTTCAGCGCTTCATTCTCCAGGCTCTTGTATTTGACTTTCTGCAGTTCACCGTGCAGTCGGATAACCGGCTGGGATCCCGTGGAGAGATGCAGATCCGAGGCCCCGATTTCGTGCATCATTTTGAAGAATGCATGGATTTGTGCCATGAATACTCCTAATCAGCTTCCTTCAATGCCTGGACATAAAAATTCCGCAGGTAGTTTATCCCTGAAAACACAGCCAGGACCATGGCTATGTGAATCAGAACCTGTCCCAGGGGTTGCGGATCAAATCCCCACCATGGATAGTGGAGCATAAGCGGGCACAGGGCCACCACCTGAAAGATGGTTTTCAACTTGCCGTAGCTGTCCGCGGCAATATCAATGTTCTGATCTGCAGCCACGGCCCTGAGGCCGGTCACAGTGATCTCCCTGCAGATGATTACAATGGAGATCCAGGCCTGGAGCCACCCGTTGTGCACAAGCATTATCAATACAGCGGTAACGAGTATCTTGTCGGCCAGAGGATCCAGAAACTTGCCCATTCTGGTGACCTGATTGTATTTGCGGGCCAGCAGACCGTCAAACATGTCCGTGAGAGAGGCAATTATGAATATGAGCGTTGCTGCGGCCGCAGTGATCTTGCTTGGAAAATACAGCAGGAGCACTATCAGAGGAACAGTGGCTATGCGGGCAAAGCTGAGACTGTTGGGCAGGTTGAACATATTCCACCGGGCCTATTGGGTACGGGAATAGATGTCCAGCACTTTCTGCACGTATTCCTGGGTTTCTTTCAAGGGCGGAATTCCGCCTTCACGTTCAACTCTTGACGGACCGGCGTTATAAGCAGCCAGGGCCATTTCCAGGCACTGGAAACGGTCCAGCAGCTCCCTGAAATACCTGATGCCTGCTTTCAGATTGGCCTCGGGATCAAAAGGATCTTCAAGACCCAGTTTTTCCTGGGTCCCGGGCATGATCTGCATCAGCCCCTGGGCTCCAGCGCTGGAAACGGCACTGGGCTCAAAGCCGGACTCCACCTGGATCATGGCCCGGATCAGGTCAGGGTCAAGGCCCTGCTGCCGGCTGTAACGCTCTATGCTTTTTTCCAGCTGAACTGTGCTGTCAGGAGCCTTAGTGCTGAAGACCGCAAAAGGACGGTATAGGTCTGAGGTGGGCGAATCAGTAAAATGATGCGTTCCTTCCTCGTCCAGATAATAGTATATGATTTCTGATGCATCAGCATCCGGGCCCGGAGGCCACAGCAGCAGCATCAGGCCCGCCAGCAGTCCTAGTGTTCTGAGCATGTATCCGTTTTTCACTCTGTTCCGGTTGCCCGGGCCGGCTGCAATGACATTTTTTTTAGATCTTCCGGATAATTAACGTTGAAAAAATACTGTTCTTCATCTGGCCCGTAAGGTATGTGCAGACGAAGTTCAGCAGGTATGGCTCTGCTGAGCTTGTAGCACCCCTGCCTGTAGGAGGCAAGCAGAAGGTCAAGGCTTGCCTGTTCATATACTGACACCAATGCCTCAATATGCCCGGTGCGCTGCTGCACATAGGCGGTCATGCACAAATCCCGCCCCTTCCGGTTTCTGTGTTCAATGAGCCTGGATATAATACTCTTTTTCAGACAGGGGAGGTCACAGGCAAGAACGAGACAGGGCCCGCCAAGGTTTTGCAGAGCGGTTATTATTCCGCCCATGGGACCTATGCCTGGAATATCGTCCAGCATCCATAAAATCCCTTTTTCCCGGTCCTGTCTCTGTCCAACCACATAGGTGCTGGAACAGAATTCTCTGGCCAGGGCCACGGTATTCTGGACCATGGTCAGGCCGTTGATGCGCACCCGGGTTTTGTCCCTGCCGAGCCGGCTGCTCTTGCCCCCGGCCAGTACAATTGCCCTGAGCTTATGCTTGTCCAAGGAAACAGACATCCTGTTCATGCATCTGATAAATCAGGAGCTGGTCAGAAACCCCAGACAGAAAGCGTGGGACGGTTGTATCCCTCTTCCTTGGCCTTGATGTCCAGGGGCAGAGATTCCAGATCATCCAAAGGGGGAAGGACTTTTTTGTCCATTTCTCTGAAATCTATGGTCTTGATGTACAGGCTGCAGGAAGTACAGACATGCACCCTGACCCCGGGAATCTCTCTGGTCTGGAAGTACTGAAAGGAATCGCTCTTTTCAGTGCTGCAAAAAGGACAGGCCATTCTTTTGAACTGATACTCACTGTGACAGAAGCTGCAGTGCAGGTAACGGAACCCCTGTTTCTCCCTGAGCTCGGAAATATAAGGCAGACTGCCGCAGACAGGGCAATGGCCCTGGTTCCAGGTTTTGCCCCTGGGAAGGAGCAGGCTCAGGGCGTCCGCTGTCCTGGCAATGGATGGAGTGGCTCCTGCTTGAACCAGAAAGTTGAGGCACCTGGGAACAGCAGGGGTCTTTTCTCCAAATTCACGGAAAAAATCGTCATCACCAGACAGATATTTGTGCAGGGCTTTGTCCAGGAAGTTTTCATCAGCATCCAGCTCTTTCTGGATCTGCTCTGCAGCCTCTGACAGCTGCCCCCTGCTTTCCTTGAGATATTTGAGAAGCCGCAGCAACAGATCCCTGGTCGCCTGGTGATCCAGGGAGAACGATTCTCTGGGAAGCAGGGGTTTGCCATTGACCAGCTGATGGCTCGGGGTGAGGACGGTTTCCGGACCAATGACCGAAGAGATTTGCCCTGCAACTTTGAGCTGTTCCTTGAGAACAAAGTCTACCAGCTTAACAAGCTCGTCCGGAAGAAAGGATTTCTGCTCCAGAGGCTTTTTCCTTTTTTGATAAATTTTTAAGGTTTTTTCGGGATCGTTGAACATGTGTGCTCCAATGAAATTTTAGGTTTAGAGTAGTTGTCCGCATTTGAATCGAAATGCTGATCCTGCTTTTTTAAGCACATTTCAGCATAATTGTCTTGAGGTTAAAATGCAACGGGAAAAAAGGCACATGCCGGCGGACCGCCCATATATGCGTTTTTATTGTCAAGCCAGATACCAGGCCCAGATGTTTTCTCCTGCCAGGATATGGATCACAGCTCCCAGGGCCAGGAACGGGCCAAAGGGGATAGGGGTCTGCATAACGCTTTCCGAGGATCTTTTCAGGTAAAACAGGGAGGCTGCAAGTCCCAGCAAAGCGGCCAGGAAAATCAGGACTGGCAGTCCCTGCCAGCCTACCAGTGCTCCCAGCATGAGCATGAGCTTTATGTCTCCGGTCCCCAGGCCCTCGATTTTTTTTATTTTTTCATAGCTCCACTGCAGAAGCCAGAAAAAACCTGCCCCGGCAGCAGCGCCGACAAAGGCGTCAAGCAACTCAACCGGAAGAATAAAACTTGCAGCCAGGGCAAGCCCGGCACCGGGCAGGGTTATGATGTCAGGGAGAATAAACAGTTTAAAATCTATGAATGAGGCAACGATCAAAAGGCCAATAAAAAACATGTACACCAGCCAGACAAGAGTAGGCCCGAATTTCAGGGCCAGAAGCAGGGCCAGGATTCCGGACAGCGCTTCCACCAGGGGGTATCCCGGGCTTATCAGCCCCGAACACGACCTGCAACGGCCCCACAGCAGAATATAGCTTACAAGGGGAATGTTTTCCCACCAGGAAAGCACATGCCCGCATCCAGGACAATGCGAGGCAGGCCATGCAATGGATTGATCAGTGATGTAGCGGTGTATGCAGACGTTGTAGAAGCTTCCAAGGCACAGGCCGAGGATCAGAGCCATGAAGGGGAAGATGTCTGTGATTTCCATACCCAAAACCAGAGGTTAAATGCAGCAGGTTTTCCATGTTTCCAGGATTCCTGTTTCCATGTTCTCGCCGGGTGCGGACACAACAACAGTGCTTTCAGCTTTTTTAAACAAAAGGTGTATTTTCCCTTCTGCTGTAAAAAAGAAACAATTCACCAGAATCATTGTCACTGTCTGGCAAAGCAGGGCGGATCTGCATGATCCAGGATAAGCACAAACACTGTTCGGCAACAATGTTTACCCGTGTCCCGGTGCAAAAGTCAACCAGCGATTCATACTGTATATTATTACTTTTTACTTGATTTTCTTTGTTATTGTATATATATTAAATTTTTTATTTAATGATGGAAGCTTCCTTAACAAGGAGGAAAACGCATAATGACCCGCAAGGATCGGACCGAAGGCATTCTTACCAGAAAGGAGGTCCTGGACCAAAGCGAGAGGCACAAGTATTATCAGATTCAGCTCAAGGATCTTTTGAGCTATGCCTACAGGTACTCCGAGGATGTAAAAAAGAGATTTGACCGGGCTCAGTTTTATGTGGACAGGTTTAAAACCCTTTCGGATCTCAAACATATACCCATATTAAAGAAAAAAGAGCTGATTTTTCTCCAGTCCATGGGACCCCGCCTGGGAGGGCTGTTGACCAAGGATCTCGGGGAACTGAGAAGAATCTTTCTCTCACCCGGTCCCATATTTGACCCCGAGGACAGAAGCGATGACTACTGGGGATGGACCGAGGGCTTTTATGCCGCAGGGTTCAGGACAGGGGACATTGTCCAGGTCACATTCAATTATCATCTTGCTCCTGCCGGTCTCATGTTTGAAGAGCCACTGCGCCATATCGGCTGTTCGGTTGTGCCTGCCGGTCCCGGCAACACCAACACCCAGCTGGAAGTGATGCAGAAGCTCAGGGTTACAGGGTTTGTGGGCACACCCAGCTACCTGATGCATCTGGCTCAGAAGGGGGAGGAGAAGGGCCTGAACCTGCGCAAGGATCTTTTTCTGGAAGTAGGCTTTGTCACCGGAGAAAAGTTTTCTGAAAAAATGCGTTCCACCCTGGAGAAAAAGTTCGATCTGATCATGCGCCAGGGATACGGAACCGCGGATGTGGGCAGCATCGGATATGAATGCTTTCACAAGAATGGCCTGCATGTAGCCAACAGGGCATATGTGGAAATATGCCACCCTGATACGGGCATACCCCTGAAGGAAGGCGAGGTTGGAGAAATAGTGGTCACTTCATTCAACAGGACCTACCCCCTGATCCGACTGGCCACCGGGGATCTGTCCTATATAGATTACGGTTCCTGTCCGTGCGGCCGGACCTCTCCCCGCCTGGGAAATATTGTAGGCCGGGTGGATACTACTGCCAGGATCAAGGGCATGTTTGTCTATCCCCATCAGGTGGAACAGGTCATGTCCGGGTTTGAAGAGGTCAAGAGGTGGCAGATAGAGGTGACCAATCCCGGTGGTATTGATGAAATGACCCTTTATGTGGAGGCCAGTAACTTTAAGCGCGATGGTGAACTTCTGCATACTTTCAGGGAGAAGATCAAGATCAGGCCCGAGCTCAGGGTGTTGACCCCGGGCACACTCCCTCCTCAGGTGAGACCCATTGAGGACAAGAGAACGTGGGAATAACAAAGAACAGTTCCGGGATTACATGCTGAATGGTTACAATTTCTTTTTTCTGGCATCCATCTTTATTATTCTGGCCGGATGCGCTCCCAAACATCCGGTCTGGGTTGAGGACATCGAACCCCGGCCGGGTGATTTCTTTTCCGGGGATGGCCGTCAATTGAGTCCGCATGAGCTGGCCCAACAGATCAAAGATCACGATTATATTCTGGTGGGAGAATCCCATGACAACCTTTGCGACCACGAGGTTCAGGCCAGTATTATAGACTTGCTGGGCCGGGAGGATGTGGATCTTGTGCTGGGACTGGAGATGGTCAATGTCCGCAAGCACAAGGTCCTGGAAGAGTTCAATCAGGGCGGCATGACTCTTGAGGAACTGCCTGAAAGACTCCATTGGGATCAGAACTGGGGGTATGATTTTGATCTTTACCGGCCGGTATTTGCCCGGGCCCTTGAACACAGTGTTCCGGTCAAAGCCCTGAATGTCCCCTCGGAGATTGTGCGCAAGATCAGCCACTATGGCCTGGAAGGCCTGGACCAGGAGGAAATGCTCTACCTTCCCCGGGAAATCATCCCTCCTCCTCGGGATCAGCTTGATCACCTGGAGAGACAGTATGAAATCCACCTGGAGTTCATTCCCGAGGACAGGGCCGAGCTGGAACACTTCATCCAGGCCCAGTCGGTATGGGACTCCCAGATGGCAGGCATGGCCAGTTACTGGAGGCAGAGAACCTCGCGCACGGTGTTGATCCTGGCCGGGAATGAGCATGTGCGCAGAGGATGGGGCATAGAGCACCGTCTGCTGGAAATAGACCCGGACGCAAGCATAACCAGGGTTGTTCCGGTAAGGGATCCAGAGGATATTTCCAGGGAAAACCCTTTTTACTTCTTTTGCCCTCCAGCGCATCAGGGGCGTATGCGTCTGGGCCTGGTGGCCTCGGAGGAGAACGGCCGGGTTTTTCTCAGGGGTGTGGTTCCGGGAAGCGCGGCTGATGAGGCCGGGCTGAAGGGGGGAGATGAGATCCTCAGGGCCGGGGCTGCAAAGGTATCCGCCATGTCTGATCTGCACCGGGCGGCAAAAGAAGCCCTTGAGAGTGAAGTCCCCATTCTGTTTGAGGTTCTCCGCCACGGAGAGGTTAAAACCTTTGAAGTTGATCTAGTCCGGTGAGGATTAGTTTTGCCTGAGCTTCCAGAAGTGGAAACCATTGCCTCGGGTCTGTCGCCCCTGGTTGCAGGAAAACGTATCCTGGAAGTTGATCTGCTGCAGGAATCCGCAGTCAGAGGCAACAGCATGCTTTTCAGGCAGAGGCTTTCCAGCCGGACAGTTCAGGCGGTGCGGCGCAGGGCCAAGCTGCTCATCATGGACCTTGAAGGTCCCATGCACCTGGTCTTTCATCTGAAAATGACCGGCAAGGTCTGGGTCCCTGAAAGTTCTTACAGCCCTGGCAGACACACCCGAATGATTCTGGCTCTGGAAAGGGAAAAATTCATTTTTTTCGAGGACCAGCGCAAGTTCGGATATGTGGCGGCCATGACCCCGGATGAGCTTGCTGCCTGGAGTTTCTACGCATCTCTGGGTCCTGAGCCCCTGGAAGTATCTCTTGCAAGGTTTTCTGAGATATTCAGCAATAAAAAAGCCAGGATCAAGTCTCTTCTCCTTGATCAGAAAACAATTGCAGGCATCGGAAATATTTATGCCGATGAAGCACTGCACAAGGCCAGTATTCATCCCTGCACCCCGGCAAGTGCGCTCTCGGCCAAACAACTTGGCCGTCTTCTGGACAGCCTGCAGGAGGTTTTAAAAGCAGCCATTCACGCCGGGGGGAGCTCGTTTCGCAATTACCGCAACGCCCTGGGAGTGGCCGGGCTTTTTCAGGAAAATTTTCAGGTATACGGTAAAAAGGGACAGCCCTGCCCCGTATGCAGGACATGTATTCTTACAGCCAGGGTTGCGGGAAGGACATCCTCTTATTGTCCTCATTGCCAGAAGCAGACCGGATGACTGTCTGCTGCCCGGGGAAGGAATGTTTTTTTTCTGATCCCCCGGCAATTACTGCCTGCGACTTTGTTTGAGCAGGGACCTGGCTATCTCCAGGTCGTAAAGTTTGAGAGGATCCTGTTTCTTTTTGTCATACAGGGCAGCTGCCCGCCTGATGATATCCATGTCCAGCCAGCCATGTTTCTCCCAGACCTCGGGATGGTCCTGGTTCCACAGCCTGAATTCAATACTGCCGTCGTTTTCCCGGACATACATTCTTTCCCGTTTGTTTCTAGGGTCAGGGTAATAATATATCCCTTTGGGATCGCGCATTATCAAATCTCCTTCAGTTTGATATGTGCCAGGTGATGGTGAGGTGCCAGCCGGGAACGGGCCGGGCTTGAACTCCCGGCCTGTTTACTTGAAAAGCTGACCTCTCTCTCCGGTCTGTTTTTTCCTGTTTCAGGGAAGAAGCTGAAGATCCACTCCCCAGCGTGCAAGGCTAATGCAGATGAGGACTGCTCCCTCCACCCTGGTTATCCTGAAGCCAGTACGCATGAACAGCAGTAATATAGCCACCATGATCAAAAAGGTAAACATCCCTGGCAGGGCTGCCTGGGAAATGCTTATGGGGTTTAAGATGCAGGTCAGGCCGAGCACGCCGGCAAAATTAAAAATATCGCTGCCGATGAGATTGCCCAGCAGTAACTCATGTTTGCCCTTCCACAGCGCGGCAAGACAGGTGAAGAGTTCAGGCAGGGAGGTGCCGGCCGCAACAATTGTCACACCTACGGCCCACTGGCTGATCCCGGCCATTTCCGCCAGGGATGAAGCGTTGTCCACCATGAGATGTCCCCCCGCAGCCACCAGGACAAAGCCTGTCAAAAGCCTGATGTAATCCTTTTTCCCGGCTTTTCTTGATTCAACAGATGGAATACCTTTGGGGAGGGCAGGACTGCGCAGAAACACAAACAGGTTATAGGAGACAAAAAAAATCAGGAGCATAAACCCTGCGCTGCGCCCCAGTTGCAGGTCATAGAGCATGATCAGGATAAAAAGGCCCAGGCAGAGCAGCAAGGGTACATCTCTGCGAATCAGGGTCCTGTGGGCGGGAATGGGCCGGATCAGGGCCAGCATTCCCAGGATTATCCCGAGATTGAAGATATTGGAGCCTACAATGTTGGACAGGGAAATATCGCCCAGTCCCTTGAAGGATGCAGTGGCCGTAACCAGGAATTCCGGCAGGGAAGTGCCCATAGCGACAATGGTCAGGCCTATGGTCATTTCTGAAAGCCTGAATTTTCTAGCCACTGCCGAGGCGCTGTCCACCACCCACAGCGCGCCGATCCACAGGATTACCGCGCTCAGGATTATCAGGCCTATGTTTAACAGTATTGTCATGGCGTTGATGGCTACCCCGGTTAATGCACCCTGTTTTCCTGGACTTCTCTTCTGCCTGAACCCCTGGACAATTTGAATCCCGTGAAGACTTGGCAGACTCCGGAATATGGTGTTTTCATTTTGTGATTCCTGGTCCCGCGCCGGAATTATTCCTGTGCATCAGGAAGCTGTGTTTTACTGGTGAACAGGGCCTGGGCCTCTTCCCGGCTCCATTGGGGTTCATTCCATACAGAAGGCAGATCCTGGCCTCCCGGCCAGACCACCAGGTCGGTTTTGCGGTCCAGGTGATTGAGCTCCACATCCACCTGGCGTTGAGATTTCCTGGCCTTGGGAGAATAGCAGGCCACCAGAGCGGCAGCGCTTTTAAGCATATTTTCAGGCCAGGGCTGACCTGATAGACTGCGGCCCAGTCCCAGGGGTCCGGGATAAAGCTTGAGTCTGAACAGGCAGTCATCTTCCCGGGCCAGGTTCTGGATGTATTCATTGTCCTGTCTGTTCCGGCCGATGGTCAGCCAAAGCTTTCCAGACCAGAACTGCCTGCCCAGACTGGCCAGTTTAAAATCTTCAGGGTCCGGCCTGGACTTGTATTTTAACAGGGGCAGGTATCGCTTGCAGGATTCCTGTAAGGTCAGCAGGCATCCTCCCGCAGGGGTCGGTATCTCCCGGATATTGAAGTGTTTGGCCAGGTGCATCTGTTGTTTTCGTCCTCTCCCGGATACAGCCCCCAGTCTGCTGCGGTTGACCAGGCCCTGTTTTTCCGCCCTGGTGGGAGGAAGAAGCCTGGCGCTCAGCACCCGCAGCAGCTCATCACTGACACCTGCTTCGCGCCGGATGATGAACAGGGTGTCCCTTCTCTGGGACATGGGGCGCTGGCCCAGAACCTCCCCGGAAACAATGAACCTGGCCCCGAAGTCCTTGAGCATTGTTTTGATTTTTCTGAGCATAAGGATTTTGCAGTCTACGCAGGGGTTCAAAAACCTGCCCAGACCGTATTTCGGACCCCGGGCGAGCATGTCCACATATTCCCGGGAGACATCCACAGGCATGAGCTCCAGGCCGTAGGTCTTTTCCCAGTGTTCAAGCATGCCTGGTTTGCCGAAGAAGGGCGTGATAAAGTGAATGCCCAGCACCCGGAGATTTTGTTCCTGGATCATCTTCATGGCCAGTATGGAATCCAGTCCTCCGGAAAAAAGGGCCAGGGCGTCATATATTCTGTTCTTAACCCGGGGCATGCAGACCATTCCTTGGGGACGCTTTGGTTGACAGAAGAGCTGTGTATATTATAAAAATATCAGATTTTAAAGCATACTTTGAACCCTTGAAAATTCTGCATGTGTGCTCGGGTTATCCTTCAGAAGATGCGTTTTTTTTTAAAATCCTGACCTGTACTTGACTTAAGGGTCTTTATCAGAGGGTCTACCTGATAGCCCTGCATTACGTGGATGCTCACCGGTTTTTTTGCGGAGGGATGGCCGAGTGGCTGAAGGCGGCGGTCTTGAAAACCGCAGACCCTAACGGGTCCGGGAGTTCGAATCTCTCTCCCTCCGCCACAAGACTAATAAATTCAAAGAGTTGCAGGTAAAAAATTAGACAAACAACCATCTATTGCACCAACAAAAAAATGCTTCTCAGGCTAAATTTTTTTTTAACCTGGAAGCATTTTTTTTCCGGTAATTTTGTCTTCCAGAAGAAAGCAGGCATTTCAGCCTGATTTTAAAATAATTTCAGGCAATTATATAAAGTCATATTCGGCCCTGTGCCGATCCGGCCCTTATCTTACCTCATGATTTTCTTTTCAGGGGCCTCTATGGGCCTCTTATGACTTCAGTGTTTGCATAAAAAGCAGTCTTTCTGATGGAAGTGGCCTTTCCTGCCTGGGATGAATTGACACAAAACCGGGGCTCCTGGCCAGAAAATCCCAGAAACGAACCCCGATGGGCATATGAGGACGGGACTCCAACGCCGGCGCATGCCCAATTCGAATCCACCTGCTTTGTTTGCTATCTACTGCTTTCCTAGGCTTTGCCTCTGCCCTTAATCATACAGCACGCGGTCAAGTGCCCGATTCCAAAGGCTCAGGCGTGCCTTGGCATTGCGGTTTCGTTGCAAAAGCAATCTTATTGGCTTTACCAGGGATACTTTGGTCTCACCTCATATCCCCTATCAAAACGTGGTTTAATATCAGCATAGAAATCCCGGTCCTTTGGACCGGGTCAGAGTTCAACAGCTTTGCTAGTTGAACGGTCCATGGTACCCCGATGTCACGTTGTCCCCA
>SL_5KL_010_SEDDRAFT_10001486_pt1 | contig 14108 bp, 12 predicted proteins | sample SodLakKL_010_SED_FD_9118 | JGI IMG/M metagenome (IMG submission 9118)
GAGGGGCAGGGAGCCGTTCGTTTCCGGAAGGGCCTATTGCTCATAATCGCGGCCAACGATTGAGATAAAAAAAACACCGCCGGCGGGCGGTGCCAAAAAAAGGAGATTTAGGTTTATGTCATAAGAAAAGCCGATTGAATCCAATCGGCTCAGTAAGTGGACATGATGATCAGGCGTGTTTCTTCAGGCGCGTTTGATATTGCCTTTCTTGAGCGCTCGGGCAGAAACATACACCGTTTTCTTTTCGCCGTTTTCTTCGATTCGCACTTTTTGGAGATTGGCTTTCCATTTTCGGCGTGTCGCCGCCAATGAGAAGGAGCGACGGTTGCCGGACATGTTCTTCTTGCCGGTGACATAGCATTGTTTGGCCATGAGAATCCTCCGTTCATGGTGGGTTCTTCGTCAAACCTTATATATTTTATCATAAAGCAGTCAAATTTCAAGGTTTTTTTTCAAAAATTCGTCTTAACGGCATCCAGAGGGAACATGTTGCAAATACATAGGGCGTGTGATACAATGAAAAAGCCTTATAAAGCTATGGCTATCAAAGCATTCACATTTCAGGAAAGCCATAATATTCACTCGGAGGATGTGTTCTATGAACCCTATGGAAATCGACGGCAACCTCTTCAAACTGATTATAAAGAACGGCAGTCTGAAATTGAAAAAACATTCCCAAGAAATAAATGATCTGAACGTGTTCCCCGTACCCGACGGTGACACCGGCAGCAACATGCAATCGACGATGATGTCCGGCGTCAAGGCCATCGAGGAACTGGAAGACGAATCTGTCGAAAAAGTCGGCAAGGCCCTTTCCCGAGGACTCCTCATGGGGGCCCGCGGCAACTCGGGCGTCATCTTGTCGCAGCTTTTCAGCGGATTCGCCAAAGCGTTCGCAAAACTCGTGACGGCCACGGCTGTCCATTTTGTCGAAGGTCTGAAACAAGGTGTGAAACAAGCTTACGGAGCGGTGATCAACCCGGTGGAGGGGACGATCCTCACCGTTGCGAGAGAAGCCGCGGACAAAGCGGAAGAGATGACGGACGAAGACACGGAGATCCTCGATGTCTTGAAAGTCTATCTCAAGGAAGCCCAAGAAAGTCTGGAACGCACGCCGGATCTCCTGCCCGTACTCAAAGAGTCCGGTGTCGTGGACAGCGGTGCGGCCGGTCTCGTCTACATCGTCGAAGGTATGGTGGCCGCCCTCGAGGGTGAGGTCTATGAGGCCGAGAAGGAACCCAGGCGCCGTCGTCGGAAAGCCGACGGCACGGAGCAGGCCGAAGAGTTCGGCTATTGCACCGAGTTCATCATCCAGCTGAACCCCGACAAGAACTTCAACAAAGAGAAACTCACCAAGCAATTGAAACGTCTCGGTGATTCCATCGTCGTGGTCGCCGATGACGAAATCTGCAAGGTCCACGTCCACACGGAAAAACCCGGGGACGCTTTGAACATCGCCCAGATCTATGGTGAATTCGCCAATCTGAAGATCGAGAACATGGACATGCAACACACGGAGACCCTGCTTCACTCTCCGGATGCCCACGGTCTGCATGAAGACTGCGGCCATGAACATGAAACAAAAGAGTTCAAAGACAAAGGGAAACCGCCGAAAAAATACGGAATCATCACCGTTGTGAACGGTGAAGGTCTCAGAGAGATGTTCCTCGAGATGGGCGTCGACCATGTCATCGACGGTGGTCAGACGATGAACCCTTCGACCCAGGATTTCGTCGACGCCGTCGACGAGGTGAACGCGACGAACATACTCATCATCCCCAACAACAAGAACGTCTTCCTCTCGGCCGAACACGCGGCCCAGGCGATCGACGACAAGAACATCATCGTGCTGCCGGCGAAGACGATCCCCCAAGGCTATGCCTCTCTCACCATGTTCGATGCCAACCAGGAAGTCGAGGAGACCGTCGAGGAGATGAAGGAACTCATCGACCATGTGAAGAGCGGTGAGGTCACTTATGCGGTCCGCGACTCCCGGGTGAACGGTCTCAAGATTAAAAAGGACGACCATATCGGGCTGCTCGACGGTGACATCGTCACCGCCAAGAAGGAACGCCTGGACACCATCAAGGACCTCGTCAACCGCATGATCGACGAGGAGAGCGAGATCATCACCATCATGTACGGCAAGAACATCGACAAGGACGAAGTGGAAAAATTGCACGCCTACATCGGTGAAAAACACGCCGAGATCGAAGTCGACATCATCGAGGGAGAGCAAGAGATCTACGAATATCTTNTCGCAGTCGAATGACCTTCAGGCCGGGGGAAAATCCCTCGGCCTTTTCTTATGGCGTGCTATAATGGATTGGGTGATCGTATGGAGCTGAAAGATGTCAAGGGCATCGGTGAAAAACGGGCGAGGAATCTCGCCCGACAAGGAATCCGCACCCCGTCGGATTTGCTGCACAGGTTCCCCGAAAGATATATCCAAAGGAGATTGGGCGACCTCGAAGAAGCCACTAAAGGGGAGACGATCCACCTTCCGGGACGTGTCACGAGCGAACCCAAAGTCTTTTTCATCCGCAAAAATCTCTCCCGCCTCACCTTCCGGGCGGAGGTGGAAGGGCGGACTATCGCCGTGAGCGTGTTCAACCAGCATTATCTGAAAAGGACACTCCGTTCCGGGAGTCGCGTTGTCCTCCACGGACGCTTTTCTTTGGACAAAAATAGTTTCACCGCCCAGAAAGTGTTCTTGCGTGAGAATTTCCAAGAAGGCATCCTGCCCGTCTACAACGTCGAGGGGGTGAGCGATGCCACCTTCGCCAAGCTGGCCCGGGAAGTGTACGCCATGCTTTCTGCCTCACTTGTCGACCGGCTTCCCGAACCCTTACGTGATCGCTACCGTCTCATCGACAAGAAGAGACTCCTGGCTTGGGCCCACGCCCCGACCACCCCCCGCGAACTCCATCAAGTCCGACGCCGGCTCAAATACGAGGAATTCCTCGACTACCAGCTCAAGGTGCGTCTTCTGCGCAAGCGCCATCTGGAAGAGGAAGGTCTGGCGAAACCATTCTCCGAGGAAGCGGTCCGGGGTTTCATGGCTGATTTCCCCTTTTCCCTCACCGCTTCCCAGGACAAAGCCTTGGCCGAAATCCTTGCCGACATCGCCTCAGCAAGGGCCATGCGGAGGATGTTGCAGGGGGACACCGGCAGCGGCAAGACAATCGTCGCCATGGCGAGCGCGTTCGCCGCTTTGGATGCGGGCCATCAGGCCGCTTTCCTCGCCCCGACGGAGATTCTCGCCCGCCAGCATTTCCATTCGGCGCGGACCCTTTTTCGCAACACCCCCTATGAAATAGCTCTTTTGACGAGCACGACACCGAAAGAGGAGCGGGAGAGGATAGAACGAGGTCTCAAGGAAGGTGGAATCCACTTCGTCATCGGCACCCATGTGCTCTTTAGCCGTGATATCCGTTATCGGCGCCTCGGTTTCGTCGTCACCGACGAACAGCACCGTTTCGGCGTGTTGCAGCGGGGAGCCTTGAGCCGCAAAGGGGAAAAGCCCGATGTGCTCTATCTGAGTGCGACCCCGATTCCCCGCACCCTGGCCATGACCCTCTTTGGCGACATGGACATCACGACCATCGATGAAAAGCCCCATCAAGACCAAGTGGCGGAAACGACCGTCCTTCCCGCGACCGAGGAAGAGCGGATCCATTCCTTCATCACCGCGACGTTGCACAAAGGCGAACAAGCTTACATCATCTCCCCCACCATCGAAGCGGGCAAGAATGTCAAAAGAAGCATCGCCGCCCTTGCGGACTCCATGCGCCGTCGTCATCCCGACGCCCGTGTCGGCGTCTTGCACGGGAAGCGACCTCCAGAGGAGAAAGAGCGGATCATGGAGGACTTTCACGAGGGGAGGATCGACATCCTCGTCGCGACGACGATCGTCGAAGTGGGGATGGATGTCCCCCGCGCGACCCTCATCGTCATCCACCATGCCGAGCGTCTCGGTCTCGCCCAGCTCCATCAACTGCGCGGCCGGGTCGGCAGGCGGGACATCCCGGGAAGAGCCGTGTTGCTTTATGAAGGGGACGACGAGGTCCGGGAGCGTCTCGACTTCCTCCAAAAAGAAAGCGACGGTTTCGCGATCAGCGAATACGACATGCAAAGAAGGGGCTTCGGCGATTTCATGGGCACCTATCAAAGCGGCCGTCTCCGTTTCATCCATGCCGACATCGATGAGGACCTCCACATCATGAAGATCGCCCGCGATGATGCCGGCATGATCCTTTCCGAATCCGACAAGGAAGCCTATGCAAACTATGTCCGTGCCATCGGGAAAGAACTCGAAGAACATGCGGACTACTCCCTGTGAACAAATTTCTTGTGCTATAATGGTCATGATAGAAGAAAGAGGTGTTCGGTATGATCAAAATCGCTGTTGACGCCATGGGCGGCGACCACGCCCCGGAAGAACAAGTCAAAGGAGCCATGCTCGCCGTCGAGAGGATCCCCGATATCGAAATCACGCTCTATGGCGACGAAGAAGAAATCAAACGCCATTTGACCGATGAGACGAGAATCCGCATCGTGCCGACGGATGGGACCATCGACATGGGAGAGAAGGACCCCATCGGTGCCATCCGCTCCAATCGGAAGAGTTCGATGGCCATGAGTCTGTCGAGCGTCCGCAAGGAGGAGAATGACGCCATCGTCTCGAGCGGCGCCACACAGGCGCTCATCGCCGGCGCCCACATTCTCGTCGGTCGCATGAAAGGGATGAAGAGGACCGCCATCGCCCCGGTCATTCCCACCGTCAAAGGGGAGATGATCCTCCTCGATGCCGGCGGCAATATTGAGATCCGTCCCGAATACATGCTCCAGCAGGCCTATTTCGCCAGTGTCTATGCCGAAGAGATCCTAGGCAAGAAAGAGCCCACCGTCGGCCTCATCAACATCGGTACCGAAGAAGGGAAAGGACGCCCCTTGGACAACGAGGTGGAGAAACTCTTCCACAAGGATGAACACATCCGCTTCTACGGCAATGTGGAACCCAAGGAAGTGTTGGACCCACCCTGTGACATTTTGATAAGCGACGGGTTCACCGCCAACATCGTCATGAAGACCATCGAAGGGACCGCCAAGGGCATGGGCACGATCCTTCGCGAAGAGTTGACACGGGGAATCCTGGGCAAACTCGGCGTGCTCTTGATCTATCGCAACCTCAAACGGTTCAAGAAACGTCTCGATCCCGCCGAGATCGGCGGAGCGATGATCTACGGTCTTCGCGGCGTCGTCATCAAAGCGCAAGGTTCCTCACGCAGTGAAGGCTTCGCCAACGCCATCCGCCAAGCCGCCGACATCGTCCGCCAGGACGTGGTCGAAAAGGTCGGCAAAGTGATCGAAAGCGGGGCGGAGTGACGTGGAACGGTTGCTTTCCTTCTTCAACATCGACTGGCGGGACCAAAACCTCCTACGGACGGCGCTCACCCACTCGTCATTCGCCAACGAACACGGTGTCGACTCGAACGAACGGCTCGAATTCTTGGGGGACGCCGTGCTGGATGTCGTTGTGAGCGAGTACCTCTATGGACTCGACCAAGATTTGCGTGAGGGCGATCTGACCAAGATGCGCGCCCGTTATGTCTGTGAGACGGCCCTCACCGAATATGCCAAAGCCTGTGATCTGGGGACCTATCTCCGCTTGGGACACGGTGAAGAAAAAAGCGGTGGACGCCAACGGAGTGCACTCTTGGCCGACGCCTTCGAAGCCCTTGTCGGTGCCGCCTATCTGGACGGCGGTCTCGCCGCGGTGCAACGGATCGCGCAGAAGGTCGTCTTCCCGCTCATCGAGCAAGACGAGGGGGACGGTTTCATCGACTTCAAGAGCCATCTGCAGGAACTCGTCCAGTCCGACCGACGGGAGTTGGACTATCGGGTCGTCTCCGAAGAAGGACCTTCACACATGAAGAAGTTCACCACCCGGGTCTATCTGGACGAGATTCTCATGGGGGAAGGCGAAGGTAGAAGCAAGAAACAGGCTGAACAGAACGCGGCCGCGGCCGCGTTGGAAAAACTCGCCGACAAAGACAAAACGGACGGGGGCGAGGACGGATGAAGGCATATCTCCGACGACTCATCGACGACGGCGTCTTAGATTATGACGCCTTGGTGCTTCGCTACTATCATAAATTCGGCCTCGACGAGAAAGAGGCGGTGGCACTCATCAAACTGAACCGTCTGCTCGAGGAAAGGAAACGAATCATCAAGTCCGAAAAGTTCGCGAAGATGCTTTCCTTGTCGGCGTCCGAGACCGAGGAGTTGTTGAACGGTCTCATGAACAAGGGGTATCTCACCATAACCCTTGTCAAACGTGACGACGGCAAGGAGATGGAGACCTTCAATGTCGACCACATTCTCGCGAAGGTCGTGAACCACTTGAAGAAACAGCTCGAAAAAGAAGACGAGACAGCTCTGGGTCGCATCGTCTCAAGGCTCGAGGAAGTGCTGGAAAAACCCCTCTCATCGCTCGATTACGAGCTCGTGAGACAGTGGGTCCATGAAGAGGGATATTCTGAGACGATGATTCGCGAAGCCGCGAACACCGCACTCCAACAAAACAGGCTTTCCGTGAAAGCCATCGACCGCATATTGCTTTCCGCCGTCAAGGATCTGCCGGCCGGAAAGCCCCGCAAAAACAAAGAGGCCTTGAAGGATTTCCATAAGTTATGGGAAGAATAGAAGGGATCCTCAACCGTCTGGAAGGCCTCTACCCCGAGGCCGACACCATGCTCGCGCATGAGAGTGCCTTCGAGCTCTTGGTGGCGGTGATTCTCAGTGCGCAGGCGACTGATGAATCCGTGAACCGGGTCACGCCCGACCTCTTTCGCGCCTTTCCGACCATCGAAGCGTTTCAAGAAGCGCCTCTTGCCGAAATCGAGAAACGGATCCGCTCCATCGGTCTCTACCGCAACAAAGCCAGACACATCAAAGCGACGGCGGACATGATCGTCACCCGTTTCGGCGGGAAGGTGCCCGGCGACCAAGACGATCTGGAAAGCTTGCCGGGAGTGGGGAGAAAGACGGCCAATGTCGTCTTGAGCGTATGGTTCAAACAACCGAGAATCGCCGTGGACACACATGTCGCCCGGGTCGCGAAACGTTTGCGCCTCGCCGAGTGGGAAGACTCCCCGCTTGTCGTCGAAAGGAAGCTCATGAAAGTCTTGCCCCGGGAAAGCTGGTCGGCCACGCACCACAGAATGATCCTCTTCGGACGATACCGTTGCACGGCGAGAAGCCCCGACTGCGACGCTTGCGTCCTGAAAGAGTTTTGTCGCTATCCGGACATAAGGCCTTGAAAAAGAAACGCCGTTCCCGGCTCGAGGCCGGAAACGGCGTTTTCATCATGTCGTGCCGACCGCGGGGGCCGCGGCGACGGCGAGAAAGATGAAGGCGAGGGTGACGACAAGAGGAATGACGACACTCATGAGAATCACCCTTCCCCAACCGATGTCGGCCTGGTCGGGATGGTCGAAGTGGCTTTGACGCCACACGAAATAGAGGAAGAGACCGACAAAAGGCAGGTAGAAATTCATGTTCTTCAAGTCGTGTTTCGGTGTTTTCCGCCTATCATTTCTTTGATCCTTCTTCGACATGGTAGGTGCTCCTTTCCGACAGTCCCAGTATACCATGCGCGGTGTCCTGATGGAAAATCACAGGCGGGGAGATTTCCTGATGTTTTTCACAACCTCCGGAGGGAAGGTTTCGATATACAATATGTACAGACAGCACGATTACAAGGTTTGAGGAGGGAACAGAAACATGAACCACCAGCGCCTTAAACAACAGCTCGACAGACAATACAAGCGCAAGTTGCAAGATTTTTCCGGCAACATCGGCGACATTCTCAAAAAGAAACGACTTGAACTGGACCTCACACAGGAGAAGGCTTCCCAAGGTGTCTGTAGTGTCAGTTATTATTCCAAGATCGAGAACAACAGGACGGAGCCCAGTGACGCCATCCTGCGCGACATGTCCGATAAGATCGGTGTCGATCTGAACGCCTACGCGATTCTTGTCGAGGACGAGAACTTCCTTAAAGAGGTCATCAAGGCCTATTATGATGAAAACCATGAAGAACTGAACGAGCTCGGAAAGCGTTTGAGCGGCATCGAGTGCGGTCTTTTGCGGGATGTCGTCGAGTTGTTCGGAAGCCGTCTCAAAAATGATGTCGATCGTTCCCGCACCCTCCTGAAGGGGTTGCTTCCCCTGGTGGCGAACATCAACGTCCTGTCCGCCCTTTCAGTGCTCACGGCGGCCGTGGCCCACAACTATCACATGGGCCAATATCGCGAAGCGCTCCGTCTTCTGCACGTCATGGAAGACATCGGGACTTTGGAGCCCCGTCTCGCCATCATCAAGAACTATTACGCTTACCTCGTGAAGGCCTCGGTAGGAAGGTCCGTCGCGAGCATCTCCCATTATTGCGAAGCGGCCGATGGTTTCACGAAATTTCCGCATACCGCGAGATTTCTCGGTTTGAAGATGCACATGGTGCGCCACCTGGCCCGCGAGAACAAAGCGGAAGCCCGGAAGATGCTCATGTGCATCCCCCACGACTCCGTTCCCACCGCCATGAGGAATTTTTATGGGATGTTGCGATTGCTTTGTCTCGATGCCGAGGGCGATCCCCTGAAGGTGTTGGAACAACGAATCGATTCTTCCATCAGGGACATCTGGTTCTATCGTTCTCTCATCGTCCTTTGTCAGAAACACCGTGACGATTCCCGTCTGCGAGAATTGGCAATCGAACATTTCGAACAAGCCGGTGAAGAGGCATTGCTCGAAAAGACCCACTTCCACAGTCTGATGATCAATGATGAAGAGGACCTCACCGGGTATCTCCGAGAAATCTGTCTCCCCCTCGCCATCGACCGCGGCGATGCGGAGCTCATCGGCCACTTCGCCCTTCGCCTCGAGGCGATACTCATGAAGAACGCCCGTTACAAAGAGGCTCTGCGTGTCATGGTCAGAGCCCGGGAAGCCTTGGATGAACTCCGGAGCTTCCGCCTCTGATGTCGACAGCCCGGGAAAACATGTTATAATGGTTCCGTGATGACATCGGGGTGATTCTCATGAACACGGAACAAAGAAGCAGAATGCTGGGCAACATGGATGTCAGGAAATTGCTCATCAAGTTGTCGATTCCCGCCATCATCGCCATGATGGCCAATGCCATCTACAACCTGGTCGACACGATTTTCATCGGAAGAGCTGTGGACACCATCGCGATCGGCGCCTTGTCGATCGCTTTTCCCGTACAAATGATTGTGTTGGCCATCGGCATCATGATCGGCATCGGCAGCGCCTCGGTCTTTTCGCGGGCCTACGGCCGCGGCGACAAGGAGACCATGGTCCGGACGGTCAACACCGCCCTGTTCTTGGGGCTTGTCCTTTCGGTCGCCATCTCCGTGTTGACATTCATCTTCTTGGAGCCTTTGTTGATATTCTTCGGGGCCACGGCCGGCAACATCGACTACGCCAGAGAATATCTGGTCTTCATCCTCGTGGCCTTGCCGCCGTTTTCCCTCTCGATCATTTTGAACAACCTGACCCGGGCGGAAGGAAGACCGAACGTCGCGATGATCTCGCTTTTGATCGGGGCCGGTTTGAACATCGTGCTCGACCCCTTTCTCATCTTCGATTTCGGCTTCGGACTCGGCGTTCGCGGCGCGGCCATCGCGACGGCCATTTCGAAGACCGCTTCCTTCATCTATGTCCTCTCCCGCGCCATGACCCCCCAAAGCGCACTGGTGATCCGGCTCAAGACACTGTACAAAGTGGATTTCCGAGTGGCGAAGGAGATGCTCGCCGTCGGCGCACCGACTTTCGTCAGGAACTCCCTCGGGGCGATTCTCGTCATCATCGTCAACAACCTCATCAGACATTACGAAACAGCCAATCCCGAAATCTACATCTCCATCTACGGGGTGATCACCCGGATGACGATGTTCACGTTACTTCCCGGATTCGGTCTTGTACAAGGTCTGCAACCGATTGTCGGCTTCAATTTCGGAGCCAAATTCTATAAACGGCTCATGGATGTGCTCTCATTCGCGACGAAACTCGTCTTCGGCTATTTCCTCTTCATGTCCGTCCTCGTCATCGTGTTCGCCCGACCGCTGTTTTTGCTGTTCAGTCCGGAAGATGCCACGGATCCGACGTTGCACGACATTTTCATCACCGAAGGCAGCCGCGCTTTCCGCATTGTGGCCATCGGTTTCGCCATGATCAGTTTCCAAGTGCTGTTGTCGGCCGTCTACCAAGCCATGGGCTATGCCTTGCGCGCCTTCTTCGTCGCATTGTCCAGGCAGTTCTTCCTTTTCATCCCGCTGGCTTTCCTTTTCACGTATCTTGCCGGCGATGTCATCGGTGTATGGTTCGCTTTCGTGGCTTCCGACCTTCTGGCCGGAGGCGGATCGCTCGCCGTACATCTTTATGAGATGCACACCCTGAAACAAAAAATCGCCTGAATGGAAAACCCCCTCGGCTGCGAGGGGGTTTCATTCGGTGGTCAACGTGATTTCGTAGTCACAGACCTTGTCGTAGAACGACTCTTCGTGGGAGACGAGGATGAGCGTCCCCTTGTAGTCTTCAAGCGCCTCGAACAACGCCTGTTTCGCCTTGAAATCGAGATGGTTCGTCGGTTCGTCCAAGATGAGCACGTTGGCCTTTACGTGCCGGAGGAGAGAAAGACGCAGTTTCGTGAGTTCGCCGCCCGAGAGGGTGGCGATTTTTCTTCTGCCCATCTCTCTGTCGATGCCGTGAGCCGCGAGGAGGTCCATGATCTCTCTCCGGGTGAAGTCGGGATGGTGTTCACGGATGAAAGAGATGGGGGTGTGTTCGCCGGGGAGCGGTTTCTCTTGGGCGAAATAACCGATATGGGCCGAATCGATCCAGGTGAACCCTCCGGCGAGAGCGGGGAGCTCTTCAAGGACGGTGCGAACGAAGGTCGTCTTCCCGATGCCGTTCTCGCCGGTGATGACGACTTTCTCCCCGCGCTTGATCGTCCAGTTCAAAGGTTCGACGAGCGGCTCCTCATAACCGATGACGAGATCGTCGACGACAAGGACCTTCTCCCCTGTCCGTCTGCCGGAGGGGAAACGGAATTGATAGGTCCTTTCTTTGACGGGGCGTTTCACGCGCTCGAGCTTCTGCAACATCCGTCGGCGGCTCTTGGCCCGTTTGGAGGTCTTTTCCCGGGCGATGTTCTTCTCGATGAACTCCTCGGTGCGTTGGATGAATTTCTGTTGGGATTCATACGCCTTTTTTTGTTGGGTCCGCCGCAGGGTGCGCTCGGAGAGATAGTAGGCGAAATCCCCTTTGTATCGGACGATGCGGGTGCTTTCGATGGCGTGGACCGTCCGGGCGACGCTCCGCAGAAGGTCTTCATGGTGGCTGACGACGAGAAAGGCCTTCGGATAGTCGGCCAAAAACCTTTTCAACCATTCGATGTGTTCGGCGTCGAGAAAGTTCGTGGGCTCGTCCAGCAGCAACAAATCCGCCTCTTCGAGGAGGAGTTTGGCGAGGATGATGCGGGCCCGCATCCCCGCGGAGAGTTCCCGGATGCGCTTGGAGAGGATAGCCGTCGAAAGGCCGAGCCCGCCGAGAATCCGGCCGATTTCCGATTTCACGGCGTAGAAGTTCTTCTCGACGAGTTCGTCACCGATGGCGGCCGCCCGGTTGAGGAGCCGCTCCTGCTTGTCGGTGTCGACCCGGCCGGCCTCGACATAGAGGGCCTCCATCTGCCTTTCCTTGGCGAAAAGGTCGGCATAGGCCTCTTCCAGATAGTCTTCGACACTCCGTTCGGGGTCGATATGAGCGTATTGGTCGAGATAACCCACCCGTTTCTTGCCGTTTTTGTGGATGCGGCCGTCATCCGGTTTCAGCTCTCGGTTCAGAAGTTTCAAAAGTGTCGTCTTGCCGGAGCCGTTCGGGCCGACGAGGGCGGCGTGTTCACCTTCGAAGAGCCGGATGTCCGCATGGGCGAAGATGGTCTTGTCGCCGTAGGAAAAATGGATGTCTTTGGCTTCGAGAAGGCTCATGACCGCCCCCTCCTTCCGTTTGGACTACTTTTCGATTATACAACACTATGATGTGCTTTTGAAGGACTATCAAAAAAAAGACCCGCTCACGAGGAGAGGGTCTTGACCAACTTGTTGGCGAGGCCGAGATAGATGACGCCGACTTCCTCCTCCATACCGAAGAGACTGTGATGGCCGCTCTTTGGCTGGGCGATGGGAATCTTTTGGATGAGGCTCGTGCCGAGTTTCTCGGCAACCGCCTCGCCGCCGCCTTGGCCGAAGATGTGCAGGCTCTCACCTTCATGGTCGAAATGGCTCATGTTCTCGATGACCCCGAGGAGTTCGTGTTTGAGTTCCTTGGCCATGAAACCGGCCTTCACGGCCACGGACGATGCGCTCGGATGCGGTGTCGTGACAATGAACATACGGCATTCGGGGATGATCCGTTGGATGTCGATCGCGACATCGCCCGTTCCGGGCGGCAGATCGATGATGATGTATTCGATTTCGTCGTTCCACGCCACATCATAGAAGAAGTGGTTCAACATTTTGGAAAGCATCGGTCCCCGCCACATGAGGGGTTTTTCCTCATCCATGAAAAACTGGGTCGAAATGACCTCGATGCCATGCTTTTCGAAGGGGACGATGCGTTTGTCCGCATCACTCTTCGGCGGGGTGATGGGCATGTCGAGGATCACGGGCAGGTTCGCCCCGTAGATGTCGGCGTCGATGAGACCGACCTTCTTGCCGATGCGGGCGAGGGCCACCGCCAGATTCGCGGCGACGGTGGATTTGCCGACACCGCCCTTGCCACTCGCGATGCCGATGTATTTGACCTTCGCGCCCTTGCCGAGGATGCTGTCTTTCTTCTTCAGGGGTTCGAACTCGATGCTCACGCCCGTATAGCCCATGTCACGCTTGAGGACGGTCGCGATTTCGCGTCGGAGTCGCTGCTTGGCCTGCTGGTCGTCCTCGTTCGCGACACCGACGAGCACCGTGACCGTTTTTTTCTCGTCATCGATCCCGATATGGCGCAGGGCGTCGTTCTCCCCGAGACTCTTGTTGTTCGAGGGGTCTTCGATTGCGTTCAGGTTCTCTTTGATTCTTTCTTTTTCATCCATGTCCATCACCACGGCCATTATAGTGTAATGAGCACTATTCCGCAAACGAAACACTATGTGCGCTTGACGGGGTCGAACTCCTTTTTGAAGACGTCCTCGCCAACGAGAAGACCATAGATTCCGCTGATCCGGAGTTCGAGGTCGAGAATGGGGTGTCGCTCGCGATGGATCTTTGTCACGAGGGAGCGGGAGAGGTCCTTCTTGATGGAGCCGAGATGGGTCCGGCCCTTTTCACTCATGCCGAGGATGCGGAAATAGGGCGTGCGGAAACTGTCTAGATCCGTCTTTTTCACATCCAGAAGCGCATGCATCGCCGAGCGTTTGATTTTCGATTGCGTGTAGCGTTTGGACGCGGCGCTCCTCAAGAAAGCGGTGAAGTCGGTAAAGTCCTTGTTTTTCAGAAAGAGGTTCTCGAGGCCCTCTTCAAAGGAGAAGACTTCTTTCAGCGATGAAGAGGTGTGCAGCTGCAGAAGGTAGCGGAAGTAGGGTGCGGCCGCCTCCCAGTCGACGACCTTTTTCTCTTGCAAGGAGGAAAGTACATAGGGAGGGACGCTTTCGGTGATGTCGCCGCCCTCTTTTAAGTGTTTGCGGATGGCGGTCGCACTCTGGATTTTTTGCGTCTTGTCGTAATCGTCATGGTAGCCCGCGGCGATCCTTTTCACGACTTGGGCGCGGATGTCGCTTTGCAGGTGGTGGATGGCTTGCAGGTATTGGATGCCGAGCATGTCGTTCGGGCTGTTCGCGAGGGTTCTCCCCGTGAGTTCTTGTAAAGCGCTCTCGGCACTCGAAGGAAAGCTGGCCCCTTCTTCGAGATGGACCTTCAAGGCTTCATCGAACGCATCGGTCCGCAGGAGCTCGGCGATGAAACGCAAATTGTCGATCTCGCCCGATTCGCTTCCGAACACGAGTTCGTCCGCCCCGAGACCATCGAGGATGT
>SL_5KL_010_SEDDRAFT_10001488_pt1 | contig 14105 bp, 6 predicted proteins | sample SodLakKL_010_SED_FD_9118 | JGI IMG/M metagenome (IMG submission 9118)
CTGCTTTCTGTTGGGATTTAAGAGCTGCCGCGAGTTGTTGTAAAGAGGGGTGAGTTATCGATTCCAGCTTCCTCAATCGGTGTTTTTCCAGGGCAATACCCGGCCCGGAGTCAGAATAAACATCGGGGTGCATTCGCCACAATCTCCCCTCCCGGGGAAAGCGTTCCAGAAAATTCTCGGCCATCTGCAGCCCCTCCGGATCAAAATCCCCGGAGTAAAGAAAAGTAAACTCCCGGCCCTTCATCTTCTCCAGAAAAAGTGTCGTGGCCAGACGAAACTGCCCGTTGCTGCAAATAATAGGTGGGACCGGGCCCCCCTTAAAACCATCCAGAAGGGCAGAAAAAACCGCTGGATTTTCCACAATAAAAACTCTTTTTAAAAAATTCTCAGAAAAAGGAAAACAGGCCTTCAGGCCCGCCACTTCACGTAAAGGCAGATTTATAACCGCTCCCTGTTCCCCGGCCGCTTCCAAAAGCCGCCCTCCAGTCCCTTCTCCCTTGAAGCCAGCACAGATCACAAAGTTATTCAAATCATCTCGAATCAGGTTGAAGTCCTCTAAAAGGCGGGAAATGGCCTCTGTTCTCCAGGTCAGTTTTTTCCCTGAAGGGTTCTGCAAATAATGCAGGGCACTTAATAACAGGCGTCCGGCCCCGGAACCGGCATCGAAACCGTGGGGATCGCCGGTAATTCGGGTGGCAAAAAGCGGTAATCGTTCATAGGAACTGCCCTCTGGCCCGGGCAAATCACTCAGGGCTTCTAAAACTTTCACTAGATCCTGTTTCAATTTTTCCGGGTTTTTTCGATACTGGCTGTGGACAACACCCGTTCCCACCCCTTTATTTTCTATCTGCTCCAACCAGTCCCGACAGTTGGGATGGGGAAAGGCAGCCCTTAATTCCTGCCACAATCTTTCCCTGTTTTCCTGGAAACGGTCCTGTTTTTCCTGGCGAGTCAGGAGGGGGTGCCCGGCCCAGGCTTCCAAAATCTGCACCGGGTCAAGGTCGGCAAAACGGGTTCGACCCAGAATATCAACAAAAAGACTCAAAGGGAGCCGGACCTCCTGCTGCCCTGAAAGATCCCTGCCGAACAAAGCCCCGATGCTTTCCCGTTCCTCCGGGGTTAAATCTTTAAGATGGATGGTGCCTCCCAGGCGGCCCAGCTGACAGTATTTCTGAATACAGGCCTGTAGAAAACGCTGTAATCCCGGTTCGGTGCAGAAAAAACCCCGGGCTTCTTCTAATTTTTTCCGGTTCTCATCCAATACCATCACCCCTGTTTTCAACCAGCATTTCCTCATCTACCAGATGCTTAACCCGGCCATCCCAGAAATAGCGGATCACCATCACAAAGGGGTCATTTTTGTAGCGCACCAGTTCACTGATAGCCAGGCTGGAGACCGTATCATAATCACCCCACAGATTTTGGGAATTAATAATATAGTCAAAATCAAGCCCTTCCAGGAGGGTAAACATATCCCGGATATTGCTCTCATCCACCCCGGCAAAAGCCTCATCCAGGGTTATAATGAAGGGGGCATCGGCCCGGGCTTCCTGATAGCGGGAATAGGCTGCGGAGAAAAGGGGAATATACATGGCCAGGGCCTTTTCTCCCCCGCTGAAAATGTAAAAAGCATTATTGGTTAACTCCTTTTTCCGCTCCTCACCCCGCTGATAATGGAGGGTAAAATAAAACCACTGCCGGTAATCCAGGACCTCCCGGATGACCTGATGGAGGGTTTCTCCTGCCCCTCCCTCCTGTAGTTCCTGCCGGGCCCGCTGAATGCGATTACGAAAATGACGGGTGATCCGGACCATATCTTCATCCTTCAGCAGGCGGGGATCCATCAATAAAAGTTCCACCAGCTGGCTGGCATCCATTTCATCTTGATGCTGGGCCGGCCGGGGTTTCCAGTGCAGGGAAAAAGTAATTCCGCTGGAAGTAGACTGTTTCTGCATCAAGCGGTTCATGCGCCGGACCCAGTCCCTGGCCCGCATTATTCTGGCCCGAATGATACGGCCAATATTGTTCATAATAATCTCTTCATATAATTCCCGGTCCTTATCGCTTAAAACCAGCTCCTGCACTTCAATATCTTTAAGCAGGGCCTGCTGGACATAGTGGGGGCCAACTTTCTGTCCCTGATAATCCAGGGCAATAATCCGCCGGCTACGTTTTTGCTCCAGGGCTTCAACCTGTAAGGCTTCATGATGGCTGGCGGGCTCGGGGGCGGTGCCGGGCATTTCTACTTCTTCCATGGTCATTCGATATTCCAGGAGGCGGGTCTGCTCCTGGAAGAAAACCTGTTTTACCCTATCGGATACCTGTTCCAGGGTCCGGTTACCCCAGGCCCCTTCCTGCTCCCTGATTATTTTCCGGGCCAGTTTTTCCCGGTCCGCCTGATCATAATCCGCATAGACCAGGCCCAGCTTTAATTCCTGCTCCAGGAGTTCGCCCCAGCTTTCGACCAGTTCCCCGGCAAAATCAATTCTCCGGGTTAAATCCTTAATCTGCTGCCGGTTTCCTTCAATTTTCTCCTGCAGGCCCGCTATTTTCCGATCCAGCCCCCTTATGTCGCCTTCCACTTCACCCAGGCGTTTTTGCACGGCCTGAACCCGGTTGCGGATTTCTTCAGCCCCCAGTTCCTGTAATCTTCTTTTTACTTTTTCCAGGCGTAGTTTTAATCTCTGCTCTTCATCCTGCTGCAGGTTCAATTCTCCCCGGAGCGTATCTATGTCGGCCTGAATATCCTCCCGGTTGACCTGTAAGTCTTCCCTCCTCCGGCGGATAAATTCCTGTTCCTGCCAGCACTGCTGTAGCCGGTACAGGTGTTCCCGGTACTGAACCATACTTTCCCCGGCCTGCCTGAAAGCTTCTACAGTCAGGGCTATATCAATATCCCGGGTAACCTTCTGAACCTCCCGCTCCTGCTCCTGCAGGGCCTGCAGGGCCTGCCGGGTTTTCTGAGTTTTCCGGTCCACCTCTTCCTGATAAACCCGGACCTCCTGCCGGATTTTCTGCAGGGACCGGTGCACCTCCTGTAGATCCCCGTCGTCAGGCATATTTTTGTACTCTACCTGCAGCGCCTTTTCCTCTTCCTGGAGGGCTTCAATTTTTTCCTCCAGCTGACCCTGTTCCCCCTGCAGTTTTTCCAGTTCCTCCCGGGCAGCGGCAATTAAACGCTGCTGATACCGGCGTCGATAGGCCCGGCCCAGGAACAGGGGCCCCTTTTCCTCCCGGGGAGCGTGCCCCTGCAGGAGAGCTATATGATATTTTCCCTCAGGACTCACTCCCAGGGCTCTCTCCCCGGTTGCCCTCAAATCTCCCAGGGGAATACTGGCCAGAACCCGGGCCATTTCATCCCCGGTGAGGGGGGCCTCGGGAGATAATTCCGGTTCCAGGTACATCCCCAGGTTATAACCCAGGGCCAGGGGTTCGGGGTGGATAATCCGATCGTACTCCAGGGCCAGATCCTGATAGGAAGAAGGCACCACCAGGGCGTCCAAAAGTCCCATTTCTCGCAGGGCACTTTCCACCCGTTCCCGTTTATGTTCCTCAATTTCCCCTCGAAATCGGATCCCGGCATACAGGGGCATATGAGGCACTCCCCGTTCCCGGAGTTCCTGCCGGGTTTGCTCCGTATCATCGGCCCGGGGAGGATGGGGTTCCTCCCGCCCCAGCTCGGCAATCTGCTCTTCCTTCTCCTTCTGTCGGGCCTGGAGGAGCTGTATTTCCTGCTGAAAAGACGACATCTGCCGGTAAATTTGCTCCCGGGCCCTATCCAGAGCCCTGCGGACCGGTTCCCGGACCTCTTCAAATGAGCGGGAAATAAAGAGATCGTCAATACCACGGGTGAAGCGCCTGATTTCCTCATCTCCCAGGCAGAGGTATTGATTATGTTTTAACCAGCTGTGAAAAGACTGAAGATAGCCCTCTTTTTCTTCCTCCAGGAATTCTTCCCATTTTCGGGCTTCCTCCTGTTTTTGATCCAGGGCCGCCCCGGCTGTCCCCAGCTCTCTATCTGTTTCCTGATAGTGGCTGCGGGCCTGATCCCGCTTCTCCAGGGCCTGCCGGGCCCGCCCCAGCTGCTCCTGATAGGTACCGCTCTCTTCTGACCAGTGCTGGAGAGTGGCCCCCGGATCCTTTTCTTCCTGGAATTCCTGCAGGAGGTGCGCCTGGGAATAAAAGCCAGCCTCCCCGGCCAGATCCTCCATAATTGAAGTCAGATCCTTAATTTTTTCCGCCTGTTCCTGCTGCTCCAGCTCTTTTTCTCCCAGTTCCCCAATTATTTTGCCTTCAATCTGTTTTTTGCGGGCCAGTTCTTTTTCTTTTTGCGCTCCTCGCCCCTTATTTCTTTCCAGTTCCTCCAGCAGACGGCTGTGGGTTTCCTCGGCCTGAAAAACATCATGCTGCCGCAGTTCTTCCACTTCCTCGGCCAGGGCTGATTGTTCCTGTTCCAGGGTTCTGAGATCGCGCTGGGATTTTTCCAGTTCCCCTTCCTGTTCCCCCAGCTCTTTCTTTTTATGCTCTCCCTGTTTTTCCAGTTCCCTCCAGTTGTTCCGGGATTCCAAAAATAGTCGGGCCTTTTCCCCGAGCAGAAAGCTATTATAGCGGTGATAATGCTCGCATAGATTATCCAGGGCCGTTTTATCCGACTGGAGCTGTTCCAGCTGCTGTCGGATCTGATCCATATTATCTATGGTATCGGCCAGGGGACGCAATTCTTCTTCCTGTAAAGCAGGTAAAGCCTCCCGCAATATTTCATATATTACCGTTGGCTTAAATTCCCGGGAAAGCTTGGGACTGCGCAATTGCAGGAGCAGCCGGATCAGTTCTTCGTAGGCCTCCCGGGAGGGGAACCCGAAAAGGTGCTTATTCACCATTTCCATGTATTCCCGCTGTGTTTCTACCAGGCGCCCTCCCTCCTCCAGTTGCCGGGCCAGTTCTCTTTTGGTCAGGGGAATTTTTTCCTCCCCTTCGCTGCCCTTTTCCCTTTTATAGAGGAAAAAATCATGGCCAATTCTACGCCCGTCCTGAATTAAAAACCCCCAGAAATCAACAGCGCTGCTGTGACGCCGGGCCCTTAACCCGATTCCCACGGTTAAATAGCGGGGATTATTAACCCGCTTGAACTCCAGGAACAGATAGCCCGTCCTTTCCTCCCGGTCCACCACATCTTTTTCCCCCAGGAGATAATCATCAATCCGGCGGGCCCTGGAACCGAATGGATCCAGCCTTTCCGGGCTTTTCCGGCCATCTAAAAGCAGGGGAATCAGGCTCTGCATGGTTACTGATTTTCCGGAGCCATTGGCCCCCCGCAGGAGCAACCGCCCCCGGGCAAAATGGAATTCTTCATCATCATAATACCAGAAATTGATGAGTCCGGCCCGGTGCAATTGCCATCGATTTTCTCTCTGTTCCTGGATCATCACTGCTCCTCCTTTTCCGGGGAAGAATGGTCAAAATCAGGGGGATAGCATCCCTGCAGGCGAGCCAGATGGGGGTAAAGCAGGAAAGTCCCCTCCTGGGGCCCGGGTTTCATCATTTCCCATTCCTCTAAAAAATGATACAGTTTCCGGGCCAGGGCCTCAGGTCCAGCGGTGCGAAATTCCTTGCTCCAACCGGCCCGATATTTCTCCCGGGTTCGAGCCAGGAGATCCCGGAATTCCCACCGGGTAATTAACACCCGACCCCTGTCTTCAAGGGTTAGCCGCCCTTCCTCTACTTCTCTGCGGATAGTGGAACAAAAGTGGAGGGCCACATCGGCCACCCCTCGATTATCGGGAAATAGGTCGTAAGCGGTGCGTTTTTCGGAAGTTATCAACAAAGCCACATCCCGGTACAATTCCAGGTCAAAATCAGTATGGGAGGCTATATCCTCCTCCATTTGCTGATGATATCGACGCAGGTACTCAAAATTATCCCCCGGCTCCTCCCGCTGCAGGGCCGGGGAAAAAAACAGCTGCCGATAAATCCGCTGCCGGCGGGAAAACTGGATCTGATCTTCTTCCTCCTGCAGGACCGGCATAAAGTACCGGGAAATAAGGGGAACCTCGTACAGCACTTCCTGTTCTTCATCATGGCGAAATTCGGAAATATCCCCCTCCACTTCCTGGAGCAGGCTGAATTCCACGGCCTGCTGCAGAGCCCTGACCAGGGCCTTGCGATGTTCATAATTATTCCAGTCCACCTCCAGCTGCTCCGGGAGAAGGGATTTTAGTTCCTGGCTCAGCTCGGATAACAGGAACTGTTCCTCAATATTTTTCCCCTCCAGGAAGGCCAGAACACAGCAAAAAAGGGTGTAGTCCAGGGGCCGTAAAAAGGAATTAAACCCCATCCAGCTCTCTGCCTGCAGGGGAATTTTTTCCAGCTTGATGAAATGGCGATGCACCAAAAGACGCAAACCCATTCGATCCTGGAAATATTTCTGCAGAATATTTCTTCGCTCCCGGATCTGTTGGTACAGGTCCGGCTCCTGTTCTCGTAAAATCCAGAACTGCCCCAGGAGAGCCCGTACTCCCTGCCGGGCCTGCTCATCAAATTCCCTGCTCTCCATGGCCAGCCTCCTTCCGGAAAACCAGTTCATAATCAGGCAGCGATAAATCGCCATCCCGGGCCCGAAGGGTTATCAGTTCATCACTGATCAGGCGCAGGCTGATAACCTGGCCATTGTCGGTGCGAGTAGTCCGACCCCGGGCCATGGTGCACCGGCTGATCCAGCCCAGAATCAGTTTGCGAAATCTGGGCTCCACCTGCCCCAGATTTTTCAGGCGGACCCGCTCCTGTCCCAGAAGCTGCGCCAGCATTTCCCGTTCCACTTCTCGCTCCTGTAAATAAGTGTTTCGGGTTTTTTCTTTTTCCGCTTCCCTGCTGACAATGGGTTCCGGCCGATATCGGTGTTGATACTGCCGCAGGCGGGGGGTAACAGTACAGGTGGTGGGCGGTTCCTGCCAGATATCGGAATATATATCCTGAGAAGCCCGGGGCTCAGCCCAGAGATGCCGGACCCGGGCCAGGCCGAATACCCGGGCTGCTAAACGATGGGCTCCGGCCAGGTTCTCCTCCTGATGGAAGAGGCCGGCCAGGCGCAAATAGTCCTGGCGGCGGCTCCTTAAATTATGATGCCGTTCTCCCAGGCGCTGAACATAGCGGGTAATGCGGCGAATATTCTCGGTTGTAACCTGCTGCAGATAGGCCAGGTCACTCCCCCGCTCCGGATCTCCTACGAACCATATTGCCAGGGAATTCCACTGTTCTCGGTACTGGCTTTCCAGCTCCGGCCGGGTTCGAGACTCACCCAGGCGGGGTATGCCCAGGCTGTATTCTGCCAGAACCCCGCACAGCTCCTGGATCAATTCCGGAGCAGCCCCCTGCAAAAGAGCTTCAATTCTGGCGGTCGAACGCTGCAGAGCCATTATAAACTGGCGCAGATAGCGAGTAACAGCATCTTTATAGGCCAGAAAGTCCTGGGTACCCATAATCTCCTCAACTTTTTCACTCTGCAGGTGGGCCAGGTAATCAGCCGCATTATTGGTTAATTTTCGAAAATTATCATACAGCTCTTCCCACAGGCTGTAGGCTTCTTCTCCCCGGGGAATGTCCCCTCGTCCATCCTGTCCGGTAAGTTTTTCCAGGGCCAGGAGCAGCCGATCCATATGGGTTCTTTCCAGGGAACCCCCAAAAGAATCCCCCATGTTTTCCAGGCTTATTACCATCCGCTCAATCTCAATGGTATAGGGGCTGCATTGATAGCGAAACCTTTTCCTTTTAAACTCGGCAATGGTATTTACCCGGCTGTTATCCTGGCGGGGGATTAAATTATTCCACTCACATAGCTGATTCAGGTCCTGCTGCAGTTGTTCCAGGCTATAGTCGTGGAAATGAGGATACTGCTGGAGGTGATCCAGGACCTCCCGGGGCTGCAGGTAATAGCGAAGCTGCTCGTGCTGCTGATAAAAATAACGGAGAATAGCCCGATAGCGATGGGCATTTTCCGCAGTTAAATAGCTGGCTTCCACAATTTTTTGCAGCACCCTGTCGTCCACAGCACAACCCCCCTGCCTCAAATAAAATATCGGGTTAAAGAAATGAGTCCCTTCTGGAGCCCGGGACCGAATTTGTTGTTCCTCTTTTTTAGGATTCAACTTTTTATAATCCTTCCCTGCCTCTTTCTCAATTTATCCTTAATATAATTTTAAGTTTAATCCGGGGGTTATATAGTTAGAGCTTCGGGTTGTGTGGCAACCTCACCCAGCCTACATATGCCTGATGTGGTTCCTGTTCGTCATACCAGTTTGCCTCCAGCTTCCTTCAGATTCCACTCACAGTGAACACCCTTGCTCCTGGCTATGTGCCTGGCACTATCAACCTGCACTCGGGCCACTCACCCGTTAGACTGCACCCATGCCGGGCACACCACCACAAAGAAAACCCTGAGAACATCATTTCTCAGGGTTGAAAAATTAACTCCAGGCGGGAATTATTGCCTTCTATTTTAATCGGATAAATGAACCAATTAAACATCCTGCATTTCGCATCCATAATTTGCCAAGATGTTAAAATATGGAAATGATTGTTTTTGGTATGGGCTGTTGAAAAACTTTCCGGTATTTAAAAAAAGTACTGGACAACGGCCGGAAAAGCATTTAATATAGACCTCAGAAGACTGTCTAATTCCAAAAGGAGGCGGTTTAATGAGGGCTAATCTTGTTTTCTGGTTCAGCAGGTGCTGCATATGAAAGGGTTAGGAGTGCTTTTCAAAACTATTATGGACAGGGCTTCTCCGGAAGCTAGAGACGATTTGTTAGAAGAACTTGAGATACGAGAATCTATCCAAGCCTCCCCTGCAGGTGCCATCCTGGTAGGAATGCATATACTGGAGCATTTAGGTTTCCCCCAGTATATTGATACTGTTCTGGGGGAGGAGCACACCACCATTGATCAGTTGAGGCAGTTGTGGAAAAAGGCCAAGGGTCCAGATGACTATCCTATACCAAGCTATGGTATCGTTTTAAGCCTTATAGTGGCAGATATGATTGCATGTCCTCGCAATATAACACCAACGTACAAATTTGAAGAGAAGGCTGAAGAATGGATGACCGGTCCCCTTTTAGGTATAAAGCCATCCTTATTGAACGATGACCGAATTGGCGGTGCCATGACAGCCCTGGGAACTGATTTTAAAAATCTGGAAGAAGTCCTTTTTATGATGACCATAGACACTGCAAAAAAAGCCGATATCCCCTTAAATCAATTTATACCAGACACAACCCTTCTTCAGCTTGACGGCGAATTCGCGGGTTCTTCCAAAGTAGGTCCGGGACGAGGCAAAAACTCTTTTTCCCAGTTAGTTGTAAGCCTTGCAATTGCATCAGGCTCAAAGTTACCTGTAGGTTTTAATGTTTTGGCTGGCAACACAAGTGATGCCAGCACCTTACCAGATGTCTATCACGGGATAGACAAAATAGCTGATGATGGTCCAATAGAGTTGTTAATGGATCGTATCTATCCCACCCCCAGTAATATATTCTTTTTGAAAGAAAAAGAAACAGAACGTATGGTGTACTGGATATCCCCATTAAAAACAGGTCTATCAACGAAGCGAGTCAGGGCAGAGATTGATCAGGCTTATGAGGAAAACTCGTGGCAACCTATTCAATATCGTTCACAGAAAGAGAGCAAAGCCCAAATTGCTCCGCCTATGCAAGCCCATGAAACAACCTGGGTACTATCCGAAAAGATAAAACCAGATTTAAAGCCCGATCAGAAAAGGCGTCCCATGGGCTCAATAAAAACAAGAGAAATTGAAGTTCGCTGTGTTTTTTACCAGCATGAAAGAAAAAGACAAAAAGGAACAGCAAAACGGGAAGAAAAGGTGCAACAATTGGAGAAAGAGCTTGAAAAGTTTAATTCTAAGCTAAACAAGAGAAATTATATTGATCTGGAGTACTGTAAAAAGAAACTTCAGGAGAAACTTAAGGAGTTTTCTACAATTAAAAAGTTCCTGAATTCCAGGCTTTCTCAATCAGAAGATGGAATCATCAGTTTTTCCTGGACCTGGGATACGGAAGGGTTGGAAAAGGAAAAACGGTATGATGGTGTATTTGCTCTCCTGACCAACTACGAGGAAAACCAGTTTGATGCTAATCAATTGATAACCAAATACAGAACAAGAGATCAAGTTGAGGTGAATTTCAAGAATATGAGGGGGTTTTTGGACCTGGAAAGGATCCTGTTCAGTAGAGAGGAACGCATCGACACATTTATTTTTCTCAAAGTAATAGCCCTCTTTGTCCTCGCCTTTTTACGTTTTACTTTGAAAAAAGAAGGGGTGAAGATTAAAGAAAAAGATCTTCAAGACGAAATGGGAAACCTTCACCTTGTAGAAACTGTTGTGGACCCTCTGGGGATTAAAACCTTTGCGATAGCGCGGGATACAGCGGTTAACAGACTGATCAGGGAACTATTTAACCTGCCCTCTCCTGAAACTCTTATATGGGAGCTAAATCAAGCAGAGGCGTCTAAAATTAGTGCAGCCGTGGAGCGTTGGACCTTGGATTGGTTGGAAAAACAAAAACCAGGATGAGTGTAAATTTCTATAAAGGGGGTGATGGATAGAGAACCGTATTTAAAAAAAACTGGATATTATCAGTGCTCTAATGGTCTGAAAGCAAAAAATCACAGGCCTTAGTTTGATATTCCCATAATTCCGTGCTTGATATCTTTCACCACAAAAATTGTTAGTCGGAAACAATGAAATAGACTGGTAAATTATGGGTGCGAAATGCAGGAAACATGATTTTGTTTTGCCGGGCCAAATATTACCCTTCTTCCCGCTGAGAAGCCTGACTTAAAAATTATTATTTCTGATTTCCATTTTTAATCAAAACTCTTCAGGGACAGTCTTTTTTTCCAATCTAATAAATAGACTGACATTTGATCCAATAATTTACCATTCCGCCTATTCCTTCTATCCTTGAGAGAAAAAGCTCCCGCCAATTAATTTGGCTCTGCTTTTCTAACTTGCCCCTATTCTATAATCATTCCCATAAATTCTTCATAATCCGAATAATATAATTCTTTTAACCCGAATTGGAGCTGGGAATATTTTCTCCCTCCTGCCACTGAAAATAGGGATAACTGTCTTCTATTATTATTTCCCAGGTTTCCTCAAAGTCCCAGTCTTCATAGGTGCTCTTAAGCATCATAGCAAGAGTAGTCTTTCCTGTGCCCCCCTTATCACAATCAGGGAAAATAAGTTTATTGTAATAACTATCTTCCACACCACCGCCCTGACCAACCATGGCCCCAACATTATCTCCGCTTCCCTCAACTTCTGCTACGGTATAGCATTTTATTATCCTTGCATTTCTATTTCTTCCCACCACTCCGCCTACAAGGTCCCCAGTACTATCTACATTGCCTACGGCATAGCAGTTGGAAAGCTCTACATTAAAATTTTTCCCTACCAAACCACCTACATAATCTCCATATCCAACAACGTTTCCGGAAGCATAACTCCTGTCCACCTCTGCCTCGTCATAACCAAGAATAGAGGGGCCTCCATTTTCACCAATCAGTCCGCCAACTTTTTGCCCTTCACCGGTGACCTCCCCGGAGGCAAAGCTCTTATCAATATCCCCCCTGTTGTGGCCGACAAGCCCTCCCACAAAGTCACCCTTTCCATGCACTGCTCCTGTAGCATGGCTGCCAACGATATTTCCCTTGGTATAGCTTCCAGTAGCAGAATTATAGTTGACTGAATTAATCCCAACCAGTCCTCCGGTATAATCACCATCCCCCGTTACATCACCTGTAGCATAACTATCAACAATATTTCCTAAGGAATCATTCCGGCCTACCAGCCCTCCGGTAATGCTCGCGCCGATAACTTCAACTTTTCCTTCAGCATAGCTATCAACAACTTTTGAATTATTTTCTCCCACCAGACCCCCGGCCCGGGAGGTTCCCTCAACATCACCTTGAGCATAACTACCGGATATCTCGGCGCTGGTGGAATTGCTTCCAACCAAACCCCCGACCACACTGCCTATAACCTTGCCTGTGGCATAACTATTTTCAATAACGGCATGATCCTGATTTCTTCCCACCAGACCCCCAACAACTTCCTCTGCAGTTACTGTTCCTTCTGCATAACAATTGATAATTTCTATCCCCTGCCCGGTAACACCAACCAGACCACCTGCAGCCTCACTTTTTTCTGCAGTAACTGTTCCGGTAGCATAACTGTCCTTAATCTTGCCACGAATAGCGCTTCCCACGAGGCCCCCAACCGCGCTACTATCAATAAAATTTCCTGGAAAATTGCTGGTTACATCGCCTTCAGCAAAACTATTTTCTATTATCCCACCCGTATGTTCACCCATCAGGCCACCAGCTCTCCGGCCTTCTGTAATTACATCCCCTACAGCATAACTATTTGTTATTGGCCCGTTATTTTTGCCAACAAGACCCCCTGCTCCCGAATAGCTACCGTTAATTGTTATCTTAACATCAGCACTGCTATCTTCAATAGTTCCTCCGCGGTTTCTTCCCACCAACCCGCCAGCATTGTCGCCGCCAAAGATTTCACCATCTACACTACAGCCAACAATTGTGCCATGATTATCCCCAACAAGGCCTCCCAAATGGGCCGTGCCCTCAATACTAATATCTTCCAGAACTACATTTTCAACCCGGCCACCATCGCCTCCTATATACTTAAAAAGACCCAGGGTTTCATCCCCATTAATTGTCAGGTTTTGGATTTTGTAACCATCGCCATCATACAACCCAACCAAATAACCTTCCAACGTCCCAATTGGTTCCCAGTCATCCCCTTCAAGATCGATATCAGCAATTTGCCGGAAATGACAATCCAAAAAATACCTTACATTGTCTAAATGTTCTCGAGTTTCCACCAGAAAAGGATTGTCTTCTGTTCCAATTCCCCCGGCAAAACCTGGTTCCCCTTCTTCTAAAAAGTAAGCTGTAACCGTCTTATCTTTATCCATGAGTATAGTTGTCTCAGAACTTTCATTATCAGCAACTTCCCCTTCCCAGCCGAGAAACTCATGGCCTTCTGCGGGATGCGCTTCCAGTTCTACAGTTGCATTTTCATCGCATTCATGAGTACCTTCCTCTGGAATTACGCTCCCTTCACCCTCCACCTTTACTGTCAGAGTGAAGGTAACCCCTTCCTCTGGAGATTCTTCATCAAACAGATTACAGGCGGAAAAGAATCCTACCAAAAGTAAAAGCAATAGGACAAGAAAACCTTTCCTTATCTTCAATCCACAATTTTTCCTTCCTCTGCTCATTGATTTACCTCCTTCATTTTTTTGCCAGGCCTTACAATACCAATAATTCGGTAAATCCAGGAACTAACTCCGATAAAAAATTTTTTTTAAAAAGAACTGTCGGTTAACTCCTCCTCTTTTAAATTAACAAAAAAACCAAAGAAAAAAATAACCTAATTGGGTAATTTTTTTAAAACCTTTTATAATGTAAGGGGCAATCCCAAAAAGATTACATTATTCGATTTGAAACGGAAGATTAAACCCCCAAAATTTCCCCTCCAACTTAAATAAATTGAGTAGGGAAGCCCCCGAGTTGATCCGAGGACTTTCCCTCCCTTAGAACCGCGCGTACGGACCGCGTACGCGGCTCCCGAATAGCCTCATCCATTAATCATAGTAATGGGACAAAGTACCGCCATTGGCTTCACTTCGTCGTGCTCCTCTTCTACTCTCACCTCAGCGCGGCTATGATGAAGCCCTGGTGGTTCTCAACGAACTGAAAATGAAAGGGAAAGTCTATGCCGAAGCATTACTCATAGAAGCCCATATATTGCGGATCCAGAATAAGCTGGATCAGGCCCTAAAAAATCTGACTATTTTGGGAAGGATAGCTCCAGAAGAACCCGGGTTATTATTCAACTATTGCAGTTTTTATCTCCAAAAAAATGACCTTAAACAGGCCGCTCCTATCTAAAACGCCTGGAAAAATCTTTACAGGAAGACCCCGTAGATATTCCCTGGTTCATGGAGGAAGTTGAGGAGTTGAAAGTTCTATTAAGATAATAAATTAGAAGAGGGGAAGTGAAGTCA
>SL_5KL_010_SEDDRAFT_10001489_pt1 | contig 14094 bp, 15 predicted proteins | sample SodLakKL_010_SED_FD_9118 | JGI IMG/M metagenome (IMG submission 9118)
TGTGTATGTTTCGCAAAAATTGGGTGTGTAAAGGTAAAAGATTTTTTGAAGACCTTGTCGTTTCATCCTGTCCCGGGTTGCATAGCCCCGGAGGTGGATGCAGGGATGCGGAAAAGTATTTTAAATTCCTTAATTTTGATGGTATACCTGATTGAGGCGCTATTGCTTAGTGTGACCGGGTTAAATAAACATCCATGAAAAAATTGTTTTTCACAATTCTGCTGTCTGCCTTTTGCATGTGGGTCGCACCGGCCCTGATTGCGAGTGCTCCGTCTTTTGAGGAGGACAGCCGCGGAAAAAAGGTCGGGTTGACCCTGAGCGGGGGAGGGGCCCGGGGGCTTGCTCACATAGGTGTTCTTCATGTGCTTGACAGTCTGGGTGTTCAGATAGATTACATCACGGGCACAAGCACGGGCAGTATCGTGGGAGGCATGTATGCCTCAGGCTACACTGCAAAGGAAATTGAGGAGTTCGCCCTTAAAATGGACTGGGAGACGCTTTTTGCCCGGAGAACGGATCTTACCCATATGCACCCGGTCTGGCGTGACAGCGAACAAAGATTTGTTTTTGAAATCCCTGTAGAAGAGAGAAAGTTGCGCTTAACAACGGGTGCTATTGAGGGGCAGCAATTATGGAATACGCTTAACGAAGTTTTTCTGCACGTATACGATGTAAATGACTTCAACCTGCTGGATATCCCCTTTGCCTGCGTTGCCACTAATGTGGAGGATGGCGAGCCTGTGGTGATACGTGACGGTGATCTCGTAACTGCTGTCAGGGCATCTATGGCAATCCCTTCTGTTTTTACAGTCGTTGAACGGGATGGCAAAAAACTCATTGACGGGGGTGTGGTGAATAATTTTCCTGTGCTGACAGCAAAAGAGATGGGCGCAGAGTTTGTTATAGGGGTTAATGTTTCGCAGGGCTTGCGGCCTGCCGAAGAGCTTGTAACCCCTATTGATATAATTTACCAGATGGGTTTTTACAGTGATGCAAGGAGCTTTGTAAGAAACAGGGAGGCCACTGATCTGTTTATTGAACCCGATCTGGAAGGATATACAGCTGCCAGTTTTTTCCATACATCCGACATCATAGAGCGAGGGAAAGCTGCCGCCCGGAAGGCTGTTCCGGCACTCATAGCTCTGCCGTCAAGAAAACTTCCTGTTGATGAAAAAGAGCGGATCCCGGAAAGGGAAGATATTAAACTGGTTATTGACTCTCTGGCGCTCATGGGCCTTTACGACGTAAGGCCCTGGTTCGTGCGGAACACAATCAACATATCTCCGGGTGACACAATTACCGCTGCTACCTTAACAAGTGCCATTAACAGGCTGTATGCAACAAATTATTTTGACAGGGTGCACTATCAGCTGAAAAGATCTGAAGACACAGGCTACCTCATCCTGGAGCTTGATATGGCTGAACGCCCTGTAGCTAACCTGTCGGCTGCCATTCATTTCAATTCCTTTACGGGAGCCGGGATAACCGGGCGTTTAGGTACCAACCGGTTTTTTCTGTATAATGCACATGCTTCAGCCACCGTGTTGCTTGGCGAGCAACCGGCGATCAGGAGCAATGCCGTATATTTCACCAACGACAGGAGAAATATTTGGCTGCAGTGGAAAAACAAAGCACGCCGGCTGAACTTTCCGTTGTATGAAAACTTTGAAACCGTATCTGAATACAGGCAAGGCATCATCAGGAGTGAATTATCGTTTAACTGGCTTACCGGTCAAAACTCTTTTGCCTCGGCCGGGATGGCCTATTTTTATCAGAGCCTTTCTCCCACCATGCGATCTCCCATACATCTTGAAGGTCATAACACAGCCCTTGAGAGCAATTTACAATGGAAATATCATACACTTAACAGCAACTCCTTTCCCCACAGGGGCCAACGTATCCAGCTCAGAGGCAGCTTTATCTTTAACCAAAGCCCTTCTTTCAAAGAAATCACCATGAATGGCGAGGAAACCACTCCTGAAGAAATGGGTTTGTATTTACAGAACTTCATACAGGCGCAGCTTTTGTATGAAAACTATATAACCATAAGAGACCGTGTTACGCAGATCTCACGTGTGCAGTTCGGCTACAACTTCCTGAGAGAACAAGGTTTTGTAAATAGTTTTAATGTGGGAGGAACGAATCTGTTTCTCGATAAACAGGTGACTTTTGCCGGGCTGAATGAATATGAGCTGCTGACAGAGTCGGTTATCGCTGGCGGCATAGGATACCGCTACCACATCGGCAGGAATTTGTATGCAACTCTTTTTGGAAATGCAGCCCTGTTTGACTTTAAGCTGGATATGCCGGAAGAAATATCAAGAGAGAACTTTATGTTTGGCGGAGCTGCCTCAATAGGCTATGACGGGTTGCTGGGTCCTGTGGAACTCAGCTTTTCCTACAGCCCGGAAACCGACAGGGTGATTGGCTATATTAATGTTGGCTGGGCTTTTTGACATTGGCGAAAGGCTTTGGAAACTACATTTCAAAGCCTCTTTTAAGCAGAAAATATATCTTTGCCGCCAGGTACCTGTGTAGGAGCATACATAAAGCCAGCACGGTGAATGAAGAGGTTTATGCATAAAAGCAATCTGATAACTCTCATTTATAAGGACTTTCGCCTGGAATGGCGAAATAAGTTTGCCCTGGGCGGGGTGATCCTTTATTTGATATCCACGGTTTTTGTTACGTATCTTGCTTTTTTTTTTTTTTCGACGGCGTTATCGAAATGCGGACCTGGAATGCCCTATTCTGGTTGATACTGTTATTTGCTGCGACAAATGCCATTCTGAAAAGCTTTATACAGGAAGGAGAAAACCGGCAGTTGTTTTATTATCCATTGACAAATGCACGGGAAGTGATTGGTGCCAAGATCATTTATAACAGTGCCCTGATGATTGTACTTAGCCTGGCAGGCTTGCTCGTTTTTATTGCCTTCATGGGAAATCCCTTGCAAAATACTCCGGTGTTCCTGGCCAATATGTTGCTGGGCACAGTTGGCCTCGCCTCGGTGCTCACCCTTGTATCTGCGATTGCAGCACGGGCAAAAAACAATTTTACCCTGATGGCAATACTGGGCTTCCCTCTTGTGCTGCCCCTGCTCCTTATGACCATCAGGGTGTCTGAGCTTGGCTTATCAGGGGGATCCTTCGCTGCAGCAGCGGGCGACGTTCTTATTATACTCCTGATAATTTCAATTGCGGTTGTCTTATCGGTACTTTTATTTCCTTATATTTGGAGAGAATAGCAACGCTGACATTTCTTGTCTATGGACCAGGTGAAAAAAAATTGGTGGAAGCTAACCGGAATCGTTTTGCTGCTTTATGTTATCGTGGGCGGTTTGCTTTTTGATGTGCCCCAGCTGGATAACCTCCTGCAGAGTATCCGCAGNATCTACTTTCATGTGGGAATGTGGTTTGGTATGATATTTATCCTGGGTGTCGGGCTGGTGTTCAGCATAAGATACCTGTCAACTTCCGACCCAAAGGATGATCTTCGGGCGTTGTCGGCTGTAAAGACGGGCCTCCTCTTCGGGTTTCTGGGCCTCCTGACCGGCATGATCTGGGCAAAGTTTACCTGGGGTGCTTTCTGGCTTAATGATCCCAAGCTGAATGGTGCTGTCGTGGGTGTTTTCATCTATCTTGCCTACATGGTGCTGAGGTCGTCTGTGGATGACAGGGAGAAGAGGGCAAAACTCGCGGCGGTTTACAGCATATTTGCTTTTGTCCTGTTCATTGTATTTATCATGATATTGCCCCGGACAGCAACATTTTCCATCCATCCGGGTATCGAGAGCAACCCGGCACTTGTTCCGGGAGATCTCGCTGCAGAGATGCGCCCGGTCTTCTATCCGGCCATGATAGNGTGGTTTATCATGTCATACTGGCTGTACAGGATAATGTTCAGGGTATCGGTTCTTGCAGAAATGACCAAAGAATTATCGGAAAACAAAAAAACAGAAGGATAATGGGAGAAACAAAAATGCTGGTGGTGGTACTGCTGTTATTGATCATTTTTCTGGGAATAGCGGCATTCCTGTTCTACCTGGAAAAGCGGCTGGCTCATGCCGAAAAGGAACTCAAGTCATTAAAAGACGCGGAGGAGAAAAAAGCAGCGGAGAAATGAAAAGAAATCAGATCGTGGGCCTGGTGTTCGTTGCAGTGGCACTTGGCGCAATAGTAAGTACTGTTTATCAGTCAGATACATATGCAAGCTTTGCTGATGCCCGCGATAATCCGGAACGTGAGTTTCATATCATAGGAGAGCTTGTACCCGGTCAGCCCATCGTGGAGGAGGTGGTTGACAATACATTAACGCTTCGTTTTCATCTAAGCGATGGGCACGGAGGCACAGCCGAAGTACTTTATTTTGGGGGCAAGCCTGTCGACTTCGAACGCTCCGACCAGGTCGTTCTCATTGGCAGCTATGAGGATGAGGTATTTCTGGCCAGCAGTATTCTGTTAAAATGCCCGTCAAAATACAAACCCCCCGAGGCAGATACCTCAGAGTACCTTTACGAGTGAGATTCAATAAAAGTGATATTTGTGCCGGTCAGGAGGATAGTTTTTCTACGATTGCCGGGAGGCGTTTCATCAGGGCCAGCTCTTTCATTTTTTCTTTTGCTTCCAGCACCGGTGAGCCAAAATAGGTCTTATCCCCTTCAAGTGACTTGGCGATCCCGGACTGCCCCAGAACCACCGCTCCTTTGCCGATAGTAAGATCTTTCTGCACGCCGACCTGCCCCCAAAGGATCACATCGTCTTCAATATTGACGCATCCTGCCACTCCAACCTGGGCTGCAAACAGGCAGTTTTTACCGATTATTGTATCATGTCCTATCTGGATTAGGTTGTCAAGCTTGGTGCCTTCGCCAATGGTGGTGATGCCGGATACGCCACGGTCAATGGTTGTGTTGGCGCCTATTTCGGCATGGTCTCCAATCTCAACATGGCCGCAGGATTCCAGTTTGTCATAATGCGATGGCCTGCGTTTGAAATAAAATGCATCCGCACCAATAACCGCACCTGAGTGGATGATCACATTGTTGCCAATAACGCAATGGTCATTTATGGTTACATTGGCATGGATGACACAATTGTCGCCAATAAGCACGTTATTCCCGATAAATACACCCGGCTGAACGACGGTGTTTTGTCCAATTTTGGCCGTGGGGCTGATCATGGCTTCGGAGGGCCGGAACGGACTGAATTTTTGTATCAGCAAAACAAAATCACGAAAGGGGTCGTCGGAAAAAATAAGGGCCTTCCCATTCGGAGAGGCCATTTTTTTGTTGATGATAATTGTAGATGCTGCAGACTGAAGGGCTTTTCTGTAGTATTTGGGATGGTCCACAAAGGTGATATCCCCCTTTTCCACCCTGTGTATCTCATTGATGCCGGTTATTTTGAAATCCGGGTTGCCGTCGTATTCGGCATTCATATATCCGGCAATTTCCCTGAGCGTTTTGTGTGGCGTAAGTTCCATGTGGCTGGCTTATTTTACGCGTTCAGCGTAAGATTTAGTGCGGGTGTCAATTTTTATCTTTTCTCCGGAGTTGATAAACAGGGGAACGTTAACGGTTGCGCCCGTTTCAACCGTAGCAGGCTTAAGGGTATTGGTGGCTGTGTCTCCCTTGACACCGGGTTCGGTATATGTGATCTCCATTTCCACAAACGGGGGCAACTCGCAATTCAGGGGAGTATCTGTATCCGCATGATAAACCACCTCCACATCCTGCCCTTCTTTCAGCAGTTCCGGGGCATTGATAAGGTGTTCTTCTATGCTGATCTGTTCAAAAGTGGTGGCATGCATAAAATGATAGCCAACATCGTCTTTATAAAGAAACTGATAAGGTCTTCTTTCCACTCTTGCCAGGTTTATCTTATGGCCGGCATTAAAGGTGTGCTGAAGCACTTTGCCGGTTTTCAGGTTTTTTAGTTTTGTGCGCACAAAAGCACCTCCTTTGCCTGGCTTTACATGCTGGAATTCGACGATCGTGTAAAGCTCGTTATTCAATTCCAGGCACAGGCCGTTGCGAAAATCTGCTGTGGTTGCCATATTAAAGTATTAATCAATAATTTGGTAAAATTTGCACAAAAGTAATAAAAAAATGATATTTCCCGGCGACAAGCAGTCTTTAATGATCGCTTACAGGGTTAAAAGGGTGTAGTTTGCCGGGTATTCTTCAGGAAAATGGTTTGATGCAACAATAACCGTTTTGTCCCGGCCAAATTTTTCAAGCATCTCGCGATACCAGCTTCTGGCGTCTGCATCCAGGTTGGTGCAGGGCTCGTCAAGCAACAGCAGGCCGGCTTCGGGAATGATGGTGGAAGCCAGTTTTGCCTTCTGCTTCATCCCTGAGGAAAAGGTCTTTACAGGCTTTTTTGCAGAATTTTCCAGTCCGCTTAACCCAAGTATTTCTTCGGCGGAAAGGTCACCGGGAAAAGGTTTGAAACGCCTGACAAAGGCTATCAGCTCGGGAAAAGTAAATTCTTCAGGCAGTTCGACGTAAGGGCCGGTAAGGGAGGTGTGCAGGTACACTTTTTCCAGGTCGAGATCTTCATGATCTTTTTGCCAGGATATCCTTCCTTTGCTGGGTGTGAGATAAGAGGAGAGCAATTTGAGCAGAGTGGTTTTTCCGCTGCCGTTTTTGCCTGCTATAACATATTTTCCGCCTGCATGGAATCTATGGTTAAATCCCTGGAGTATCCATTTGTACTGATACTGTTTTCCAACATCAGTGCAGCTTACCGTAATCATCGGGGCGGTTATTTTTCATGGTAGGAATAGCCTTTCATAATCCCCCTGCTTGATTTGGATATAAAACTGATGACCTCGTCGCGCTCGGGCGACGACGGCAATTCCGTTTCAATGTATGTCAATGCCTGGCTTACATTAAAGTTTTTCAGGTAGATGATGCGGTATATGTCCTGTATTTGGTTGATCTTTTCGCTGGTAAAGCCCCTGCGCCGCAATCCGATGGAGTTGATCCCCACGAAAGACAGGGGGTCCCGTGCGGCTTTGGTAAAGGGGGGCACGTCTTTTCTTACGAGGGATCCCCCGGAGATCATCACGTGTGCCCCTATGTTTACGAACTGGTGAACAGCTGACAGTCCTCCCAGGATGGCATAATCGTCTATGTTGATATGTCCGGCCAGGTTGGCAGCATTCGCCAGGATGCAGTTGTTCCCGATAAAGCAGTCGTGGGCTACATGCACGTAGGCCATCAGCAGGCAATTGTTGCCAATAACTGTTTTGTTGCTTTCCCTGGTGCCCCGGTTGATAGTTACAAATTCACGGATCGTGGTGTTGTCGCCAATTTCAACCGTTGTTTCTTCGCCGGCAAACTTCAGGTCCTGGGGTATGGCACTGATCACTGCCCCCGGGAAGATACGGCAATTTTTGCCAATTTTGGCACCCTCCATGATCGTTACATTGGAACCTATCCAGGTACCTTCTCCTACTTCAACATTTTTATGAATGGTGACAAAGGGTTCTACGACCACATTCCTTGCAATTTTTGCCTGTGGGTGAACGTAAGCTAAAGGTTGATTCATCTGCTTTTCGTTTTATTTGTTTTTCCCGATCTGGGCCATCATCTCTGCTTCCATTACAACTTTGCCTCCAACGTAGGCGATTCCCCGCATGTGGCAGATGCCTCTTCGCACAGGGCTTATCAGGCTCATTTTAAAGATGAGGGTATCTCCGGGGACTACTTTTTGCTTAAAACGTACGTTGTCGATTTTCAGGAAGTATGTCGAATAATTCTCGGGGTCTTCAACGGTTGACAATACAAGTATTCCCCCGGCCTGGGCCATGGCTTCCACCTGGAGCACTCCCGGCATAATGGGTTCGTCGGGGAAGTGGCCTACGAAGAAGGGCTCGTTCATGGTGACATTCTTCACTGCCACGACGGAGGAGTCGGTGACCTCAATGATCTTGTCGACCAGCAAAAACGGTGGCCGGTGTGGAAGCATCCGGCGTATGTCGTTAATGTCGTGTGCAGGCTTTTCCTTTGGATCGTATACCGGTATCTGTTCCAGTTCTATCCTTTTTTTGATATGTTTCTGCAGTTCTTTGGCAAACAAGACATTCGATGCATGTCCTGGTTTTTTGGCAATGATATGCCCTTTAATTGGTTTTCCGGTAAGGGTAAGGTCGCCAACAATGTCGAGCAGCTTATGCCTGGCGGGTTCATTGCGAAAGGCAAGTTCCAGGTTGTTCAGGATGCCTTCCTTACGGACATCAACCCGGGGCTTGTTAAACACGTTGGCAAGCCTGTCCAGCTCTTCCTGCTTTACGGGTCTGTCGACAAACACAATGGCGTTGCTCAGATCTCCTCCTTTAATGAGATTTTGGTTGAGCAGATACTCGAGCTCATGCAGGAAAACAAAGGTACGGCATCCTGCCACCCCGTCTTTAAACTCATCAATGCTGTTTATGCTTGCATATTGATGACCGAGGACTTTTGACTGATAATCTATCAGGCAGGTAATGCGATAGTTGGCAGCCGGCAACGCGATGATTTCGCAGTCTTTTTCTTCGTGGTAAAAGCGGATCGGCTCCCGGATATCAAAATATTCACGGAAGGCGTCTTGTTCAACCACGCCTGCTTTTTCTATCGCTTCGGTATAATACCTGCTGCTGCCGTCGAGTATGGGGGTTTCAGGACAGTCTACTTCTATTACTGCGTTGTCGATGCCCATCCCGGTGAGGGCTGCCAGCGCATGTTCAACCGTGGCAATGCGCATTCCGTTCTTTTCGAGCGATGTTCCCCGTGCTGTGTCAGCAACCAGTCTCGCATCAGCCTCGATGAATGCATCTTCGCCAATGTCTTTACGTAAAAAACGAATGCCCGAATTCACGGGCGCAGGTTTAATGGTAAGCGTTACTTTATGACCGGTGTGCAGGCCATGTCCCTCTACCGTGGCAGCCTGCCGGATGGTCTTTTGTTTTTCATTCATGGTCAGAGAATTGAATTACCTGGAGCGAAGGTCCTTAATGGTTTTCTCCAGTTCATCTATGCGTTTTACCAGTTTTTCAAAGTTCCGGAAATAAATAAATGCCTTTCTGTATTGCGAAGCCTCCATCGCCGGAGATCCCATAACGATCTGTCCGTCTTTGATGTTGGAGGGGACTCCTGTTTGTGCGGCCATCTTTACATCGTTTCCGATGGTAAGATGCCCGCTGATACCCGCCTGACCGCCTATCATGCAGTTTTTGCCAATCTTGCTTGAACCGGCTACACCGCATTGCGCTGCCATCACTGTGTTTTCGTCTATCACTACGTTGTGTCCGATCTGTATCAGGTTATCCAGCTTAACACCCCTTTTGATCACAGTGGAGCCCAGCGTGGCCCTGTCGATGGTAGTTCCGGCGCCGATCTCAACCCTGTCTTCAATGACGACATTGCCGATCTGAGCTACCTTCCTGTAGTTGTTATCGGTTTGCGGTGCAAACCCGAAGCCGTCGGCTCCGATCACTGCATTGGCATGTATGGTGCATTCATCGCCAATGCGCGAACTTTCATAAATACGCACACCGCTGTATAGGATCGTATTGTCTCCTACAACGACATTATCGCCGATCGTCACGTGCGGATATATTTTGACATTCTTGCCCAAAACAGCATGTTCGCCAATTGAGGCAAATTCCCCGATGTAAGCGTCAGCACCAACCGTTGCACTTTCTGCAATACAGGCCAGGTCAGAGACACCTTGTTTTTGCGGAAGGCTGTTCTTATACAATTCCAGCAGCCGGGCAAGTGCCCCGTAAGGGTCCTTTACGCGTATTAGAGTGCTGTTTATGGGTTTTTCCGGTTTGAAATCTTCGCGGACGAGAACGATGGAAGCTTTGGTGGTGTAAATGTGGGGGGTATAAGCCGGATTGGCCAAAAAAGTCATGGTACCCTCCGTCGCTTCTTCAATTTTAGCAAGTTGCGACACCTTCGCATCCGCGTCTCCCTCTAGCTTTCCCTGAAGGAAGTCGGCAATTTGTCTGGCTGAATACTCCATTCACTTATTGCTTGGGTTAAATGCGCCCGCAAGTTACCAATATTTGCCTATATGACCAAAAAGATTTTTCTAAGTAAATTTTGCCCCGGTGCGTATTTCAGATTTTTTGGCAACCAACAAAATAAACTTCCTTCCTTTTTGGTTACTTTTGTTGTAAAACGGAAAAACAACGATATGACAAACACAAAAATTCTTTGGGCAGATGATGAAATAGATCTTTTAAAACCCCACATACTTTTCCTCAGGGAAAAAGGATACGATGTAACTACAACAAACAGCGGTTCAGAGGCCCTCGACCTCATCGAAGACAACCACTTCGATATTATATTTCTTGACGAAAACATGCCCGGTCTTACCGGCGTAGAAACCCTGGAGAGAATCAAAGGAAAATATCCCGGGCTGCCTGTCGTCATGATCACCAAGAGCGAGGAGGAGGCCATCATGAACGAGGCAATAGGCAGCAACATATCCGACTATCTTATTAAGCCGGTTAACCCTAACCAGATCCTCCTCGCCCTGAAAAAGAACCTGGAAAACCGCAAGCTGGTCAGCGAGAAGACCTCTATGACCTATCAGCAGCAGTTCCGCCAGATCGGGATGAGCTTGTCGCCTTCGCTTGATTTTGATGAATGGGAGGATATATACAAGAAGCTGATATATTGGGAATTGCAGCTCGGAAAGTCTCAAGACGAGAGCCTCCGTGAAATATTCCTGCAGCAAAAAGCAGAAGCGAACACGGTTTTTTGCCGTTTTATCCGTGAAAACTACAGAGATTGGCTTAAGGGTGTCTCAGAGAGCAAGCCTGTACTGTCGCACACAGCTTTTCGCGAAAAATGCCTCCCCAGGATCAAAGAAGAAAAGAGCGTCTTCCTGATCCTGATCGACAACCTCCGCTACGACCAGTGGAAAATGATTCAACCCAAGCTGGAAGAATACTACAGGGTCATAACCGAAGATGTGTACTGCAGCATCCTGCCAACAGCCACTCAATATGCACGCAACTCGTTCTTTGCCGGACTCTTGCCAGGAGAGATCCAGAAGCGCTATCCCGGCTACTGGACCCGTGAGTCGGATGAAGGCACCAGGAATCAATATGAAGCAGAGTTGCTGGAAGAACAGATAAAAAGATTCGGAGGAGGAATCCCGTTTCATTATCACAAGATCCTGAATCTCACTGCAGGCAAAAAGCTTTCAGCAACCCTCAGTGACTATCTGAACAAGAAGCTTAATGTGCTGGTCTATAACTTTGTAGATATGTTGTCGCATTCGCGCACCGAGATGGAAGTCATTAAAGAGCTGGCAGAAACAGAAGCAGCCTACCGGTCGCTGACCCAAAGCTGGTTTGATCACTCACCGCTTCTTGAGATCATCCGCCAGCTTGCCGAAAAACAGATCCCCGTCATATTGACCACTGACCACGGATCGATCCGGGTGAATCATCCCACGAAAGTGGTGGGAGACAAAAACACAAACACCAACCTGCGTTACAAAACAGGCAAAAACCTGCAATACGACCCGGACGAAGTGTTTGAAGTGAAGAATCCGGCTGATGCCTTTCTGCCAAAGGACAATGTGAGTGCAAACTTTATCTTTGCACAGGAAAACAACTTTTTTGCGTATCCCAACAATTATAATTATTACGTGAATTACTACCGGAACACATTTCAGCATGGCGGGGTATCCCTTGAAGAGATGATGATCCCCATGATATACCTTCAACCAAGATAACAACGGGTAGGGTCATGTGAAAACACCACCCCGCGGATCCGTTCCCATCCGTTACCATTGTGTTATCAAACAAAGCCAATTGCTAAAAGCCAACAGCTAAAAGCAGCTCTGGAGACAAAACACAAACATCATATAACCACGAATTTTCAAAATTTTATAACACATGAACCGGTCACCTGCGAGCCCGGCGAAGCCAAACGTCCATGACAGGATTTTTGACACACTGGAGGATGGTTATTGTCAGGGGGGTGTTCAGACTAAGTAGGCTTTTGGCTATTAGCTATTGGCTATTGGCAAGAAAGCCAATAGCTAAAAGCCAACAGCCAAAAGCAGTTCTGCTGAAAACATAAACACCAGACAACCAATTGGGTGAAAAATTATTAACAGATGAAAGATAATCAGGTATACACGATCCGGCAGGCTGATGAACTGGATCAGCTTGCCGGTATATTATTAAAGGCATACCCCGACACCCGTATTTTTGCTTTTTACGGTCCTATGGGTGTGGGAAAGACAACTTTTATCAAACACCTCTGTCGTTCCCTGGGGGTTTCCGACCTGGTAAGCAGCCCCAGCTTTCCCATAGTAAACCATTACGTTGCTGACGAAGGAGATGACATATATCATTTTGATTTTTACAGGATCGAAAACCACGAAGAGGTCTATGACCTGGGTTATGAGGATTATTTTTATTCAGGTAATTATTGTTTTATTGAATGGCCGGAAAAGATAGAACATGTAATGCCTGACAATGCCGTCCCGGTGTATATGAATATGAAAAATGAACACCGGATCATACGCTTTTAACCTGTATTATCAGGCCATTGGACCTTACAGAAATGTGCACGGCAACAATGAGGTCATACCTGCAGGGAATATATTGCATGCAAAAGGTAGCATATGTTCGATTTAATCACTAACTTTGATATGATTGCAGGTATGCCTGAAGTGTTGCCACCATAAAAAAGCCTCACCCTGCCTGCATCCCCTGACAAGGGCCGGCCACTGCGATAGCCGGAAAGCTTACGCGCATTGCGTTATATTAATGTATCAACAATATGGAAGGAACCGGCAGAGATTATATAAGCTTCTCAAAAGAGTGGCATTTTCGCCCCCAGGAGGAAATGCTCGAGGTTCAGAAAAAGAAAAACAGCCTTGTAATAGGTATTCCTAAAGAGAACACCCCCGACGAAAACAGAATTGCGCTTTGCCCGGAGGCTGCCTCTCTGCTGACACGTAATGGACATACCATCCTTTTTGAGTCAAAAGCAGGTGAGAGTGCGTTCTTTTTTGACAATGAATACAGTGAAGCCGGATGCCAGATCGTATACGATGCCAAAGAGGTTTACCAGGCCGATATTATTCTGAAAGTATCTCCAGTCAGCGACAAAGAGCTAGAGTATCTGCGCCAGGGACACGTCCTGTTTTCCACCCTGGCGCTTCCCATGCAAAAGGAAAACTATTTCAGAAAGCTGATGAGCAAAAAGGTCACTGCCGTCGCTTTTGAATTTATTAAGGATAAAGCCAATACGTTTCCTTTGGTGCGCAGCATGAGCGAGATCGCTGGCAATACGGCCATTCTGATAGCCTCCGAATACCTGAGTCATAAGGCCTATGGCATGGGGCGAATGTTTGGTGGCTTGTCGGGCATCACCCCAACCGAGGTGGTGATCATCGGGGCCGGTACCGTGGGTGAATACGCCGTTAAGGCAGCAAGCGGTCTTGGTGCTTTTGTAAAAGTGTTTGACCCATCGGTCTACAAGCTGCGGCGTATGCAAAACAATCTGAACGCCCGGGTATTTACTTCCATCATTCAGCCAAAAGTGCTGTCCAAGGCCTTGAAAACTGCCGATGTGGCTATAGGTGCCGTTCATTCTTCCTGGGGCCGGACACCGGTCGTTGTCAATGAAGAAATGGTAAGCCGGATGAAAAAAGGAAGCGTCATCGTAGATGTGAGTATCGACCAGGGAGGATGCTTTGAAACCAGCACCATAACCACTCACTCCGACCCCGTTTATAAGAAGTACGGAGTAACTCACTATTGTGTTCCCAATATTGCCTCCCGTGTCCCCAATACAGCTTCTTACGCATTCAGCAACTTTTTTGCTCCCGTCCTTTTAACCATTGGTGAAGAAGGAGGTGCAGAAAATATGCTTAAACGCGATCCCGGTGTCCGGCAAGGCGTATATCTTTTTAACGGAACTGTTACCAATCAATATATTGGTGAGTTTTTCCGGCTCCCTCACCAGGATATTGACCTGCTGATGGCGGCTTTTTAACCGCATCTGCCCGCTTTTACAGGCCTTATAGCGACCAGCCTGTTTTATGATCCGGGAAGGACCCGTGACTCAGT
>SL_5KL_010_SEDDRAFT_10001490_pt1 | contig 14083 bp, 13 predicted proteins | sample SodLakKL_010_SED_FD_9118 | JGI IMG/M metagenome (IMG submission 9118)
CCCAGTCACATAGCCGGAGACAAGCGGTGGATAGCTGAAGTGGCAAAACAGTCTATGCACCTGCAAATGGACGGTCTGATGACAGAGACCCACTACAAACCATCAGAAGCCCGCACAGACCCTGAGCAGCAAATTACCCCCGGCGAGTTCAGGGACCTTGTTGAAAGACTTTTGAAATGGAAAGGTAGTGAAACGGGAATGTCACACAGCCTGGAAAGCCTGCGCCGGGAGATTGATGAATGTGACCAGAAGCTGCTGGAGCTGCTGGCCAGCAGACTATCGCTCTCGCGGGAGGCTGGCAGGATAAAGAGGAAGCAGGGAGCAGATATCCTTCAGCCCGGCAGACAGCAAGACCTTTTCGCCGACAGACAGCAGCGGGCCAGGGTGCTTGGCCTCGACCCCGGTTTTGTGGAGCGCCTTCTTACGTTGCTGCATGAGGAAAGCGTGGCGGTGCAGTCGCTGGATAGGGAGAGGAGAAGTAAGCAGTAGGCAGTAGGTGTAGAAGTAAGGTTGAGGTTGAGGTTAAGGTTGAGATTAAGGTTAAGGCTAAGGTTAAGGTTAATGAGTTAAGGGGTTAAGAGGTTATAGGGGTGCACAGGGTTGAGATTTGACAGACAGAGGCATTTATGTGCATTTGTAAAAACCATTTGTGTTTATCTGTGGGTCTGGAGCACTTTAATACCTATACAATCCCATAGCCCCATAAACTTTTAACATTTCGACTTTTTGACATTAATTGTAAACAGATGAAATCTCATTAGTATTATCTTATGGAGAAAAAAAAACTGACCGACATAGCATCCCTTGGAGAGTTTGGACTTATTGACCATCTTACCGGAAACATAAAGTTGCGGCATTCCGATACCCTCTTGGGGGTGGGTGATGATGCTGCCGTGCTGGATCAGGGCGACCATGTATCGATCGTTACCAAGGACCTGCTGGTGGAGGGGGTGCATTTCGACATGGTATACACACCCTTGAAGCATTTGGGCTACAAAGCGGTTACCGTAAACCTCTCGGATGTCTATGCTATGAATGGCGAGCCCCGGCAGCTGCTTGTGGGCATAGCGATCTCGCGGCGCTATTCGCTTGAGGCCCTGGAAGAGCTTTATGAAGGGATGCTTCTGGCTTGTGAGCGCTACAATGTAGATATGGCCGGAGGCGACACCACAACAAGCCCTGCGGGATTAATGATAAGCATTACTGCAATCGGACGGGCGAAAAAAGAAGAAGTGGTATACAGGAGCGGGGCAAAACCCATGGACCTGCTTTATGTCAGTGGCGACCTTGGCGCAGCCTATTGCGGCCAGCTGGTGCTGCAGCGCGAAAAACAAGCTTTTAAGGCAAACCCGCAGATGCAGCCCGAGATCGAAAAGTACCCCTATGTGCTTGAAAGGCAGCTAAAACCCGAGCCAAGGCAGGATGTTGTTGCCATGCTAAAAAAAGCCGGAATACACCCCACCTCTATGATTGACATTTCTGATGGATTGGCATCTGAGATCATGCACATATGTAACAAGTCATCCGTAGGAGCCACCATCTATGAGGAAAAAATTCCCGTAGATCAACGGATGGCCCAGGTAGCGCACGAGTTCAACATCGATCCGACCACCTGCGCACTAAGCGGGGGCGAGGACTATGAGCTCCTCTTTACGATAAACCAGAAGGATTATGAAAAGATAAAGGGCCTTGACGCTGTGCATCCCATAGGGCACATCACTGAAGCAGGACAGGGGCAGAATCTCTTTACCAGCTCGGGGCAGCTTGTGAAGCTTACCGCGCAGGGCTGGGATCCCATAAAGAAGGGGTGATTGTGTTGGGAAGGCGTTTTTATACCTGGAACCGGGATTGAGCCGGCACCGAAACTTTTGGATGCCAGGTAGTTTCTGTGATCGTGTTTTTTCTGCCCGTAACAGGGATTGAGCCAAAGCCAAAACTTTTGGATGTCCGGTGGTTCCCGTGTTCGTGTGTTTTGTACCCGGGGCCGGGGTCGAACCGGCACGGTATTGCTACCATTGGTGTTTGAGACCAACGCGTCTACCAATTCCGCCACCCGGGCTTAGTCAGATATTCACTCCAACCATTTGGTCTGCAAAAGTAACCAATTTCAAACATTATGGCAAAAAAAATGCAAATTGGGATTGGCCGGCAAGGTCAATAGCTATATTATTCATACTTTTGTCATATCAATATTTTGTGTTTTGCGCCGTTTTTTCGCCTTAAACGGCTGCAATACATGATGTTTCATGATCTTCAAAACCTGCTTACCATGGCTTCAGTCGTTAAAATTTTCTCCGGTTCCACTTCACGTGCTCTTGCCGAAAAAATTGCCGANAGTTATGGCAAGCCCCTGGGGANGGAGTTGATGCAACATTTTGCCGACGGTGAATTTCAGCCCTCTTTTGAGGAGACGTTAAGAGGCAATGATGTATTCATCATACAAAGNACCATGCCTCCCTCCGATAACCTGATGGAGCTGCTTTTGATGATCGATGCNGCCCGCCGTGCTTCTGCCAAGCAGGTGGTTGCCGTGATCCCCTATTTTGGGTTTGCCCGCCAGGATCGCAAGGATAAGCCACGAGTGTCAATTGGTGCCAAGCTGATTGCTAATCTGCTGATGGCCGCCGGGGTAAACAGGGTTATCACGATGGATCTTCACGCAGACCAGATACAGGGCTTTTTTGATGTCCCAGTGGATCACATGTATGCCTCAGCGATCTTTGTTCCTTACCTCAAGCAGCTGAACCTGCCCAACCTGGTGATGGCATCGCCGGACACGGGGGGTACCCGGCGCGCCGGTGCGTATGCAAAATTCCTGAACAGCGAGCTCGTAATATGCTACAAGCAGCGAAAAAAAGTCAATGAGGTGGCACAGATGACCCTTATCGGGGATGTAAAAGGCAAAGACGTGGTGCTTGTGGATGACATCATCGACACGGCCGGGTCCATCACCCGNGCAGGCGCGATGATCATGGACAAAGGTGCCAACAGCGTNAGAGCCATGTGCACGCATGCCGTATTTAGCGGCAAAGCATATCAAAGACTCGAAAAAAGCGTGTTTGAAGAAATAGTTGTGGCAGACACCATCCCGCTTAAAAAAGACTGCCCGAAAGTAAAAGTACTTACCACCTCCAGGCTATTTGCGGATGTCATCCAGCGAGTGCATAACTACGAGTCTATCAGCTCGCATTTCGAGTTCTCCACCATATTGTAGTGCTTCGCGCTGTCATTAGCCATGCCTTCAGTGGCACGGTGCACGTCATTATAAGGTTTCGTCTTGTTATCCGATTGAAGATAGCAGGGACAGCACCTGGTCTGTCCGAAGTTTGATGTTTGGGCGTTGACGATCCAGTTTACTTTGCGTTTTTTATGTGGAATCTTTTTTCCCACGCAAAGGCCGCAAAAGGATAAACGCAAAAACCGCAAAGAAGGAGGGTTGCCGATGATGCAAACAAAGGGAAATCTCATCTTCCATCCGAAACCCTTCGTTAGCCCATTGGCACATTAACCCATTAGCACATTACTCCCCTTTCCGTTTATTATACTGGTTCATCGTGCGCTGCACNCCNTGNAGCCCGAANCTNACCACCATCTCNCCNGCNNTNTTGATNNNNGGGTTGATCACCTGCATTTCNTCNTCNGTCCATTTCCCCAGCACATATTGCGACTGGAACCCGGTCGGATAATCTGCGCCGATTCCGAAACGAAGCCGGGCAAACTGGTTGTTTCCCAATACATTGATGATGTCTGACAAGCCATTGTGCCCTCCCGGGCCTCCTTTTGCCCTCATGCGGAGCATGCCGAGGGGAAGAGCCACATCATCGGCGACGACCAGCAGGTTTTCCAGGGGGATCTTTTCCTTGTTCAGCCAATACAAGACCGGACGGCCGCTTCGATTCATGTAAGTCGAAGGCTTCAGCATGTGAAAAATGCGACCTTTCTTGCGGAAAGATGCCACATCCCCGTAACGGGCAGGGGCAAAGGGTACCTCTTCTGCCTCTGCCAGCTTGTCGACCACCATAAATCCGATGTTGTGGCGGGTGTTGGCATATTCCGGTCCGATGTTGCCAAGCCCGGCGATCAGGTATTTCATAGATATATCATTTTAGTCGAAAAGGCAAAAAGTCAAAATGTCGAAAAGTCTAATTATTAACGGGGTATGTTGGGTTTTTTAAGTTTGAGGACAGCACCCGGGCTGCGCACCGAAATATACAAAGATAAAAAATGGCATAAAGCCCTTGCTGGGACCTTATGCCATGATGTATATGCTTTCAGACGTGTTTTTATCTGCCGAAAGGAAGGAGAAGTTCTATTCTTCCTTCTTTTCCTCTCCGCCTTCTTCGGCGCCTTCGCCTTCTGCTCCCTCGCCTTCTTCACCTTCTTCGGCCTCTTCGCCTTCTTCGTCTTCTTCAGGCTCAACCGGTGCCATCATGGCAGCGCGTGCAGACTTAACAATTACCACAACCGAGTTGGCCGGGTCAACGAATTCAACGTCGTCGATTGCCAGATCTCCAACCACGACTGAGTCGCCAATTTCGAGCTTCGAAATATCGATATCTACCTCGGCAGGCAGCTTGTCTGGCAATGCTTTGACATCCAGGCGGCGACGCTTCACTAGCATCTTTCCACCGGCAATCACACCGGGGCTGTCGCCCACCACTTTTATCGGAAGGGCCATTTTCACGGGCTTGTCTTTGAATACTTCCAGGAAGTCGGCATGCAGGATGTTATCTGTAACAGGATGAAACTGGATGTCTTGCAACACCGCTTCCATCTTTTTGCCGTTGATGTCGATTTCCACAATGCAGGCATCAGGGGTATACACAATATCCTTAAAGCTCTTTTCAGAGGCGTAAAATTGGATCTGTTCCTTACCCCCGTAAATCACACAGGGTACAAAGCCCTCCCTGCGCAGCCTTTTCGCATCTTTTTTCCCTACGTCCTCGCGAGGAGAACCGCTAATAGATACTTTTTTCATTGAGATTTACTGGTTAAATGATTTGAAAATAAGGGTTTTGCGGTGAATTATGCCGCAAAACAGGGTGCAAAGATAGTGTTTTTTGTTAATTCACCAGNTCATCAATAAACTTCTGTTCCCTGGCGCGCCCCTCGTTGTANAGCTTGATCCACGCCATNAGGCCCAGCACGGCGAGCACCAGGAAGACCGCAAACTGAAAGCTGGTGAANACCAAGCCCTTGACGAAATAGAGCGGCACGGAAACTACATTGCCCACGATCCAGTAGATCCAGTTTTCGATCTTCTTGCGGGCCATGAAGTACATGCCGATCAGGAATATGGATGTTGTGAAGGAGTCTACATAGGGGATGTACGACTGCATGTATTCGGGGTCATCCTGCTTGAAAACGTAGAGAAGCGCGAATATAACCACATAAAGCACCGGGATCAAAGCGATGCCGGTAGCCTGTTGTTTTTTGGTGTTCCAGCGGATGGGGCGCACCCGCTGCTGGTCGTCGCGGCGGGTCCAGACATACCACCCGTAGATGCTCATCGTGGTATAAAAGAAGTTGATCCCCATGTCGGCATAGAGCTGGATGGTAAAGGTGATGTACATGTAGATCACCGTGCTGATGATGCCGGTAGGATATACCAGCAGGTTGGCCTGCCGGGCAAACCACACACTCATGATGCCAAAAAATACGGCGATCAGTTCCAGCCAGGTCGTCGCCATCACGTTTTCGTAAAACAGCTGGAAAAAGGTGTCTGACAAGATCATGGGGGTAGTTACTTTCCGGCGAAGGCCTCTGCTTCGCGGAAAACGCGCAGGAAGTTCCCCGACCAGATCTTTTCAATCTCGTCGCGGGTGTAGCCTCTTTTTACCAGTTCCTTTGTGATATTTGGGAGTTCTGCCACATCGAAGCAGTCTTCGAGGGCGCCACCGCCGTCGAAATCTGTCCCGATGCCCACATATTCTACGCCCACCAGCTCAACCACGTGGTCGATATGGTCTACCAGGTCGGCCACCGTGGCCATGGGTGCGGGATACTTGCTGTTAAGCGCCCACCATTCTTCGCGGGCCTGTTCCATCTCCTCGTCGCTGAGCCCCTGGAAGTTGTTCCACCTTTCGCGCAGCTCAGCGAAAGCTTCCTCCCTTTCCGGACTGGGTTCCATGTCCTTCACATAGGCACTCAGCACGCTTAGTTGCAGTACACCCCCGTTTTCGGCCAGGGCGATGATCATGTCGTCGTCGAGGTTGCGCGGGTGGTCGGCGATAGCCCTGACATTGGAGTGGGATGCAATGACGGGGACTTCTGTTACCTCCAGCACGTCATAAAATGCATCATCGGAGATGTGGCTGACGTCCACCATCATGCCGATTCGGTTCAGCTCGCGGACCACCTCCACGCCAAAGTCGGACAGTCCGCCGTGCAGCGGCCCGTCGTTGTCGGTGGAGGCATCGCAGATCTGGTTGTTGCGTGAGTGCGACAGTCCCATGTAGCGGCTGCCCAGGTCGTAGTAGGTTTGCAGCAGCTCCAGGTCCTTACCGATGGGATAGCCGTTTTCATTACCGATATAGATGGCCAGGCGGCCCTCGTCGCTGATGCGGCGGGCGTCGTCGGCAGTGAGCGCCAGCTCCGCCATGTCACGGTTCTCTTCTATAGCCTGGTGGATCAGATCGAAGATTTGCAGCGCACGCTTATGGTTCTCTGCATAGGCTTCGGGCGACAACTCCCCCTGGCTGAGGAAAACGGCAAAAAAGGCTGCGTCGAGCCCGCCTTCAAACATCCTCGGAAAGTCAAGCTTGCCGCCCCCATCGTGCGGGTCGTTATGTTCACTGATATCAAATCCATCGCGCATGAGCATCAGCGGCGTGTCAACGTGGGAGTCGAGCGTGAGCACCTCCGAATGGATGGCCACGGCCTTCTCGCGGCCGGCTTGTGCTGGCTGTCCTGCGGGAGAGCCGCAGGAAAGCAGGAAAAAAACACTTATAAGAACAGGAAAAACGGAAATCTTAAATGGTAACCTCATAATATCAAATAGTATTGCAGGATTTATAAATTGCGGCGATAAAGATACACATTTTGGGAAAAACCCTCCTATCTCCCTGATAGTCTATTGTTTCAATGTTTTAACAGGACGAATAAATTGTTTGTCGTGACAAAACATTCATAGATACGGGGGAAGGAAAGAGGAAAAGACAAAAAGACAAAAGGGCAATGGGACAAAAAACGATTATTTTTCCCAGGATACGGCATCGATGCCCTCTACCTTGAAAAGTTGTTCAATGATGTTGGATCCCATTTCTGCCTCTTTGTATTTCACGAGGAAGCGCACTTTCATATCTCCCTCCTTACTGATGGCTTCGATATGGTATCCTTTGATGCGAAAGCCCATTTGGGCAATCTGTTTCCTGGAGTTTTCATAAAAAGCCACACCGCCTTTCCCTGTGAGGAATATTTCGCCGTAATGTTCGGATTTGATGTCAATCTTGTGGAGTACGAACAGGGCAAACAGGACGAGTATGGTAGCCGTGATGGCCAGGAAGTATTCTCCCAGTCCGGTGGTGATACCGATGGCGGCTACGACCCAGATGGAAGCTGCAGTGGTCAGGCCTACCACGTGGTCTTTGCCTTTGAGGATGGTGCCGGCTCCGAGGAATCCGATGCCTGTTATCACCCCGGCGGCGGCCCGCGCCGGGTCCATGGCCAGGATGTCATCTCCAGAGCTGATAAGCGAAAGCTTCAGGTTTTCAAAAGCCACGATGATCAGAGCGGCACCGAGGCAAACCAGGATATGCGTCCGCAATCCCGCCGGCCTGCCATGAACTTCGCGCTCCAGCCCTACCAGCGCCCCCAATGCCGTGGCCAGCAACAACTGAAACACCAGATGCCACTCCCAGCTAATGTCAAGAATCGTTTGTTCCATATCCCGAATTATATTCAATTACCGGCAAACAGCATTTGCCTTAAGGAGTTTACTTTGCAGTATAACTATTACTAAGGTACAACAAAGTTTTCAAAATTACCTGATTCACGGGTGGTGAAATGTTGCCGGGATATGGCTTTTTGTGCCCGGGGCTTGCATTTATACCCAAGAAAGCGCACATAAAGGAGTAGTCGCCGTCAAGGATCATGGCCATCCTTAACAAAAGCTTGAGTTTTAGCGGCGAAAGCAATATGTTTGTACCCACTTCCTGGGTGTGATGAACCTGAAAACCGGCAAGATGCCCCATGCCAGCGCAGATCGTAATCTGCCTGTGCACATCACAAAAGAGTATGATATCGGCGTGCTGAAGCCGGGACCGGCCTGGGCAGCATTTTACTCTTCTTAAGCGAGAAACAAAACAACAATCTGTTGATTGCACGTACTGCCCTGAATCGGTTTATTACATCCTGCAGTGATTGAAGATAACGATGTGGGTTATCCGGTTTTAGGAGATGGGTGTTACGGATGCCGGCGAAAAAGTTTTACACGATGACCTCATAAAAGATTCGCGCTTTCTGAGCGTTGTATAAGTAAGGCTGGTTAAGAAAAAACAGGCGANATCTGACGGCTATGCATACAAATCATCAACAAGACAGACCTGGTAAAGAGGCCAGGTATTATTCCGTGGAAGACAATCGGCGCTTGCGCTGCACCCTCTGTCCCCACTTTTGCCTGCTCAACGATGGTGCCAGTGGCCGTTGCAGGGTGCGCAAGAATGTATNCGGGGAGATGCGCGCGGATTCCTGGGGCAACGTGTCCGGTTACCACATGGACCCCATCGAGAAAAAACCCTTCTATAAGTTTTATCCCGGCAGCCAGATCCTTTCGGTGGGAAGCTACGGGTGTAACTTCCGCTGTCCCTGGTGCCAGAATGCCTCTATATCGCAATGCGGCACAGATGAACAGATGGCACGCAGGGAAATGATGCCGGAAGAGATTGTTGAGGCCGCAGCCCGATCAGCAAGCATTGGAGTGGCATACACGTATAATGAGCCTACAGTATGGTTTGAATATATGATGGATATTGCCCGTCCGGTTTATGAGCGGGGCATGAAGAACGTGGTGGTCACCAACGGCTTCATCAACCCGGAACCGCTCAGCGAATTGCTGGAGGTCGGCCACGCCTTCAATGTGGACCTGAAGTCCTTTGACGACGAGGTGTATCGCCGGTATGCCAACGCACGGCTTGATCCTGTGCTGAACACAATTAGTACCATCGCTGCCGCAGGAAAGCACCTGGAGATCACATTCCTGGTGGTGCCTGAGGTCAATGATGACCTTGAACGCTTTGATGAGATGATCCGGTGGCTTGCTGCTGAGGCCGGTAAGGATGCCGTGTTGCACATCAGCAGGTACTTTCCTTCCTTTAAGATGCACAACCCCCCGACGCCCATCAGCCTTATGCGTACCATGAAAAACATGGCGACCGCTCATCTGTCTCACGTATACCTGGGCAATGTTCCCGGAGCAGTATGAATGAGCTGGTTTGCTGATGAAATAGTACTTTTGTTAATGCCATTGGGGAAATCTGCGTATTTGGCGTGTCTTTTAATTTTGCGGCCTTTGCGGAGGGAAAATGATTACACACAATGGCCGCAAAAGGACAAACGCAAAAACCGCAAAGAACAAGGGATGGCGATTCTGACAAGGGAACGCTCATCTTATATCCGAAACCCTTCATTGTCGCATTAACACATTAGCACATTGGCACATTGTCGCATTAGCAGATTAGCACATTGTCACATTAGCGCATTGTCGCATTAGCACATTAGCACATTATCACATTATCACATTGTCGCATTAACACACATTAGCACATTGGCACATTGACCCGTCCTAAATTTTGTTGACACTTTTTTGGGTTAATAATTGACTTTTTGTTAATCATGTTATTCTTAATTCACCTTCAATTTTCACTAATAACCCATCATCATCGTCCCGAGGGGGGTCTGGGGGGAGACTCATAACTAGACTGTTTTGTTAATATAAGCTCCTCTTCGTTTGCAGAACCTTGAAAAACAGTGCCTAACGAACCTGTTTCGGGACCGCTAAACACCTTTTCTTTGTGAACAATTTGTTGATAATAGTTCTTCCAGTGCTTTTTCAACTTGCCGCTTTGTTGATGGGCCAGGTTGGGTGTCAGCATATCCAGGCTTGTGTGTGGCCGATATTGGTTATAAACCTGGATAATCCTTCTTAACGTAGCCTTTGCCTGACATATGGTATCCAGGTCCATGTCATTGATCCACTCGTTTTTTAATATCCCGTTTACGCGCTCTGCAACCGGGTTTTCAAGAGGATCGCCATTTTCTGTCATGCTGATGGAAACATCGCGTTTTTTCAACAATTTTACATAATCATCACAGCAGTATTGCACGCCTCTGTCCGAGTGATGAATCAAACCTGTGGCCAACTTGGGTAGTTGTCTTAAAGCCATTTTCAAGGCCCCTACTGTGTGTTTTGCCTCAAGGTTGGGTCCAAGACACCAGCCAATGATCTTCCTGGAGTACGCATCGGTAACAAGGCTTAAATAACCAAACCCCTGTCGGGTTGACACATAAGTGATGTCGCTAACCCACAGTTGATTAGGGGCTGTAGGAGTAAAATCAACAATCAAGTTGGGGTACTTTTTCAACCAATGGTGGCTTTGGGTGGTTTTTGCCCAGCGGCGTTTGTTACGAACCAACAAATTATATTCACGCAGAAAGTCAAAGAACGCATCCCTGCCCAGATGTAGCTCCGGGGGGAGTTTAGGTTGAATCAGGCTCAGAAGCTTGCGCCCGCCCAACCGAGGCATGCGCTTGCGCTCTTTGGCTACCAATTGACGCAAGATCTCTGATCCCACTTCGTCCCTGTATATGTAATTGCGACGCTGATAGTAGGCTTGCCTACTTTTGCCAAACAGCTTACACAAAGTGCCTAAGCCATAACTGCCAGGCTCTGTGCGCAGCTCGCTTACTGTTTGGCACCACGCTTTTTTCTGATCTCAATCTTTAAATCACGCTCGGCTACTTCGATCAACTTATCCAAGGCTAACGAACGCAATTTCTCGTATTCAAGCTCCTTTTTAAGTTTTGCAACCTGTTCTTCTAATGCCCGCTCCTTGGGCGTTTTATCTTGCTCTTTGGTCATGGCACGGTGCAGTTCGATTTGCGAATCACTGGGTTTAGTTACCCCAAATTTACGCATCCATTTGTAAATACTCGCACTGCTGCGTACATCATATTTTATCATGAGCTCTTTTAGACTGATTGTCGAAGATAAATACTCCTGGACAACCTTGAATTGAACATCTTCCGGTAATTTCTTTACTTTGTATCTCATAATCCTGATTTTTGTTTACAAAAAGTGTAAACCTATTTCAGGACGAGACACATTATCACATTATCACATTGGCACATTATCACATTAACCCATTAGCACATTAACCCATTAACCCATTAGCACATTAACAAATCACCCTTCCTCCGCCACTTTAATAAGGTAGTCCCCATACCCGCTTTTCATAAGAGGCCTGGCAATTTCCCTGAGCTGGTTGCGGGTGATAAACCCTTTCCTGTAGGCCACCTCTTCGATACATCCGATTTTCAGTCCCTGCCGGTTTTCGATCACCTGCACAAACTGGGCGGCCTGGATCAGCGACTCGAAGGTTCCGGTATCCAGCCAGGCGGTGCCCCGGCTCATGATGCCCACCTTAAGCCTGCCCTGTTCCAGGTAGTGGCGGTTCACATCGGTGATCTCATATTCGCCTCTTGAACTGGGTTTTATGGATTTTGCCACTTCAACCACGCTGTTGTCATAAAAATACAAACCCGGCACCGCATAGTTGGATTTCGGCTTCTCCGGTTTTTCTTCGATGCTGATGGCTTTTTTGTTTTCGTCGAAAGCCACCACACCGTAACGTTGCGGATCGGACACATGATAGGCGAACACCACACCGCCATCGGGGTCGTTATGCGCTGAGAGCATATCCCATAGCCCTGTACCATAAAAGATGTTGTCGCCCAGCACCAGGGCAACCTTATCCTTCCCAATAAAATCCTCACCAATAACGAAGGCCTGTGCCAGTCCTTTGGGTTCTTCCTGAACGGCGTATTCAAACCGGCAACCCAGCCGCCGGCCGTCTCCTAGTAAGCGTTCGAAGTGTGGCAGGTCTTCCGGAGTCGAGATGATCAGGATCTCACGGATCCCGGCCATCATCAGCACCGAAAGCGGATAGTATATCATGGGTTTGTCGTAAACCGGCATCAGCTGTTTGCTCATGGCAAGGGTGATGGGATACAATCGCGTGCCGGCACCTCCGGCAAGAATAATACCTTTCATATGCTAGAATATTGTCAAAATGTCAAAATGTCGAAATGTCGAAACGTCGAAATGTCGAAAAGCCAGGAATTATTGGATTAAGTGTGTTTTGTACTACTATTCATCAAAAATAGGAAAATATCCGGAGTGCGCATTGATTTTAGCCATCAACCCTCAATCTCAACCTCAATCTTAATCTTAACCTTAACCTCAACCTCAACCTCAATCTTAACCTTAACCTTAACCTTAACCCTATAATTACAGACCAAAATTTCCTTGTATCTTTGCAGATTGTTTTTTCCTATGCAAGATCCTGCAAAAAAGATATATACGGAAAACCTGGAGGTATATGGTGCCAGGGAGCACAACCTGCGTGATATCGACGTGGTCATCCCCCGCAACAGGCTCACGGTTATCACCGGGCTGAGCGGAAGCGGCAAGAGTTCGCTGGCTTTTGACACCATTTATGCCGAGGGTCAGCGGCGCTATATTGAGACCTTTTCGGCCTATGCCCGTCAGTTCCTGGGTGCACTTGAGCGACCCGACGTCGACAAGATCACCGGCCTCAACCCGGTTATCAGCATCGAGCAGAAGTCGACCAGCAAAAACCCGCGCTCTACCGTGGGCACCATCACGGAGATCTATGACTTCCTGCGCCTTCTTTTTGCGCGTATCGGCCGGGCCCGCTCCCATGTGACTGGTGAGCCCATGGTGCGTTATACCGAAGAGCAGATCCTGGACCTGCTGCTGAAACGCTTTTCTGGCAAACAGCTCCTTCTGCTCGCGCCGTTGGTTAAAAGGCGCAAGGGCCACTACCGGGAGTTGTTTGAACAGATCAGCAAACAAGGGTTCCTGCGCGCCCGTGTAGATGGTGAGATCGTTGAGGTGACGCCCGGCATGAAGCTCGACCGGTACAAGGTGCACGACATCGAAACGGTGGTTGACCGGATACGGGTGGACGAAAAGCGCCGCAAGCATCTTGCCGGCTCGCTGAATACCGCCATGAAATACGGAAAAGGTATGATCATGGTGGTTGACGAGGAGGACGGCAGCGTGCATCATTTCAGCAAGAACCTGATGTGCCCCTCTACCGGCATTGCCTATAAAGACCCTGAGCCCAACACCTTCTCTTTTAACTCTCCCTACGGGGCCTGTTCCAACTGCAATGGCCTGGGCAATATCAGCGAGATGGATGTGGAGAAGATCATTCCTGACCCTTCCAAGTCCATTCGCAATGGCGGCATAGCCCCCATTGCCAAATCAAAAAATGCCTGGATCACCGGCCAGATGGAGGCGATTGGCAAAAAATACGGCTTTGATCTTGACACGCCGCTTGCCGAACTTAGCGAGGAGGCGATGAACACGATCCTGTATGGGTCGGATGAGGTTTTTAAGGTGAAGCACGAGAGCCTGGGAATCACCCATACCTATTCTCTGAACTTTGAGGGGATCGTACATTTCATAAGGAATCAGTTTGAAGACAGTCCGTCTGGCGCTTTGCGGCGCTGGGCCGGCAGCTTTATGCGTCAGAAAACATGTCCGGAATGCCAGGGGCAGCGTCTTAACCGGGAGGCTTTGCACTTCTTTGTGGACGGAGTCAACATCGCCGGCTATGCAGAGATGGACCTGCTGCGTTTGCGCGAGCAAATGGACCTGCTTCCCGGGCGGCTGGATGCCCGCGACCTGCGGATCGCTGCCGAGATATTGCGCGAACTGCGGCTGCGGCTGGGCTTCCTGCTGGATGTCGGGCTCGACTACCTCTCCCTGAACCGCCCTGCGCGGAGCCTTTCGGGCGGGGAGAGCCAGCGGATCCGGCTGGCCACGCAGATTGGCTCG
>SL_5KL_010_SEDDRAFT_10001491_pt1 | contig 14083 bp, 18 predicted proteins | sample SodLakKL_010_SED_FD_9118 | JGI IMG/M metagenome (IMG submission 9118)
ACTTCATAATCAGCACTATTCTCATCAAAATTAAGGCTTGTATCTGTTTCTACTCTATATTCTTTAAAGTAACTTTCTTGGTTTTGTTTCCAACCTATAATAATATTATGCTCATCATCCATAATAGTATAAAAACTTTCAGCTGGAACTTGGCTTGGTGTTCTATCATCAAAAGTAATATTTGTTCCAATATTATCAGGTACTTGGGGTCCTGATATATTATATGGGGCAGAAAAAGTTGCTTCATATCTAAGATTTTCATAATCAGGATGGGCAACAGAATCAAATGCTCCAACACTTAAATTCCAACTAATTTGTTCAGGTATACTAATAGTAGTAGCATATCCTGACTTATCCCCCTCATCTTTTATTAATTCTTCTATTGATAATTTGTGTTCTTTAGTTCCATAACCTGTATTATCTGCATCTTCAAGCCTAACTACATAACCCAAAACTTCTCTATTTTCTTTTTCCACTTCAGTTATTTCTGCACCAGAAAATAATTCATATTTATTTTTTGTTTTAGGGAAGTTTATTTCAATATATTCTTCATGAATCTCTATATTATCACTGGTTATCTCTAATTGAGATATACCAGGATGATATAAATTAACTTCATCTGGTTCTGAATATGTTCCTTGAGTATTACTTGCAGCAATAAAATATTTATAATATGTTTCTCTTGGTGATTCTATTACATGACTCAAAAGCCACACCTCCTTATCTACTATATAATCTTCCTCTAAACACTAACTTATCCGCTAGGTGAATATCCAATATATACATAAAATCTGTTGTTCTACTTATGGCAACTTTTATTTCTGTACTATAATCATCTAACCTTAAAAGACCACCATAAAATTCATGATTAAACTGTGTATCTCGTATAACACCCAAATCAATTATAATGTTAAATAAAACATCCTGATTTATGCCTAAATTTTGTTCAACATTAAAAATATCTTCAACTATAACTCCTGAATTTAAGATATAAACATTATTAATACTTTTATCTACACCTAAATTATTTATAGTATTATGATTATTTTGAGTAAACATTCCCATACTTTGTATTGTATTTAGATTTTTGTCTATTTTCATCCCACTATTTAAAATAACATTAAACTTTTTATCTTTTATAACATTTATATCTTGTTCTGTAGTGAACATAATTATTTCTGCTGTTACTAAATCTTGAATAGTATTAAATAAATAATCCTCATCAAGCCCTTTATTTTGTATTGTATTAAATTTAGTATCAACTGAAACAGCCTTGAGTGTAACATCAGCTAAAGCTGTCTCAGCTATACTGCTACCTGTAAGGAACATTTAACCACCTCTATTCCTGCAATTCCCACCCAGCTGGGTACTCAGATGGACTGTGAGCGTTTCCGTCAATCAGGCTTTCATATATTTCATTTTTTATTCTTCATTCAATTTATTTTCTACCTCTTCTCGATAATTATCATCTTTGATATCTTCAATTTCAATCCTACTTCTTTTGACTAACCTAGCAAGCCCATTAATCTTGCTTTTACTTAATTCTGCCATTATATTAACTCCTCACTTTCTAGATGAGATTCCCATAAATCATCTATACTTTTCTCTAATTCTTCTGCTCGTTCTTCTTCATTGAGAGGTCTATCCTCATATTCTACCCACATATCCCCTGTGTCGGGGTCAATATACCTGACTGCTCGCTGACCGTATCTATTTTCTTTTTCAGGTATATCATCTGAATTAACTTCTAAACCCTGCTCCTTAACATCGTCGCTTAACTTTTCAGGTGCATTGTGAATAAGTGTAATTCTGTTTTGGTCATCCCAAAAAACATAACTCATTTATTATTTTCCCTCCTTTATTCTTCTTATGGCCAAAATCCTGCTCCGTGTAATCCGGGGTCTACTGCTACACCCCACACAATACCACCGTGTCCAGTATATACCCACTCATTATTNCCTGCCGGAGTTATCTTGTGGACTTCATTATCCCGAGTACCGGAGTAAACATATCCGTCAGCATCTACTGCTACACCCCGCACCCAGTCGNCGTGTCCAGTATATACCCACTCATTATTGCCTGCCGGAGTTATCTTGTGGACTTCATTAGCAGCAGAACCTGAATAGACATATCCGTCAGCATCTACTGCTACTGCATACACCCAGTCGCCGTGTCCAGTATATACCCACTCATTATTACCTGCCGGAGTTATCTTGCGAACTTCATTATTATCAGAAGCTGAATAGACATATCCGTCAGCATCTACTGCTACACCCCGCACCCAGTCGCCGTGTCCAGTATATACCCACTCATTATTACCTGCCGGAGTTATCTTGTGGACTTCATTATCCCAAGCACCGGAGTAAACATATCCGTCAGCATCTACTGCTACTGCATACACCCAGTCGCCGTGTCCAGTATATACCCACTCATTATTACCTGCCGGAGTTATCTTATGGGCTTCATTATCCCAAGCACCAGAATAGACATATCCGTCAGCATCTACTGCTACACCCAATACAGTACTACCGTGTTCAGTATATATCCACTCGTTATTACCTGCTGGAGTTATCTTGTGGACCTCGTCATCACCAGAACCGGAATAGACATATCCATCAGCATCTACTGCTACACCCTCCACAATATTACCGTGTCCAGTATATACCCATTCATTATTGCCTGCCGGAGTTATCTTATGGGCCTCTTCATCAGCAGAACCTGAATAGACATACATCTCTAATGCCACCCACACTACATCACCATCTATTGTAACCTCGGTTATTTCATCTCCGTCCATCGTGATTGCTTCTATTTCATCACCATCCATTGTAATAGGCATTTAATCACCTGCCTTAAGAAGTCTTGAAGTTAATAATGCCATTGCCGTCAGTGCCGTCTTTCTGTATTTCATAAGGGGCATTAATGCCGTGTGTAGATTCTGCTTGCTGGACATTATTAACATTTCCCAGTCCCACATCATCATTGGTTGTAGACTGAGCTCTCAAGTCAGCATAAGTGCCGGTAGTGGTAGCATAAGTTTCGGAGTGGGCAGTATTATTGTGAGGGTCGCTGGCTTTCCCATCAACCCCCGTGTGCAACTCATCAAGATAATCTGCTGTCGTTCTCTGCTCTACAATATCACCGCTAGCCCAAGTCTTTTCAGTAGTGCCCTCCAGGCCTCTGGTCAGGTCTGTTAGTAAATTATTGACAGGGTCAACACTCGCTACATTTATAATTTCAATATCAGATAAAGTTAAATTTCTATCCTTATCGGTAACTATTACACGGAAAGTATCATCAGTACCAGATATATCAGGAAATACAGAAGTGTCCTGTACCTCCAGCGTTGTCCCATTATCCGATACCAATTCTGTTTTGCCTAAATTGCTAGTTTTAAGCCAAGCCATTTAGCTCAACTCCTTTAAGCAGGCTGCTGGCCTTTAATTTGCATGGTTACATCAAGGGTGTCGCCCGGCTGTAATGTCCGGGTAGTGGAAAGCGGACGGTAGGAGATAAGCTCTTCTGTGCCTGTTCCGGTTGATGCCATAAAACCGTCTAAAGCATCGTCCCACGCTGTAGAGCCAGTATTCTCAAATTGAACGGTAACAGACTCTATCTGCATGTCGCCTCCGTCAAGGGCAAGCGTCTCAAAACCCGATACGGTGGCATCTCTGGTAACAGCCTCTCTGGCGTATCCCGTGCCGGCAACCTCTATTATATCGGTGAGTGAGCTGGATTGACTTAAATTGTTCTGTGCCAGTCCTATCTCAAAAGCTGTTGGGGCGTCTCCTCCCCTGAAAAAAACATCATACATTATTTCCACACCGTCATCAGTCATGTGGTTATCAAGGAAACCGGAGTCGTGCTTGATATTGCCATTTTTATCTCTGTGGACAAATCTATACTTAAGTCCCAAGTTTCGCATCTATTTTCACTCCTTTAGTTATAATTTTACAACCCGTACATATACATCATAAGCATCGTCTGTACTAAGAGCTGTATCATTAATGATGACCAAATCAGCACCTTCGTGCATGAAAACAATTTCTTCCGGCATAGAGTCAGCTGTTTCAGTTGCAAGATTTTCAAAAAGATTATGAGATATTGTTCTTTCGATGTTATCGGAGTCAGTGAATGTAGTTTCCTTATCAACAGTTATGGTGGTGGCATCGGAGCCGTTATACGCATAAATCATGTACATTTCGCCTTTTTGTGGGTCAACTGGAGCCGGTATGGCGACCGTTTTAGTGTCTCCTGCTCCTGCAGTATCAGCAAAAGAAACTTTAGCATTTACTACCTCGTTATCAGCTAAATCCTGCTGGTCTCTAATTTCGGCAAGAGTTGTCTCGCTGGCAAAATCTTTGCCTTCCAACGACTCTATCAATAGTCCAACATCATCCACCCCGGTTGTGTCAAATATATCTTTGAGGGCGGATAAAGTTGTTTCCTGTGCTAAATCATTGAAATCATCTATCGCTATTGAGCTGCCGTCCTCAAGCTCAATAATAAGTGTGCCGTCAGGTTTGACTTTAAAACCGCTATTATATTCATCAACCATCTTCAATCACCCCTTAATAGCCATATACTATGCAGCGAACATCGCCGAGGGAAGATACATCATGATCTCCGGCAACCTCGTCACCGTCGCTTGAGTCTATCACTTTAACTTTTTTGTTGTCTTCGTCATACTCAAGGATAAGATAATCTCCCGTACCAGAGTCGTTGGCAACAACATTAGGAAATGTAACGGTTACCACTTCTTTGGCGAAATAGCTGGAGAAATCAGCCTCCACGCCGCCGGTGGGATAGTCTGTGACCTCGGAGAAATCAATAAAAGCCGGCATAACTCTAAGCTGCCTGCCGGGACTTCTCATCAGGTTCATGCCAGTATCGTCTATTTTTACCTTAATTGCCATTATTATTCATCCTCCTCAGTTAATTTTTGGGAGTCAACTTCGGCATCCTCTTTCAGCCGAATTTCTTGCACCATGGCGACCCGGGAGATAAGGCCCGCTTTCTTGTTCTTCAGGAATTCAATCTCTTCCATATCCTTAGTTTTATAGACACCGTTTTTAAACTTGATTTTCTTGCCTTTGCGTTCGCCCCTTATCGCCGACTCCATGACACAGGTATATTCCGGGGGTTTAGCTCTAAACACGGCGGGCTCGACATCAGACTTTTGGGCAAAAATACCGTTGGGAAGGCGTATCTGTTCATCTTTGGTTAATTGCATAATATACCTCCTGATAATAATTAAGGGGGGAGTCATTCTCCCCCCGTTTTATTTATATTTACTTTTCAACTCCCTCAAGTACATAGTGAGACTTGGACAAGGTGACCTTGAGGCCCAGCTTGCTCATGTACTCATCTCTCCAGCCGTCTCTATCGTTCTCCTGAATGTCCTGCTTCAATACGGAATCCTGTCCGTCAAAATACTTGAGTTTCAGGTTTTTCATATCAATCATTATCCCGTGCTTGGCGTAAACATTCTCGAACAGCTCAGTGGTGGCGATATCGACGGTTCCGTGAGTGGTTATATACTTGTTGAGAGTTAGTCCGTATTCATCTTCTTTACTTCTGGTCTCTATTCTTCCGGCGGCGTGTCCGTCAAGTACCTGGGCGACATGGCGGGAAGTTAGGAACAGCTTATCGTTGGAGCCGTACTTCAGGGCTTCAGAGCAGAAGTTGCGCCATTCTGCTTCGGTAAGGATACCGTTGTTCTCGGACCCTAAATCGTACACTCCGGAGTTGTTATTCATCTTGATAAACTGCAGCAGCCCACCGGTCATCCTGACTACTTTGTTGGTGCTGGTATCGACGGTCTCGTTTCTCTCACCGAACAGTATCTGACGCTCAATGTCGGTCCTGTGCTCAAAGAGCTTCTCCTTGCGGAGGCGTGCTCTCTCGTCAGTGCCGGCGGTCTTGGGCTCAGCTTGGTTGTCAGCGGAGGCATCGAAGGGAGTCCGAAAAGTTTGAATGTAGTTAAAGCGCTTGACGGGCTGTTCGGCCCAGCTCTTCGGGCTCAGCGAGTTTTCTTCCATGGCGTTGCCCAGCTTCAGGATATTATCTCCACCGGTCTCGTCAGCAACAGTAGCTTCCGTACCGGTCTCTGCGGTGTCATCACGGCCGTAACCTCTCTCTACCTTGAGGTTGGCATCATCGGTGGTGCCGAGGTTATCAGCGGGGTCAAGTTTTTCGATAACATACATTATTTCACCGGTTGCCGTGTTGAGCAGCACATCCTTGGGATTGATAAAGTCAATCTTTTCAAGCTCTATTTCCTGGTTATCAGTGTCGAGGTCTTCGCCTGCTGCCAGCTCTGTCCACCAATCGGGGCGGTCTTTGTCATACCACATATACTGCACTGATGGAGATGTTTCTTTCTGCGCCTGCAGCAAGATGGACAGAAATGGGTTGGCCTGGGGCCAGTAGTATGCGATTAAATCATCAATTTCAATCTCTCGTCTATCATAATCAATGTGAGTCGTTTTTACCGGGGCGCCTGGACTTGGGCCCCATATAGTTTGTTCGTCATAGTTATAAGTATCCATTTATTATTCACTCCTTTTAGTTTTAGCCGTATCGCCCCCTGCCCTGTCCAGCCTGATTAAACTGCTCTAAAAGCTGTTCCTGGGGGGATAGCTGCTGGTTTGGGTTATTCATTCTCTGGTAACTGGATTCACCAGAGCTGCCCGGCATTTGCCCTGCTTTTTTTTGCGCTATCTGCTGGTGATTTTGAGGTTGGGCCTGCTTTTGCCGTGGCGGTTGCTTTCCGCTGCTAACAGAATGATAGGCCCGCTCAAAACCGTTGGGGAACATCTGGGGATTGAGGTAAATAGGATATTTTCTCAAGAAGCTAACCATCTGCTGCTCGTTTTGTTTGAAGTTTTGCTCCCCTACTTTTTGTTGTAGCCGCTGCACCTGCTGCTGATAGTTCTGCTCCAGCTGGCGGGTACGCTGTCTCTGCTGCTGGTCAGCATTAGTTTGGGTCTGCTGCTCCTGCTGCTGGGTTTCCTTAAGCCTGCCTAAAAGCTGATTATAGGTCTGGCGGGAAACCTGCTGGGCTATATTTGCGACAGCGCTCTTGAACGGTTTGTTGTTGTAATTGCCGCTTAATATATCCTTGCGGAATTGTTTTTTGTCTATCTTGTCGCCTAGGTCAATACTGTCAATGTCAATGTCAAGGTCTTCCAGTATATCATCGGGTTCCTGCTGTTGCTGCTGATTGGGGCTGGTAAACTGGCCCTTATCGTTGCGGGGACGCTGCTGCATCTGCTGCCTCAGCTGGTAATTCTCCCTCATCAGCTGGTTATACTGCTGTTGAAACTGCTGAAGCTGTCGGGGGTCAACCTGCTGCTGAGGCTGCTGCTGACCGCTTCTTTGACCCAGCTGTCTTTCAAGCTGGATATAGTAATCAACGGCCTGCTCCTCAGACTCAAAGTTCTTGGCGGGCTCAATGCCCATCTTCTGCTCCAGTTCAGATATTGACTGTCTTAGTTGTTCAGGGCCGTCAAACTTCTCCCTGATATACTTAATCTTCTGTTCTCGCTCTGTCTCCTCACTTACAGCTCCATCCTGCTCTGCACCAGTATCGTCTGGAGGTATATTATCCTCTGGTGGTTCCATGGTGGCCTGTTGCGTGCTTTGTTGGGCTGGCTGTGAGGGTTGTCCGGCCTCTTCTTCGGTTGTCGGGCCCTCATCGTAATCCGGGAGACCTAAAGGGTTATCGTTAGATACACGGCCCTTTTCGGTATCTCCGTATCTGCCACTAGCCATTATTTGCCTCCTTTTTTAGCTTGCTTAATAAACTCCTGCTGGCGTTTATCGACATATTGTACTATTTGTCTTAACGCCTTCAACTTCTCCTGGGTAACATAGAGCTCCTTTAAGTCTTCAAACTCTCCGTTCTCCAGGTCTTTCTGACACATACTTATATTCTTTTCAATAAAAGGGAGAAGGTATTTTTGCCAACCGGCGTGTTCTGATAGAGAAGCAACTTCATTTACGCCCTTCATCTAATATTACCACTCTCCCTTCTTCTGGGGTTTCTGGGGCTTTGTGGTCTTCTGCCCCGTGCTGCTCCTTCCTGAGCTGCGGCGGCCTGCCCGGCCTGTGGTCCTCTGCCTTCGGCGCCCATCTGCTGTTCCTGCATCATGGCTTCCTGCTGCATTTCCTGTTGTTTGGCCTGCCATTCTTCTGCCGACATGACAAACTTATTAGCGTGTTCAAAGTCAAAGGAGTTAATCCATTCTTTAATTAGCTCGTGATATTTGATGAACGGTATCTGGGCTTCAAACAAGAACTGCATCATGTGTGATAGCTGTTCCCGCTGTACTTCCTTGTTCACGGTGGGGTCAAGTGCTGACCCGGCGGGGCGGTAGTCGAACTCGCCTATCAGGTTGCCGGGGTTGGCCCAGCGCCATTTCCTGCCCTCTTCCGGCAGGATGCGTACCAATCTATCGCCGGCTATAAACTGCTGGTTATTGCCATCCATGATAGCGGCCAGCCGTTTGATACCCTTATAGTTCATGACTTTCGTTTTAACACTGAACCGCTGGCCGGCATTGGAGGATAGCTCCATGGCTTCGGTAGCGGTCTTGTCGCTTCGGCCTTCGGCGCCCTGCACTATTGGGGTGGCTCCTACCGACTGTTCGGCGGCCCGAGCCACTTCGGCCTGCTGGGAGAAGGAAGAAGAGGCGACATCGTCCATCGGCATAAGCTCGACATCATCCATCTGATCCACCCAGATTATACCGTGGGGTTGTGATATGAGGTCAGACTCATCGATATCACGGCCTCTTCTGGCTTTGAACATCTTATTTACCACCAGGTTGATATTATCGTTACGCTGGTTATGGATAGCATTTTCCTCTTCCTGCAGGTCGGCGAAGACATCTATTGCTGACAGTCCGTAAAATTCGTTGGGTATTCTGTCGAAACTCTCGACTATAAACGGTTTCATGTGGTGCCGCCAGTACGGTGAAGGCCCGTCATAGACGCATTTGGTGCGGTTTATCAGGATAGCGTGTCTATCGTCTTCCCAGTAATGAAGCAGTTCAAACTTGCTTTTGGCTTTAAGCTCGCTGTCATCGCTGTCGAAGTATGAGGCCTTCATGCTGGTGGATTTGCCTATCTTGCTCATTCTTTCTTCCCGGCCGACCTGGTGGGCATCGGTCTCCATGAGCTCCTCATAATCCACGGGATAGACGGTACCCAGCCCGATAGAGTTTAAGAATTTAAGTTTTTCGATGAGCTGCTCATAGGTGATAAATTCACGCTGGAACACGCCCCGGCAGTCGTCAAGGTCGGTTCCTTTGGGGTCGGGCCAGAAATCGAAAAAGTCGATATTTTTAATCTCGTTATCATCCCAGATGGCTTCAACGCTGTTCATGATATTATAATTCCACTCGCCGGTATAATAGAGCTGTCCCATCCTATTAAGCCTGGTTTCACGCTGGGGCACACGCCTTGTTATCTCTTTCTCCTCGTAGCGCCAGCCCACTCCCATGACAGATGATGGGAAGATAAGCATCTGGGTGATATAATCGTAGTATTTGGCCACGATATTATTCTTATCAAGCTGTTCATCGACTAAAGCCGAGGCGACCTTAGCCTTATCCTCCGCCGTCTCAAGATTTTCGATAGACATGGTTTGAGGGGCCGGGGTGAATTCTATATAGGGCCGCTGCCCAAAGAAGGTGTTGACAAACCGGGAGCGGATAGTATCGACTATTTGGTAGGTTCGTGGTATGTGGAGGTTGGAGCGGTGTTTCTGCTCCTCATTAAGTTTCTCTTTCCAGCCCCGGTAGAGCTTATAATTGCGTATAGCATCCTCTTCCCACTGTTTGCGGTAGGCATCGAAGGACTGAAAGAGCGAGATAAGCTCCTGGGCTTTCTTGGAGCCCTCCTTCTCGAGCTGTATTTTTTCGTTGTCCAGAGGAATATTTCCTGAGTAGATATTTGGGGTCAACTCGGCTCACCTCGCTTATTATCTCGGGGGTGGTGCTCCTCCCGGGGGCGGTCCTCCCTGCGGAGGCGCTCCTGCTCCACCCTGCATTTGCTGTTCAAGTTCCTGTACTCTCATGACGAGCTGCACGGCGGCTTCGGCTAACTGGGACTGCTCCATCTGCATGAAATTCTGGAAAAGCTGCTGGACTTCGCCTCCCTGGCCTCCTGGAGGCTGGGCTCCCTGCTGCTGTCCTGGTTGTGGTCCCTGCATTGGCATAATAAATCCTCCTTTTTTTTTCTTCGCTAAAAAACTAATAACCCACGCTTTTGTTGATAACCTGGGTGCGTTTCCTGTGTCTGGCACGGGCTTTTTTCTTCTCGTAGTCTGTTCTATTCCGTCGGGGTCGAGACATGACGAGATAGCGGTCAGTGTCAAAAACATGGTCCTCCTGGCCGTGTGCNAGGTCTTCGGGGTCATGCCTGGCTGATTTCATCGAGGGGAATAGTCTCAGCGTATTGGTGCAGTTTTCGGTATATCTCAGCTTGGCAAGCTCTTTACCGTGTCTATCAAGTACAATTTCGCCCTCCTCGTCGATAATGGGACTTAAAAACTCGTGTAAACGGCGCCAGCCCTGGGCTCTGGACTTATCGGCCTGCCGCATCGGGCCCACGCCGTGGTCTTCGAATATTTCGGCGGTAGATTTCCCGGTATCCTGCGATTTAACCCAGCAGGAGGTATCAGCGACGACATAATCAAGTTTTTCCGGGACACCCTGGGTATCTCTTGACATGCTTCTTATCTTTTCGGCCTGTATGGGGTCGATAGTGTCGGCGGGATAGTATTCTCGGTAGCATATAATCCAGTTGTCGGGTGATATAGCGTACCATTTGAAGCAGGCACGGCGATAACCTCCATCATAAGCGGCGACACGACGCCAGGAGGTGGGTGGGTAGTAGTCTTTACCGTAGGGTACATGTATTTTCCTGTCGAAATTTGTGAAGAAGGCCGCTTCACCTGTGGTGAAGGCCTCTGAGGGTACTGAAGGATACTCGGAGCGGAAGTTAATCATTTCTCTTTTAGTCGTTTCGTACCATTCCTCATCACGGCGGGGGTCAACGGTCCAGGGTAGGAATATACCTACGAACGAGTTGGAGCCGCTGCCGGACTCCCCGGAGTGCTCCCAGTGGGCGTCATTCCATTTTTCTTCAAAGAAGGTGTTGCGTTCGCCTGTGGAGACGCCGATAACTTGCCCTCCGGTTGGTCTATTGATGGTGGGGTAGGCTGCTGTCCAGATATCATCGGCTTGAGGGTGGAAAGCCCACTCATCCAATAACACTATGTTATCGGTAAATGAGCGGGCTGCACCTGGGGAGGAGGTATGGCCTTTAAAAATTGACGATTCGTTTTCATCGCCGGGAAAAATTATATTAACATTGCGGGAGTAAGATTCGTACACGATACCGGTGTAATTCTCGGCAAGCTCATCGTCTTCGGCCTTGCAGTCAACGACAAGCCAGTTGGGTAGATGCCGCAGGATGAAGGTAAAGCGCCTGACAAGTTCCTTGGAGTCGCCCTCGGTTTGCGATATGGAGGCGGCTGTTTTACCCGGGAAGAAAAGGAGCCGAGAGACTATGTATGATAGGGCCAGCCACGATATTCCCACCTGACGGGACTTGAGGCAGATAAGGTGGCGGTTATCCCGCATTTTCTTGATAGCCTCTTCCTGCTCATCCCAGAGGTTAAAAGGGATAACTACACCCTCGGGATTGTCCTTATCCTCGATTTTCACCAAATCGTTGACAAAATCAAGCAAATTGCGCTTATAATACTCGTATTTGACTGTCATGGCGTTGACATTGCCGAGCTTTTCCTTCAAGTACCCCATCTCAATTAAGTCCACCGCCGGATACCTCCTCCTACTTAAAAATTATCAGGTTAATCAAATAATACCATATTCTCACTATTAACACAAGTTTAACTTCTTAAGCTATATACATGACCCTTGTTATACCTGCTATTATTCTTGTTATTTACCCCTGCACGCCTGTTTCACTCCAAGGCGGGAGTAATTACATAATGACCTGTTTTTGACTCTCCTTTAAGCTGACCCTTTATGTCAGAGAGCATAGTTATCCCCTGGCCTTCACAGGAGATAACTTCTGACCCTTTAGAGGTCTTTGTTCGCAAAGGTGGTTGCCCACTATCCCTCAAACTCCCCCAGGTCTAGCTTTACAGAGTAAGGTGTTTAACCAAATACACCTAATCGGAATATTATCCTCCACTCTCGTGGACTAGGACGGTCGCTTACGCACTTCTGGTGGGCTAGTTACTCTCTCATCTTAGCTAAATCCCGACAGCCAGCGGGGCAGTTTTTTATTTGCTGCTGTTATTCCTCTAACCAGCAGTATTTCTTATTCAATTGCCTTTACTATATCATAAAGACCTAAATAAGTTAATAACTACCTCAGTGGTGAAGGATTTATATGGAATTTCCTAATATACTAACTACCTTTGTGGTGACTAATATAATCCCCACAATATCAACAATCCTATATTTTTGACCCCCCTACCCCCGCACGCACACGTACATGCGCAGTGTATTAATTATTATATATTATATAACATACCATCGGTCTATTGAACTATCTCTTGAACTAGATATTGACCTTATTACTGTGGGTGTAATTACTATATTATTTTATATGGTGTATTTGAGGGGGTAATATATACACGCACGCACGCACGACCCCGACACCCCCTCCGGTTATTTGGGTATGTCCCTGGGTGGTAGGTGGTTGCTGGTCCAGAAGTCAGGTTAACCAGCTGAGCAGGCAGGCCGTTGGTTGACAGCTCACAGATAAGAGACGGTTTGCATCCAGCATACACTATAACAATAAGGATAATAACAACAATGCTGCAGAGATTGCCACCGGTTGGCAGGAGATCCAGAAAAATAACCACAGCAAGCCAGCAAGTTTTTAGGCCGGGGATGTGATTATATCTATGCTTAAATAAAAAATCTGTGATTATATCTATGCTTAAATAAAAAATCTGTGATTATATCTATGCTTAAATAAAAAATCCAGGTGGTATAATAACTATAACAACAATAACGGGCAAAAAGAGTATAAGGATAAGAATAATAATAGCGGGGAGAAGCAGGGAGGATCGGCGGGGGGAGAAACGCAAGAATAACAACAATAATAGCCGGGCTAAACGTTGGCGTGGCGGGCAGGAGAGACTGAGAACTTTTTTAGCTTGCCTGAACGGGAGACTTAATTGCAGCCTGCAAAAAACTCTACATTATAAAGGGGGTCAAAAAAAGAAATTAATTTTTTTATATTCGCTTGACATTTTATGTTGTTGTGGTATAATAAGAATAACAATAATAATAGGGGGTTATAAAAATGTTGAAACTTGAAAGAACTCAGCAGATAGCAGAGGATGTTAGATGGGAGCTTGAAAATCAATTTGGCGAGAGGGTTGAAAAGGAAATCATAAAGATGAAGGAAGAGGCTTGGGCTTCTGATATAGCGCCGGAAGCATACTACACAGAGCCTGTGGAGAAGCTGGCTAAAGAGAGAACAAATTATAGTGAGAAAATGGAACACTTGAATGACCTTTTGGAAATATTAGATATTTCGCCTGAGCATCTGATAGACTGGTTTGAGAGTAAGAGGGAGTTTGCCGAAGATAGCATGAGAAAGTATATAATAGAAAGAATAATTGAAGAAACAAAAATTTCAAGGGGGTTATGAAAATGATTAATAAGTATTGGTCAAATCGAAAAAAGGTGGAGTGGTTGAATGAGCATTTCAATTCTCAGTCTGACAGGAACTGGGGCAGGTTCTGGTATTATTTAGATGAAACAGGCTGGCAAAAGAGAATAATTGCCCATCTGCCCGATGAAACTCAGGGGCCGGACGGATTAGAAGTTGACTATGAAAAAATAGAAAAAATACAAAAGGAGGGCTAACAATGAAAAAGAGGGAGATACCAAAAGATCCGCAGCATCAATGTAGAAAATGCGGGAGCCAGAGGGTGGAAGTGGAGGAGTGGGATTTGGAGGACCATTATATTTGTAATGATTGCGGTAACGAGTGGGGTTCAAGTAGCTTTATATTAATATAGGGA
>SL_5KL_010_SEDDRAFT_10001492_pt1 | contig 14081 bp, 14 predicted proteins | sample SodLakKL_010_SED_FD_9118 | JGI IMG/M metagenome (IMG submission 9118)
TATATGCAGGAATATGCATATACAGGGAGGTCTATATGAGGGATCTGGTCAAGGCTTACAAGGTTCTGGCTGACGAGTCGAGGCTCAGGGTGTTGAACCTTCTACTGGAAAGAGAGTGCTGTGTATGTGAGGTCGTGCAGGCACTGGGCATCTCCCAGTCCAGGGCATCGCGCATTCTAAATGCTCTCTATGAGGCCGGTTTTCTCAAGCTACGCAGGGACGGACTATGGTCGCTCTACTCCATAGACCGGGACAACATGAGCGCACATCTGAGAGGTGTCCTGGAGGCCACCGGGATAGCCTGTGAGGACAACCAGCAGATGGCCACCGACCGCGAGCGGCTTAAGGTCGCCGAGCGTGTCGGCCCGGGCTGCGTCGACAGGGTCCGCCGGGCGCAGCTTTCTCCCGAACCCCGGCAGGCTTAGATAACCTCAGGCGACGGCAGCGTATCATGGAAGTACTTGCACAACTACTGCAGGGCGGCTGGAACGCTCTGGTTGAATATTTGTCGGCGCATGTACTGACCTGTCTTGTTCCGGCGTTCTTCATCGCGGGGGCGATAGCCGTCTTCATGTCACAGGGGGCCATTCTCAAGTACTTCGGACCGCAGGCGAAGAGAGTACTGTCTTATAGCGTCGCTTCGGTGTCAGGTATAGTCCTGGCCGTCTGCTCCTGCACGGTCCTGCCCCTCTTCGGCGGCATCTACAAGAGGGGCGCCGGCATAGGCCCCGCCGTCGCCTTCCTCTACTCGGGCCCGGCGATCAATGTCCTGGCTATTGTGTACACGGCCCGCATCCTGGGCTTCGAACTGGGTTTGGCCAGGGCTGTGGGTGCCGTCGTGTTCGCGGCGGGCATCGGCCTGATTACAGCTGTGATCTATCGTAAGGAAGAGTCATCGAAGGATCCGGCGGCGTTTGATGCACTGATGGATAGCACCGACTCCCGGAAATGGTGGCAGCAGATTGCTTTCTTCGCCGTCCTGGTCGGGATACTGGTCTTTGCCGCCTCACAGAACTGGGTTTTGACCGGAGTCCTGCTTGCCGGGCTGGGCTTTATACTGTGGCGCTGGTTCACCCGGGCTGAGCTCGGCACATGGATGAAGGAGACGCTCCGCTTTGTGCGCCTTATCTTCCCCTGGCTGCTGGTGGGCGTGTTCGCCGCGGGTATCATAATGACCTTTGTTCCCGGGGAAGCAGTCAGCAGCTGGGTCGGCGGCAACAGCCTGTCTGCCAACTTCATCGCGTCCCTTGCCGGCGGCCTGATGTATTTCGCCACCCTTACCGAAGTGCCCATCGTCCACTCTTTCATGGAACTGGGCATGGGCAGGGGGCCAACCCTGGCGCTCTTGCTGGCCGGCCCAGCCATATCTCTGCCTAATATGCTCGTCATCCGCAGCATCATGGGAACAAAGAAAACTCTCACTTACATCATCCTGGTGGTGGTCTTTGCCACCATCAGTGGCTACATATTCGGACTGATAGGAGTGTGAACTGAATATGCTCAGCAATGTAGTGCCCAGATTCCATCGGGGTGCCGCACGGTCCTGAAGGGTCGCACTACGGTAATATAGTGCGAGGCTTCAGCCTCGTGCTCAAGAAATAAAAGGAGGTAAGAGGAATGAAAATCAAAGTTCTGGGACCCGGATGTGCTCGCTGTCATCAACTGGAGCAAACGATCAGAGAGGTGGTCAAGGAGCTAGGCATAGACGCCGAGATCGAGGAAGTCAGTGATGTCAAGAAGATAATGGAATACCCCATCCTGACCACTCCCGGCCTGGTAATCGACGAACAGGTGGTCTGCTCCGGGCGCGTGCCATCAAAATCGGAGGTGACCACATTCGTAACGACTGCCTTATCTAAGGAGTAGAGGAAAGCATAGCTGAGCCGCTCATTTTCCAGAGGGGCTGCCGCCAGGCATGTGGCGTGACACAGCATAGCTAAACGGAGCGGGTTCCGGAGCGGGACTGGAGAGGACCGGTGCAGTCCGGGCAGGCATTAGTCGGTGACCGGAGGCAAGATGGCTGAGAAGGAACGAAAACTGGGTATCTGGGGGAAATTTCTGACCCTGTGGGTAGCGTTATGTATCGGTGCCGGGGTCGGGCTGGGGCATCTATTCCCGCAGCTTTCCGATATGCTGGCCAGGCTCGAGGTGAGAGGCATTTCGATACCTATAGCCATCCTGCTGTTTGCGATGATCTACCCCATCATGGTGCAAATATGCTGGGAGGAGATCAGAAACGCATTCCGCTCGCCGAAGCCCATCGGTCTCACCCTGTTTGCCAACTGGGCGATAAAGCCTTTCACGATGTTCTTCTTCGCCTGGCTGTTCCTGGGAGTTGTCTTCGCCCGGTTTCTCACTCCGGAGCAGATAGGGGACTACCGCGCCGGAACAATACTGCTTGGCGTGGCCCCGTGCACAGCCATGGTGCTGGTCTGGAGCTACCTGGCAAGGGGGAATATGGGACACACCCTGGTCATGACTGCGGTCAACTCGTTGACCATGGTCGTGCTCTACGCCCCCTTGGCCGCTCTGCTACTGGGCATCTCGGGCATCTCAGTGCCTTGGGATACCATCGCCCTGTCCGTTACCTTATACATCGCCACCCCCCTGATAGCCGGTTATCTTACCCGCCGGTGGGCGATACGGAAGAGAGGCGCCGACTGGTGTCAGTTCACCCTGGAGCCCAGGCTGGCTAAGGTGTCGATAGTCGCACTGCTCATCACACTGGTCGTACTCTTTATCTACCAGGGGCATGTCATCGTCGAGTTGCCTGCCATAGTGGGCATGATAACCGTGGCCATCTTCGTCAATATCCTGGTGGTCTTCGGCATCACCTACCTGGCCGCGCGTATCATAAAACTCCGATACGTCGACGCTATACCCGCTGCACTCATCGCCGGCAGCAATCATTTTGAGGTCGCCATCGCCGTCGCCACCACCCTGTTCGGAGTGGCTTCGGGGGCAGCCCTGGCGACAGTGGTGGGCGTGCTGACCGAGGTGCCCATAATGCTGTTCCTGGTCTGGATTTCGCTCCTCAGCCGGAAGACCTTTCCCCGGCATTTGCAGTAGCATGAGACATTTAGGCAGGAGGACGACCGCAGCGAATGCATTACATAACTTTTGTAGTTTTCGCAGAAACGGTATATTATGGTGTCTGGCGCCCTGTACACGCGCTTGAACGGAGGAAGCTTTATGAAGGGTAAATCGATGCAGAGCAGATATCTGATAGGCATGATGATTATGGCAGCGGCACTACTGCTCCCGGCCCCGGCTTGCGGGACCACTGCCACCTGGCCAACCATTACCAGCGTGACGGCTGATGCAGACTGGACCGCGCCTCTGGGCAGTGTGCGCCTAACGTGTAGTGCTTCGAACCCGGACGGTGGTGATCTAAACTATGAGTGGTCAGCTAGCGGCGGCAGTATTACCGGTACAGGTGAGACCGTGAACTGGACTGCGCCTCAACAGATCGGTATGTACGACATCACGGTTGAGGTCACCAATGCTCAGCGGGCGAGGGACACAGAAACTATAACTCTCATCGTGTCAGATGGTCCTCCGCCGGAAATCCGGAGCCTGGCCATTACCCCCAGAGGGCACAAATACCTAAGAGAAATCGCTACCGGGTACAGGGTCGCCCAAACGTATGAATACGCTATTAAGTGTGTTGCCTCATCCCCCGAGGGCGAGATCGTTTACGAGTGGTCCTGCGTTAAGGGCCAGATTTCCGAGATCTCAGAGGATGGCTCTTCGATTATCTGGACCGCCCCGGAGACGTCGCGCAGTGCCACGGTGACGGTGAAGGTGCTTGATGGCGCGGGTAATTGGGTGGTCAGGACCATGGTCTTCCAGGTAGTGTCCTGCGAAGGGTGTTATGTCTGGTGAGGCGGGAAAACCTGCTTGATGCGGTGGCCTTCGCGCAGGCTGAAGTAAGCGAGACCTCACAGGAGGTGGAGTTATGAACAGAAAAAGATATCTGGCAATCGTGATAATTGCAGCGATAGTGGTGCCCCTTTCAATCCTGTTCGGCACGATGGCGTGCAGCGAGTCGCCGGTCATCGAGAGTATGGAGGCTGAGTCGGACAGGGTCTCTCCCCTGGGAAGCACTCAGATTGTGTGTACTGCTTCAAGCCCTGACGGCTACGAACTAAGCTACGAGTGGTCGGCTACCGGAGGCCAAATACACGGGGAAGGAGCTACCGCTACCTGGACGGCTCCCGATGAGGAAGGAGAGTTTAGAATCGAAGTCACGGTGGCGGATGGCAGGGATGGCGAGGATACGCACGGCATAATCGTCACCGTTAAGGACAATCAGCCGCCGGTGATCAGCAGCCTGACCGCAGATGCCGAGTGGACGTATCCGGCGGGCATCATCGAGGTGGAGTGCCAGGCTTACGACCCCGACGACGACGACCTTAGTTACGAGTGGTCGGCCTCGGAAGGCGATATTCACGGCACTGGCACGGCGATAAACTGGACGGCTCCTGAGGAATTCGGTGCGTACCACATCACCGTTGCGGTCGATGACGGTTATGGCGGCTCGGTCACCGAAACACTGTCCGTCAAGGTGATGCCGGACCAGGCGCCGGACATCGAACGCCTGGAGGTCAGCAAGGACCGTCACGGACACTGCTACCTGAGAGACGACGAGTGGGGCATAAGGATCGGACAGGGACAGAAGTACGACATCGAGTGCCTTGTTTCGGACACGGTCCCGGCCACGACTATGGAAAGGTTCTACGGGCTGTCCTACGAGTGGGAATGGGATTACGGCGACCAAGTCGAGATTTCCGAGGACGGCTCCATGCTTACCTGGGTTGCCCCCAACAGGTCGGTTGACGTTACAATCACAGTAACCATATCCGACATCGCCGGAAATACAGCCAGTGAGAGCATCACCATGCGGGTGGTTGCCTGCTCCCCATGCACGTTTGGACGGTGCCCCTAGACAGATGATAGTCATGGCTAACAACACGCTTCGCCAGGCCTGGGATCTCCGCCGCCTGTCTTTGATGCGGAGAACCCCTGCCGTGGCAGGGTGCTTCGAGGTGATGTCCCTCCATGTATAGCAGAGTGGTTGGTTTTCTGAAAAACACCTTTCGGGACCGCTTCAAGCGGTACTTGATTATATCGCTGGTAATCGTGGGCGTAGTCCTGGCGGTCGCAGGTCAGGACGCGGCCGAGCCGGTGCCCGATGACGGTTTCGTGGTACATTTCTTCTGGCTGGAAGGCTGCCCGGCGTGTGCAAGACAAAAACCCTTCATGGAAGAGTTGAGGGAGCGATACCCCGAAATCCATGTTATTGAGCGTGATTGCCGAATCGATGCAGAATGGGATTTGCTGGCCGACATGCTTGCGGAGCGGGGGATAGCAAGGGCCCCGCTGGTTCCCACGACAATCTTTGGCGAGCAGGTCTTCGTAGACTGGGAGTCAAGGGAAACAACAGGCAGGAAGATAGAGGAAGCTCTCGAACTATGCCTGGCAGGGGAGTGCCCGGCGCCGCCGGATGAAGAACCGGATGATACGATCGTATTGCCGATCTTCGGCGAGATCGTGCCTGCCGAGTATTCATTACCCGCCCTGGCCGTGATCCTGGGCCTTGTCGATGGCTTCAACCCCTGCGCCCTGTGGGTCCTTCTCTACCTCATATCGCTGGTGGCCACTCTCAAAGATAAGAAGAGAATATGGCTCATCGTCGGCTCCTTCGTTCTGGCCAGCGGGGTCATCTACTTCCTCCTTATGACGGCGTGGCTAAATGTGTTCCTGCTTATCGGCTATGTCCGGCCGGTCACGATCGTCATCGGGCTGGTAGCCCTCGGTGGAGGGATACTACAGATAAAGGAGTTCATACAGGCAAGAGGAGAAGTGGTGTGCCAGGTCACAAGCGAGGAGTCCCAGAAGAAGACGATGAACAGAATGGAGAGGATCGTCGCGTCGCCGATAAGCCTGGCCACCATACTGGGGATCATCGCCCTGGCCTTCGTGGTAAACTCCGTCGAGTTCGTCTGCTCAGCGGCCATTCCGGCGGTCTTCACCCACGTTCTCGCTCTGAGCAATCTCACCCCCTTCCAGCACTATGGCTACATCCTGCTGTACGTTTTCTTCTTCATGCTCGATAACCTGGTTATCTTCGGCGCGGCCGCTTTTGCCATGACTTCCAACTTCGGAGTGAAATACGCGAAGTACGCCCGGCCGATAGGGGCCACCATCCTCATTCTGCTCGGGGCACTGCTCCTCTTCGCACCCGGTATACTGCAGTGACGGGTACGCTGTCGGGGCCGCCCTCTTCCTGAGACGTCCACACCTTCGCGGGCGGACACGATCCTCAGGCCTGGCGCCGGCCATGAGCAGGTCCGGGTCACACAGAACACAAGTCATGTAACCTGACTTGCGGGAGGCACAGGTCGCGCCTAGACGACGCCGATCATCCTCAGCCCCGTATAGACCAGGAAGGAGATGAGGACGTATCTCAGCTGTTTCGCCGGCAGGGCGTGCGCTGCTCTTACTCCGAGCTGGGCCATGGGGATGCTCGTAGCTACCAGACATAACCCTACCGGGAGCAGGTTCACATAGCCAAGCGAATAGGGCAGAAGACCAGGCACGCCCAGCCCGTTCACGATATAGCCGACGAAACCACCCAGGCCGGCGAAGATTATGGACGCCACCGAGGTGCCGACGGCAAGGTGCACGGGGAATCTCAGGGCCAGCACCAGTACAGGAACTTTGAGCACCCCACCACCCAGCCCGGTCAGCCCGGTCACAAGGCCTATGGGGAAGCCCAGGGCCGCCACCAGCACAGGGTTTTCCCGCGGCTCTGCCTCGCGCTTGACCAACCTGGGCATGAGCCCCAGCCCCATCCATACGGCGACGACCAGAACCAGCCCTCCGAAGCCCATCTCCAGGGCGGCACCGGGAATACGGACGGCCAGGAAAGCCCCCAGCAGAGCCCCGGCCAGGCCGCATAGGCCCAGGTTCAGAGCAGTCTTCCAGTGGATGGCCCTCCTCCTGTTGTGACCCCAGGTGCCGCTTATGGCTGTCGGCAGGATCACGAGCAGGCTCGTCCCGAAGGCTATGAGTATCGCCGCTTCCGGATCGACGTCCATGGCCAGGATGACCCAGTAGCTGGCCGGCACCATGATGATGCCACCACCGATTCCCAGCAAGCCGCTGGCGAAGCCGGCGCCGGCCCCCACGCCCAGCAGCATCAGTATATGACCCGGTGTCAACCTCGCTCTCTCTCCAGCTTGCCCTCAAGCCATCCGATCTTGACCGGCCGCCTTTCCTCCAGCGAAGGAATGTAAGGCTTGATATCCAGGACAGGAGTGCCGTCGATGGCGTCCAGTCCCTTCACCTTCAGGATATTATTGTGCCTCGCTACCAGCTCCGCCAGGGTTAGCCCGAGTGGACAGGGCCTGCGTGGCGACCTGGTGGCAAATACACCATGTAGATCTTCGTCCCAGGGCGTCTTGACCAGCAGATGATACCGGTCGGATTTGTGAAACCAGTAGATGACGACGACATGAGAGAACCCGTCGATGTCCTGCAGGCCTGCCTCGAACTCCTTGAATACCTCTATCTCGGAAATGGTTTCGCTATCGCGACCCTGGTAGGGCGCTTCGTCTGTGTCCTTGTAAGGAGAATGAACCGTCCCGACCGGTTTCAACTTCAGACTGTGCTCTTCTTGCATTAGTCCGGGGTTCGCCACTCGTTCATCGACTCCTCGAATTATATCATCAGTTCGCCCTCAGCAGACCCCACTGCCTGAACCGCCAAGGTATAACCGCGCGTTGCAGCACGATCCTGAGTGCTATAATGCTCAGTGTATTGACACCGGTCTCTGCAACGAGAGCGGCTTCTGACGCCCCGGACACGACCCGCACCCGTGACGGAGGCCGGCGGTCGACGGAAAGGAGGCAGCAATGGATTTCCCGGAAGCTTTTGTGTGGGGCGCAGCCGCAAGCTCGTATCAAATAGAGGGTGCCGCGTACGAAGACGGCAAGGGGCCCTCCGTATGGGATGAGTTCTGCCGGCAACCGGGTAAGATCTGGAACAACCAGTCCGGCGACGTTGCGTGCGACCACTACCACAGGTATCAAGAGGACGTCGGCTTGATGAAAGAGGTGGGACTCCAGGCCTACAGGCTGTCTCTCTCGTGGCCGCGCATTATCCCCGGGGGAACCGGGGCCGTAAGTCCGGAGGGACTGGCGTTCTACGACAGGCTGGTTGACAGACTCGTCGCCGCCGGGATCGTTCCTTACGTCACGCTTTTCCACTGGGACTATCCGTGGGAGCTGTACCCGCGCGGCGGCTGGCTGGACCGGGACAGCTCCGACTGGTTCGCCGAATACGCCAGGGTGGTAGTCGACCGGCTTTCCGACCGGGTCCGACACTGGGTAACACTCAATGAGCCGCAGTGTTTCATCGGGCTGGGACACCAGTTCGGGTTTCACGCCCCCGGGGACGCGCTGGATTTGCCCCGGGTACTGACGGCTGCCCACAACACACTGCTGGCACACGGCAAGGCCGTACAGGCGATTCGCACCTATTCCAGGACAGAGCCCCGGATAGGCCTGGCGCCGGTGGGACTGGTCAACGTGCCTTCGACGGAGAGCGATGCAGATATCGAAGCCGCCCGGCAGGCGATGTTCTCCATTACCGACAGGAGCCTCTGGAACAACACGTGGTGGACCGACCCCGTGTTCTTCGGCCGGTACCCGGAGGACGCCCTGGAGCTATTCGGCGGCGATGTCCCGGCGATCGGCGACAAGGACATGGAGACGATCTCCCAGCCCCTGGATTTCTTCGGAACGAACATCTACTTCGCCCAGCGGACGCGCGCCGGCGAAGATGGCCGGCCCCGGGTCCTGCCACTCCCCATGGGCCAGGCCATGACGGCGTTCAACTTCCCGGTCCTGCCCGAAGCACTCTACTGGGGGACCAGGTTCTTCTGGGAGAGGTACAGAATCCCTATTATCATAACGGAGAACGGCATGGCCAACGTGGACTGGGTGTCGCTGGACGGCAAGGTGCATGACCCGCAACGAATCGACTTCCTCAGGCGGTACCTCCTGGAGTTGCGCAAGGCATGCAGGGAAGGGGTAGACGTTCGAGGCTATTTCCAATGGTCGATCCTCGACAACTTCGAGTGGACCGAAGGCTATAAGCAGCGCTTCGGACTCATCTATGTGGATTACCCCACGCAGAAGAGGATACTCAAGGATTCCGCCTACTGGTACAGGGATGTCATAGCGTCACATGGAGCAAGCCTCGACACCCTGTAGGTGATAGACGCCGGAGGCCGCACTCAAAGTCGGATGGTAGACAGGAAGGATCCCGTGGCTTAGAATGGCGCGGGCATCGGCTCCGCATGGGCGGGGCAACCCGGTTGCGGGCCAGGAGGCGGCGTCTTGGCAAGAGGATTACCGCGGATATACGGCAAACTGGCTTCATGGTTTCACCTGTTGACGTCGCCTGATGACTATGCCGAAGAGGCGGCGTTCTACCGCCGCGTTATTGTCGGCGCCTCGGCCATACGCCCGGAGACACTGCTTGAACTGGGCAGCGGGGGCGGCAACAATGCATCCCATCTCAAGGCCAGCTTCAGGATGACCCTGACGGACATATCACCGCAGATGCTGGCGGTGAGCCGCAGTCTTAACCCCGAGTGCGAGCATATCCAGGGAGATATGCGCAGCATCCGTCTCGGTCGCCAGTTCGATGCCGTGTTCATACACGATGCCATAGTATACATGACCAGTGAGGACGACCTGAGACGGGCCATCGAGACGGCTTTCGTGCACTGCCGGCACGGCGGAGTTGCCCTGTTCGACCCCGACTATACGCGCGAGACGTTCCGCCCCGTCACAAGCCACGGAGGGCATGACGCCCAGGAAAGGGCCCTGCGCTACCTGGAATGGGTCCACGACCCCGACCCGCAGGACACCACCTACACCACGGACTTCGCCCTCCTTATCCGGGAAGGCGAGTACGTGCGCTGCGAGTACGACCGCGGAATCTGCGGGCTATTCGGCCATCAAGACTGGCTGAGAATCATCGGCGAGGCCGGGTTCTCGCCCAGAGCGGTGTCAGACACAGAGCCGGGCCGTAGCGTCTTCCTAGGCATCAAGCCCGCGGCATAGACCGCTTCTTACGATACCTTCGTGCCTGCCTGGCTATAGATTGACATTACGTCCAGGTGATATACTGGAAGCAGGGTCCCGAAAGACCCCGCCAATGACAGCCAAAGAAAGACCGTCCAAAAATGTAGTCCGAGGCTTTAGCCTCGTGCGGCACGACCCTGCAGGGTCGCACTGCAAAAGTGCAGAGGTTAAGGGCTTCCGAAACACCAAGACTGAACGGAAAAACAGAATCAGACAGCCTGAAAGAAGCACGGAGGTGAGTTTGCCATGGCCAGGATGACCGGTGGAGAGGTTGTCGTCAGATGTCTCCTGAAGGAGGAGGTGAAGTACGTATTCGGTGTACCGGGCGCCCAGCTGCTGCCACTGACAGATGCCATATGCAAGAACCGTGACCGCGGCATCGACTTCATTCACAATCGGCACGAGCAGGCATCGGCTCACATGGCGGACGCCTGGGCAAGGGTCACCGGACAGCCGGGAGTGTGTACGGGCACGGTGGGCCCCGGCGCCACCGACCTTGTGCCCGGCGTAGCTGCCGCTTACGTTGAGAGTGTTCCCATGATCGTTCTGACCGCTCAGACGCAGTCATGGCGGTCCTATCCTTCTCACGGCTCCACACAGGAGTGTGACCAGCTGGCCCTTTTCTCCGGCATCACCAAATGGAACGCCTCCGTCAACAGCTGGGACCGCATCGGCGAGCTGGTGCGCCAGGCCTTCCGCATGGCCCTGAGCGGCAGACCGGGCCCAGTTCACCTGGACCTGCCGGCGGACATACTCTTTCAGACCGGCGAATTGGAGGAAGACGCCTTCCCAGAACCATATCAGTATCGCGCAATCGAGGGGCCGGCCGGTAATCCCGCCCTGGTGGAAAAGGCAGTCGAGCTTCTGCTATCTGCTCGAGACCCCCTCATCCACGCGGGCGGCGGAGTGCTGAGATCGGGCGCATGGAACGAGCTTAGAGACCTCGCTGAACATCTGGGAACGCCGGTCACTCCTACCGTGGGGGCCAGAGGCGTGCTGCCCGACGACCATCCCCTGGTGTTCAAGCCGTCAGGCTACGGAGCCATCGGTGCGCAATGTGAGGCCGACGTGGTACTGGCTATTGGCACCCGCTTCGGCGAACTAGATGGCTGGGGAAATCCGCCCTTCTGGGGCGAAAAGGGAACCCAGAGGTTTATCCAGGTGGACTGCGCACCGGAGATGATAGGGGTAAATGCGCCGCTGGAGATCGGGATTGCGGGCGATGCCCGCACCGTATTGCGCCAGATCATGGACCTGGTGAGGAAAACCGCGCCCGCCCGTAAGGCGGGGCGCCTGGCGACCGAGTGCCGGGCAACCGAACAGGCCTGGCGAAGTGAATTCGAGGACCTCGGCAGGTCCGACACGGAGCCCATACACCCGCTGCGCCTGGTCAAAGAGGCCCGAGATTTCTTCCCCAGGGACTCTATGATCTGCGTCGACGGAGGGAACATCGCGGTATGGGCCACATACCTGATGGACGTCTACGAACCGCGCACTTTCCTCTGGGCCGGCGATATGGGACACCTGGGAGCGGGACTGCCGTACGCCCTGGCGGCCAGGCTGGCCTGTCCCGAGAAGCAGGTCTTCATAATTCACGGCGATGGCTCTTTCCTGTTCATGAACCAGGAACTGGAGACCGCCCGGAGACACGGACTTCAAGTCATAGATATCATAGCCAACGACCAGGCCTACGGTATGATCAAGCAGGGACAGCTTGCGGCCTGTGGAGGGCGGGTCATCGGCGTCGATTTCTACGATACCCGCTGCGACAGGATGGCGGAATCCATGGGTTGCTATGGTGAACGGGTAGAGAAGCCGGGGCAGATTCGCCCCGCACTGCAGAGAGCTGTCGACTCGGGGCTCCCGGCGGTGCTTGATGTGCTCGTCGACAAAGAGGCAGCCCTCAACCCACCTGACTTCGCCACTATCGTAGACCTCTGGCTTCAGGGATGTGAACTAGGGTGAGCAAACCACGCAGGTCTTATAAAGACATGACCCACCGGCACACTGAGTGATACAGACTAAGGAGGTTTTCCGTGGCGCGTTTGAAATTTTTGAGCGACCTGTATATGGAGGAGGCAACGAAGAGGACGAGAGCAAATCCAGAGTACCAGGAAGCCAGTGAAGGCTTTGACGACACGCTGTCCTTTATCGTCGAGCCCGAACCGGACAAGGGCATAACCGAGCGCATAACAGTGGGCACCGTCTTACCCCAGGCAAGCGAATACTGGTTGGATGATCGGCCGGTCACCTTCACCTTCATCGCACCCTATTCGGTGTACGTCGACATCATGACGGGCAAGCTCGACGCGGTCAGGGCCATAACCAAGGGTTCGCTGAAGCTCAAGGGGCCGATGCCCAAGATACTCCGATATGTTAAAGGTACGAACCTGTGGATAGACACCTTAAGGACCATTCCCACCGAGTTCGAAGGCGATTTCGCCGAGCGTAGCTTTGGGTAAGAGAGGAGATCGTACCTAGCGGCGTCCTTGATCCGAGGGGCCGCGTCCCGGGTCACCCCGCGAGCTAAGAGGACCGGACATGCGAGCAGTTGTTTTTCTCGGCCAGGAAGACATCGAAGTACAGGAGCGCCCGGACCCGATCCCGGAGGAAGACGAGGTCCTGATAAGGGTGGATGCCTGCGGGATCTGTAGCACCGATCTACATGCGTATAAAACAGGTATGTATCCGCCGGGGCTTATCCTGGGACACGAGTTCGCCGGTCGCGTCGAAGCGGTCGGTCCGGGTGTCACGGAGTTCAGGCCGGGCGACCGCGTGACCGCCAACTCCGGCATCGGCTGCGGCAGGTGCTTTCTTTGCCTTTCCGGCAGGGAGAACCTGTGCGAGCAATGCTTCAGGCTGGGAGTTACCGACGACGGAGCAATGGCCGAGATGGTCAAGGTGCCCCGGGCAGGCGTATACCGGATTGCCGACGGTTTACCCTTGCAGGAGGCCTGTCTCGCCGAGCCGTTCAGTGTCGCATGGCACGGCCTGGACCAGTCACGGTTCAGGCCCGGCGACCGGGTGATAGTCGTCGGTGCAGGGCCCCTCGGCGTCTGTCTCCTCCAGGTCCTGAGAATGGCCGGCGCAGGAGCTACCTGGATGACGGAGATCAACCCTGCGCGGGCCGAACTGGCCAGGTATCTGGGTGCAGACCTTGTCCTGGATCCCCGCAAGGCCAGTCCCTTTGGCGTACTCTCGGACCTGACCAACAGCGCCATGGCCGACATCGCCTTCGAGTGCGCGGGCTTGCCGGAGACGATCAACCAGGCCCTCGGCCTGGTGCGCCGGGGAGGACAGGTGGTGGTCTGTGGTATATGTGACCAGGCTGTCGAGATGGACTTCTTGAGCGCTATAACCAGTGAGATCAATATCCAGACGACGTATTACAGCACGGCCGGCGCCTTTGCCAGGACATTGCACTTCCTGGCGGAGGGACGCCTGCGGGCAAAGCCGCTGATAACCTCAGAAATACCCTTTGAGCGGGTGAAAGAGAGCTTTGAGACGCTGTTGCATCCACGCAGCGATCAGGCCAAGGTTCTCCTGCGTCCAGACCTTTGATCGCGGCCGACTTAGCCCGGGCGTCACCTTCGTCACCTAGACCGCTAGACTCTCCCGCAATGCAGTCGGCAACGCCAGCCCGTGGCTGTCAGACGATCCACTTGCGCTTGATATTGTACAGACAGAACAGAAAACCCGATACCGTTTGTCCTGAAGTGTCCTAGACCCGCACCGCGCCGGAGGGAGGTGGTGGTGGTGTAGATCGACCCGATACAGACGCAGACCTATTATCACATGGAGGTATAGACGAAATGATAGACTTAAGAAATGCTAACTTTGAGGACAGGGAACTCCGTTGCGTTGACTGCAACCGGGAGTTCATCTTCACCCGTGGGGAGCAATACTACTTTGCCAGCAAAC
>SL_5KL_010_SEDDRAFT_10001493_pt1 | contig 14079 bp, 12 predicted proteins | sample SodLakKL_010_SED_FD_9118 | JGI IMG/M metagenome (IMG submission 9118)
TGGTCCTGGTCCAGATCAAGGCCGGTTTCGTGCGCTGGCTGCTCATCGGGCTCATGGGCTTTTCCTGCTGGGGCCTTATTACCAGGGCTCTGTCCATGTGGAATGTCATCGAGCGCCCGCCGCACTGGATGAACGGACTGGTCCTGCTGATTCTGCTGACCTTTGTCATGATAAACATTGTCAGAGAGTACAGGCTCAAGGATTAGCAAATTTAATATCCAAGGAGGAATATTGATATGAATGAAGACAGACCTATTGCCCCTGAATGGAACAGGGTCTACGGCGAAATAGTCTACTGGATAACTTTCGTTGCCTGCCTGATCTGCTTTATCGGGCCCATGTTCTCCATGCTCTTTCCGGAGAACAACGCCATGAACCCTTACTTTACCTATGCCCTGGTCTTTGAAGGCATGACCGGCTCGGATATATGGATTGCCCTGTACGGTGAATGGCCCTGGTTTCACTACGTGTGGTGGAATAACTTCTTTACCGGGGACGGGTTCACCATGTTCGGGGTAGCCCTGGGAACCACGGTGGCCCTCTGGGCTCTGATCCCAACCATGTTCGTGTTCGCCAGGCACAAGCTGCCCCAGTACGTGCTGTTCAGCGCCATTGTCTGCTTTATGGTCGTATTGGCGGCATCCGGGATTATACGCATCGGTTGATGAAAGATCCGGGACCCTGGCCTGACTTCGGCCTTTTCCTGAAAGGTCCAGGCCGGGTCCCCGGTTATTGAGCAGGCACTGCCAGAGAGTAAGAAACACAATTAACCAAACCAGCATGGAGCTTGCGTGCTGGATAAAAGGAGATTATTCATGCCGGAAATAAAAACAATTCTCTTGCCGGTTGTTTTTTCGGACAATGACAACCTGGCCGCGGGCTATGCCCGCCAGATCGCCATGTGCGCCGGGGCCGAGGTGGATCTGGTCCACGTCACCCCGCATATTGACTTCATCGACAGAGATATCCTGCAGGCGGTGTACACCAGCCATGTGGGCTATGAAAAGGAGGTGGCTGAAAAGCTCATGGAAGCCTTTATTGAAAAGTCCCTGCCCGGGGTGGGTGTACGCAACAAGGTGGTCCTGAGCGGGCAGCCCGCGGATGAGATCCTCAAGTACGCAAAGAAAAACGAGATCAGCATGATCGTTCTGCCCACCCACACCCGAACAGGGCCGGAGGCGTGGTTCGTGGGCTCGGTGGCCGAAAGGGTGACCAAGAGGGCCCATTGCCCGGTTCTTCTGGTCCATCCCGATTGAGGTGCCACCGGACCGGTCATATCCGGACAACAGCGGACCGGATCCTGGATACCCGTAAACGTTACAGTTGCCGATAAATGTGTTCCAAGGCTGTAATCATCCAACAGTAACGGCCGCGTCCCCTCCCGGCCTTTACTGAAAAACATGGTCCGGAAGCATGCCTGGCGTGCATCCGGACCATGATAACCTGTGGAGGCTTTATGTATTTTCCAGTTGCAGAAATCGAAGTGGCCCCGTGGATCCCTTTCCTGGCCGGCTTTGCAGTGGCTTTTGTCTGCAGCATGGGAGGGGTGTCCGGAGCCAACCTCCTTCTGCCCTTCCAGGTAAGCGTTCTCGGGTTCACCACTCCGGCGGTGAGCGCCACCAACCATCTGTTCAATATTGTGGCCATACCCAGCGGGGTATACCGGTACATAAGAGAAGGACGCATGGTCTGGCCCCTGACCATCGCGGTGATCGCCGGGACAGTGCCCGGGGTGATCATCGGGGTTTTCTTCCGGGTGCAGTTCCTTCCCGATCCCACCCACTTCAAGGTGTTTGCAGGACTGGTCCTTCTGTACATCGGCGTGGTCATGGTCCGTTCCCTGATTAAAAAACCACCACCGGGCTCAGACAAGGCCTCTTCGGAAAAGCGCTTCCAGGAGCTGGTCAGCCGGTGGTACAAAGAGGAAAAGAAGACCCGGGAGCCTCTGCCCAGGGTTATGCTCCACCATTTCGGACTTAAAAGAATTGAATATTCATTTTACGGCGAACACATAACCGCTCCCACTATGGGCATATTTATCCTGTCAGCCATTGTGGGAGTTGTGGGTGGCATGTACGGTATCGGCGGAGGGGCGATAATCGCTCCTTTTTTCGTGGCTGTGTTTAAGCTGCCGGTGTACACCATTGCCGGGGCCTGCCTCATGGGCACGCTTATCACTTCTGTGGTGGCGGCTGTCACATTTCAGGCCATAGCTCCTTTCTATCCCGAAATGGCCGTGGCCCCGGACTGGCTGCTGGGAATACTCCTGGGCGTAGGAGGCATGCTGGGCATGTACGCCGGCGCCAGGACCCAGAAGTTTGTCCCGGCCAGTCTGATCAAATGGGTCCTGGCCTTCATCCTGGTCTTTACCGGGGGCAGGTACGTCATGAGCCTCTGGTTTTAAGAACCATGCGGATGTTTGCCTTGTAAAGTGCCAAGGAAAAAACCATAAAAAAATGATGGGAATTTTGAAATAACATTTGCCTTTCTGGATAAAAACTAATATATGTTAAATAATTCTCAATCAGTATTGAACCGTGGCCTTTTTCATGTTTTTTACACGACCATGATTGCGGCCTGCACTTCATTAACCCTTATCAATTCAGGCATTTGCACGCTGATAAGGCGATAACCTTGTTGTTGTTTTTTTGGACGCAAAAGACTTGCATCCTGCAGAAAATAGAATTATATGTACCAAAATTCACAATGAGCGGTCCGGCAGAAGGAGACTGGTCTTTGTGTCCATATAATATTGTTCATGTTCTTTGAGGCCTGTTATTGGATTTTGAACTTAAAAACCAAGGAGTTTGCAATGTCATTGAGAATGACTACGCCTCCCCCGCATGGAGGAAGACTTGAAGAGAGGGTTGTGAGAGACCCCGTTCTGGCCAAGAAGCTGGCCAAGGGCTGCCCGGTGTACGACATCAAGCCTACCCTGAGCGACAAAGGGGTGCCCGTGCGCAATGTCTACCGGGAGATCATGTCCATCTGCTACGGTTTCTTCAGCCCGGTGGAAGGCTCCATGAAAGAGGCCGAGGTGGAAAGGGTCCTCAACGAAAGAAGACTGCTGAATGACTGGATCTTTCCCTACCCCCTGGTTTTCGACATCAGCGAGGAAGACTACAAGCAGCTCGGCGTTACCGCCGGAGACCGCGTGCTGCTCCGGCTCAAGGGCAAACCCTTTGCCATCCTGGACGTGGATGAGGTCTGGCGGATCAAGGACACCACAGAACTGGCCCACCGGGTATTCGGCACACCTGAGAAGAACCCGGAGGTGGTTCAGGAACCCTTCAATGCAAAACACCCCGGATGGGTCATCTACAAGAGCCTGAACCCTGTGGTCCTGGCCGGCAAGTACAGGATCATAAACGAGCCCAAGTTCAGGCCTCCCTTTGACCGTTTCTGGCTGCCGCCCCTCAAGTCCCGCGAGGAGTACAAAAAGCGCGGCTGGACAACCGTCATCAACCACCAGACCAGAAACGTCCCCCACGTGGGCCACGAACACCTGATGAAAAACGCGGCCTATATGGGCGACATCGAGCCCTGCCACGGCATCCAGGTCAATGCCATCATCGGGGTCAAACGCAAGGGAGACTACCCTGACGAATCCATCCTTGAAGGCCACGAAGCAGTCAACCTGGGCAACTACATCAAACCCCAACGGCACCTGGTGACCTTTACCCTGTGGGACATGCGCTACGGCAATCCCCTGGAATCCATGCTCCACGGCATCATCCGCCAGAACATGGGCTGCACCCATCACATGTTCGGCCGGGACCACGCCGCTGTTGGAGAATACTACGACATGTTCGCCACCCAGACCCTGTGGGACAAGGGCATTCCCAGCTTCGGCTTTGACAAGTCCGTCTGCGAAGTGGAATACGGACTGCACATCCGGCCCCAGAACATGCGGGAATTCTGGTACTGCCCCTTGTGCCAGGAAATCGCCTACAGCGAATCCTGCGGCCATACCAAGGAAAAGGAAAAGTTCAGCGGAAGCTTTATCCGCGGCATGGTCGGAGAAGGCATCTTCCCGCCCCGGGTCATTTTCAGGCCCGAAGTGTACACGGCAGTGGTCAAATGGTGGAAGGAGTTCAACTTCCCCTTCTGCAACCAGAACTACGTGGTTCAGCAGGAACAGAAGCTGGAAGTGGACCTTCCCGACCTGGATGTGTAGTTACCTGTGAATCCAACCTTCTTAAGGAGGAAATGATCTATGTCCAAGCTATTCGTGGTTCTCCTGGACGACAAACGCGTAAATGCCATCAAAGGCAGCGGCCTGGAGGACAAAATCGAGTATATGTTCGGCGGCAACCTCAGGGCCTTTACCATGGAAATGCCAGATGAAAAGGCCAACACCATCCTGAAGGAGTTCGACACGGCGCGCACCGACACCAGGGGCTGCATTACTGACACCCCCCTGGCCTTCAACAGGACTTTGTTTGAAGAGATTGCCAAGGCCAAGTCTCTGGGCCCGGAAGTGGTGGACAACACCATGGCCAGGCTCGATGAAATCAAGGAACTGGCGGCCAAGGAGTCTGACTACCTGCCTGCACCGGATATACCGACATAAAGAAACTAATCCGGCTGCGGAAAGAAGATCGTGACAGGCGGGACATGCCGGATTTTAATTATCATACCGGCATGTCCCGAACAGAACATAGGCTCATTGGGGCTATTGTTGATCATATGTTTTTCTTGACAAAGAAAACCCGGGATTGTTAAGAATCATGTACTATTCATAACAATTGATCTTTGTCTTGAAATATTAAGGGATTGAGGGCGCAGGGCTCTTAATCCTCTTTGGTTTCCCCTTCCCGGGGATATGGTAGCGGAAGTAAAAAACCTTACAATTAAGGAGGATCTCTTATGCCAACCTTTGTACTTCCTGACAAATGCGACGGCTGCAAGGGCGGAGAAAAGACTGCTTGCATGTACATCTGCCCCAATGACCTCATGATCCTGGATGCAGAGGAAATGAAGGCCTACAACCAGGAACCTGACGCCTGCTGGGAATGTTATTCCTGTGTCAAGATCTGCCCCCAGGGCGCCATCGAGGCCCGTCCCTACGCCGACTTCGCACCCATGGGCGGCACCAGCATACCCATGCGCAGCGGCACGGACATCATGTGGACCATTCAGTTCCGCAACGGCAACATCAAGCGCTTCAAGTTCCCCATCCGGACCACTGAAGAAGGCACTATCAAGCCTTATGAAGGCAAGCCTGAGGCCGGGGACCTGGAGAACGAACTCCTGTTCACCGAGACTGAACTCAAACAGCCCACCAACGTCATCAATAAGAAAGTGGAGATCAAGAATCCCGATTACACCGAGACCTGGCAGAATCCTGCTTTTGGCAAGTAGGCTGATTCCGGCAAACAAGAAATGGTTTAAGCAACCAAGGAGGTTTTTATGCCTGTTATTCCCGCTAAGAGTCAGAATCTGGGCGTGCCCATCGGTGAGCCCGAAATAAAGGAAATCGATATTGATTGTCTGCTGGTGGGCGGCGGAATGGGCTGCTGCGGCGCTGCCGTGGAAATCAAGAAGTGGGCTGACAAGCACGGTGTCAGCTATCTTATGGTGGACAAAGCCGCCCTGGAGCGCTCCGGCGCTGTGGCCCAGGGTCTTTCCGCCATCAACACCTATCTGGGCGACAATACTCCTGAGGACTACGCCCGCATGGTCCAGAACGACCTCATGAAGGCCGTGCGCGAAGACCTGGTCTTCGACCTGGGCCGCCACGTGGACGATTCCGTTCACCTGTTCGAGGAATGGGGCCTGCCCATCTGGGTCACCGACGACGAAGGCAAGCGCGTTGACGGCGCAGCCGCCAAGAAGAAAGGCCTGCAGATCCGCCAAGGGGCCAAGCCCGTCCGTTCCGGCCGCTGGCAGATCATGATCAACGGCGAGTCCTACAAGGTTCTTGTGGCCGAAGCCGCCAAGAACGCCATAGGCGAGGACAACTACATTGAGCGCTGCTTCGTGGTCAAGCTGCTCCTGGATGCCAATGAGCCCAACAGGGTTGCTGGCGCTGTGGGCTTTTCCACCCGCGAAAACAAGGTATACGTGTTCAAGGCCAATGCCATCCTGGTGGCCTGCGGCGGTGCAGTCAACGTCTACCGCCCCCGCTCCACCGGTGAGGGTATGGGCCGGGCCTGGTATCCGGTCTGGAACGCAGGCTCCACCTACACCATGTGCTCCGAGGTGGGCGCGGAAATGACCATGATGGAAAACAGGTTCTGCCCGGCCCGGTTCAAGGACGGCTACGGACCTGTGGGAGCGTGGTTCCTGCTCTTCAAGGCCAAGGCCACCAACGCCAAGGGTGAAGACTACACAGTCAAGAACGCGCACCTGATCAAGCCTTATCAGGACAAGGGCTACGCCACAGGCAAGGTCATGCCCGCCTGTCTGCGCAACCACACGACCCTGGAAGAGATGAGGGCCGGCCTTGGTCCCATCTACATGGACACCGCCACAGCCCTGCAGAATACCTTCAAGGAGCTGTCCAAGAAAGAGCAGAAGCATCTGGAATCAGAAGCCTGGGAAGACTTCCTGGACATGTGCGTGGGTCAGGCCAACCTGTGGGCCTGCATGAACATCGAGCCGGAAAATGTCGGCTCTGAAATGATGCCCACCGAGCCCTACCTGCTGGGCTCCCACTCCGGCTGCTGCGGAATCTGGGTATCCGGTCCCGACGAAGACTGGGTACCTGAAGAGTACAAGGTACGCGCCCCCAACGGCAAGGCCTACAACCGCATGACCACGGTCATGGGCCTGTGGACCTGCGCAGACGGTGTAGGCGCTTCCGGGCACAAGTTCTCCTCCGGTGCTCACGCTGAGGGACGCATTGCCGCCAAGCAGATGGTTCGCTGGTGCGTGGACCACAAGGACTTCAAGCCGACCCTGAAACAGACCCCGCAAGAACTGGCCAAGATGATCTACCAGCCCTGGTACACCTACGAAGAGCACAAGGCCGGGTCTACTGCCCCTGACATCAACCCCAAGTACATCACCCCGCGCAACTTCATGATGCGCCTGATCAAGTACTCCGACGAATACGGCGCGGGTGTGGCTACTTACTATGTCACTTCCGAGGCCCTGCTTGAAGTACTGAGCAAGCATCTGGACTGGCTGCAGGAAGACTCCCTGAAGCTGTGCGCCCGCGATCTGCATGAACTTATGCGTGCCTGGGAGCAATACCACCGTCTGTGGACTGTTCGCCTGCACACCATGCACATCAGGTTCCGCAAGGAAACCAGGTATCCCGGCTTCTACTACCGCTCCGACTTCATGGATCTCAATGATGACGAGTGGCTGTGCTTCACCAACTCCAAGTATGACCCTGAAAAAGGCGAGATGACCTTCTTCAAGAGGCCTTACGTCCAGATCTTCGATCCCAAATGGGATAAGGAGTAAATAACCCGGCTGCGGGCCATCCGGCCCGCAGCCTTTTTTGTGGTCTCAGTCCAAGCTGAACCTGGAGCCGGGTTCAGTTTGGCCTGAGACCATCAGAGTAAGACAAGGTTCCAAACCAGGGAGGTTTAAGAATGTCCAACAGCAGTATTCTAGTCATCGGCGGCGGATTCAGCGGCATTACGGCCGCGCTGGAAGCCGCGGAAGTGGGACACGAGGTGTTCATTGTAGAGCAAGAGCCATATCTGGGAGGACGTGTGGCCCAGCTTAAGCATTACTTTCCCAAACTCTGTCCTCCCACCTGCGGTCTGGAAATAAATTTTCAGCGGATCAAAAAGAATCCACGGGTAAAGCAGTTTACCATGGCTCAGGTTACCCGGGTTTCCGGAGAACCGGGCAATTATGAGGTCAAAATCAAGATACGCCCGAGATTCGTAAACAGCAACTGCACCGCCTGCGACAAATGCGTTGAGGTCTGTCCCGTTGAACGCGACAGCGAGTTCGACTTCCATATGGGCAAGACCAAGGCCATTTACTGCCCTCACTTCATGTCCTTTCCCATGCGCTACGTCATTGACGAGCAGGTCTGCGAGGGCACTGCATGCGCCAAATGCGTGGAGGCCTGCCAGTATCAGGCCATTGACCTGGAAGAAAAAGAGCGCGAATTCACTCTCAATGTAGGCTCCATTATTGTAGCCACAGGATGGAAGCCCTATGATGTGAGCAAGCTGACCAATCTGGGCGGCGGCCAGATACCCAACGTGCTTACCAACATGCAGCTTGAACGGCTTGCTGCTCCCAACGGTCCCACCGACGGAAAGATACAGCGCCCCTCAGACGGCAAGGAGCCCAAGCGCATAGCCTTTGTTCAGTGCGCAGGCTCCAGGGATCAGAACCACCTGGATTACTGCTCGTATATCTGCTGCATGGCTTCCCTCAAGCACTGCACATATATACGCGAACAATATCCGGACGCGGAAGTGGTCATCTACTACATTGACCTGCGGGCCCCCGGAAGGTACGAAAATTTTCTGAACAAGATCCAGGAGGACGAAAAGGTGCTCATGGTCAAGGGCAAAGTGGCCAGAATCACTGAGGATTCAACTTCAGGCGATCTGGTGGTGACTGCCGAAGATATCATGGGCGGAGTGAAAAAGGAGGAGACATTTGATATGGTGGTCCTGGCCACCGGCATGCAGCCCTCCATCTCCATGAACGGCTTCGCTCTGGATCTTCCCAGGGATGAGTCAGGGTTTATCATCGGCGGAGAGGAAAAAGGCATTTTCCCGGCAGGATGCGCTAAAATGCCTCTGGATGTAATGACCTCGGCCGAGACAGCCACAGGCGCGGCCCTGAATGCCATACAAACGGTGAGGAGGTAAGTCACAATGGCTGACAACAAGACAGGAGTATATATCTGCACCGGTTGCGAAATCGGGGACAACCTGAACATGGAAAAGGTGACCGGATACATTGACGAAGAATGTTCTCCAGCGGTCATGAAACAGCATCCCTTCCTCTGCAGCAGGGAAGGCGCCGAGGAAATCAAGAAGGACATCGAAGGGGAGGGTGTAAACAAGGTCTGCATAGCTGCCTGCTCTCCCAGGGTAATGTGGGATGTCTTTGATTTCGGGCCTGACGTGCTGGTGGAAAGAGCCAATATCCGCGAGCTGGCTGTATGGTCTTTCAGGAATCCGGAACTGCCCGAGCCTGAAGACGATGAAATGGCGGACCCTTTATCCATGATGGTCCGGGACTATATCCGCATGGGCGTGGTTCGCCTGGAAAAGACCGACTATCCTGAAAGAGAGCCCCTGGAGCCAAGCAATACCATTATGGTTCTCGGAGGCGGGGTAACCGGACTAAATGCGGCCCTGGGAGCCGCAGACACAGGCTATGACGTGGTTCTGGTGGAAAAAGAGGACAAGCTGGGCGGCTTTGCAGCCAAGATGTACAGGCAGACCCCCACGAGGCATCCCTACACCGAGGCTCAGGCCCCTGATGTGGGAGACCTGATCCGCAAGGTGGAAGGACACGACAAGATCAAGGTCCTGACCAAGACAGAGCTGCAGCTTATCAAGGGTGCACCCGGCAAGTACAAGGTTACAGTCAAATCCGGGGATGAAGAACAGGAACTGAGCATTGGCTCAGTTGTCCTGGCCACCGGCTGGAAGCCCTACGACGCCTCCAGGCTGGGTCACCTGGGTTACGGCAAGATCAAGAACGTGGTCACCAACGTGGAACTGGAAACCATGGCCAAGGAGGGCAAGCTGCAAAGACCTTCTGATGGAATGCCTGTCCAGAGTGCAGCCTTTATCCAGTGCGCCGGCCAGAGAGATCCTGAACATCTGCCTTACTGCTCGTCTGTGTGCTGCATGGGTTCCCTGAAACAGGCCAAGTATATCCGGGAAAAGGACGACGAGGCCAGGGCCTTCATCTTTTATAAGGACATGCGCACACCCGGGGTATACGAGAATTACTACCGCCAGGTACAGGATGACCCGGGAATTTTCCTGACCAAGTCCGAAATACAGGAAGTAAGCGAAGACGGCAACGGCAAGGTCCTAGTCAAGGTCACTGACACTTTGCTTGGGGAAGACCTGGAAGTGGCGGTTGACCTGGTGGTTCTGGCCACGGGCATGGTTCCCACCATTGCCGATGATCCGGTGCTCAAGCTGGGTTACCGTCTGGGCGAACAGCTTCCTGACCTGGAACTGTTCAACGGATTCGCAGATTCCAACTACATCTGCTTTCCCTATGAGACCAGAAGGACCGGCATATATGCAGCCGGTTGCGTCCGTCAGCCCATGTCCATGGGTACGGCCAAAGACGATGCAGCAGGTGCAGCACTCAAATCCATTCAGTGTCTGGAATCCATCAACAGGGGCTTGGCTGTACATCCCCGCTCCGGCGACCCCACATACCCCAAGTTCAACATGGTCCGCTGTACTCAGTGCAAGCGGTGTACAGAAGAGTGTCCCTTCGGGGCCCTGGATGATGATGAAAAAGGAACACCAGAGCCCAACACCACCAGGTGCCGCAGATGTGGAACCTGCATGGGCGCCTGTCCGGAACGGGTCATTTCCTTTGACAATTACAGCGTATCCATGCTCAACGAAATGATCGGGGCCGTCCAGGTACCCGAGGACGAGGAGGAAGGCGGCTACCGGATTCTTTGCCTGGTTTGTGAAAACGACGCCTATCCCGCCCTGGACATAGCAGCCATGCGCAAAAACAAATGGTCTGCTTCTGTCCGGTTCATCGGCATTCGCTGCCTGGGTTCGGTCAACACTCAGTGGATTGCCGAGTCCATGAGCAAGGGCATGGACGGAGTTCTGCTACTGGGCTGCAAATACGGCGACGATTACCAGTGCCACTTCATTAAAGGCAGTGAACTTTGCAACAAGCGCATGGACAATATCGGTGAAACCCTGGAAAGACTCCAGGTGGAGGCCGAGAGGGTTCAGCAGAAGCAGATCTGCATTGACGAATACGATAAGATACCCAAGATAATCGATGATTTCATTGAAGAGATAGAAGGTTACGGACCAAATCCATACAAGGGTTTCTAGGAGGTTATAGATGTCTACAAGAATCGAGCCGAATGTTCAGTTCATCCGGGAAATGCAGGCCGCCGGAGGGGAGTCTCTGAAAAAATGCTACCAGTGCGCCACCTGCAGCGTAATATGTCCTTTATCTCCTGAAGAAACCCCGTTTCCCCGCAAGGAAATGATCTGGGCCCAATGGGGAATGAAGGACAAGCTGGTCAATGACATCGACATCTGGCTTTGTCACAACTGCGGTGAGTGCTCGGACTACTGTCCAAGAGGGGCCAAACCCAGTGACCTGCTGGCTGCCCTGCGCAACATGGCCTACAAGTCCATGGCCAGACCGGCCATCCTGGGAAAATGGATGAGCTCCATTAATTACCTGCCCATACTTTTCGTCATCCCGGCGATTCTGTTCCTCATTGTGTGGGCGGCTTCAACGGGGTTGACCATTCCTGACGGCGAGATCGTGTTCAGCAAGGTATTTCCCACTCTGGCGGCCATTGACCCCATTTTCATCCTGGTCACCATATTTGTGATCTTCACCTTTATCTACTCAGTGGGAAGGATGCTGGCCTCGTTCAAGGAGGCGGGCTTTGTCCCGTCAGAGGATTCACCCGGTTTTCTGCGCTCTCTGGGCGCAGTGATCAAGGACCAGATCCTGACCCATGTCAAGTTCAAGGACTGTGAAACCAATCAGGAGCGTTACCTGGGCCACCTGCTCATATTCTACGGCTTTGTAGGCCTGTTCATAGTGACTGCATTTGTGGCCACTGCATACTGGGCGGACAAGTTCGGAATAATCGATTTCGCCACCCCCATGGCCATGTGGAACCCGGTCAAGATCCTGGCCAATGTGGCCGGCATAGCCCTGATCGTCGGTCTGGTGTACGTCACCAGGATGCGCATAAATGCCGATCCCAAAAAGACGGTCAACTCCTATTACGACTGGTATCTTATCGGCGTAATCTGGGCCGTGGTCATAACCGGCTTCCTGGCCCAGATCTTCAGGCTGGCTGACGCTGCAGCCCTGGCCTATATCGTCTACTACCTGCATCTGGTCACGGTTTTCATGCTCTTTGCATATCTGCCCTGGTCCAAGCTGGCTCACCTGGTCTACCGCACTGTGGCCCTGGCCTACGCCAGGCAGATCGGGCGCAAGGCGCTTCATGACTGATCTGTGCCCTTCTCTTCAGATGCTGACCCAAAAGCCCCTTCCAGTGAAGGGGCTTTTTTATTAACTTTGTGCCGGAAATAACTTATTTGCCGGTGAATCAAAATCAGCTTACCTGCTCTCTATAAAGCAATCAAACTCAACAAAACAATTTTCTGCCATGGACTTTACCTTTCTCTGTTCCGGCCCGCCCCCTGAAAACGGGCGCAGAGTGGCCATAATCGGAGCCGGACCGTCAGGTCTGGCTGCCACTGGTTATCTGGCCTGCGCAGGATATCAGGTGGAAGTTTACGACAAGCTGCCCAAACCGGGCGGACTTATGGTCTTTGGAATCCCGGGACACCGCATAAAACCCGAAAATATTGCCCGGGGGGCGGAAAAACTGGAAAAAAAATTCAAAGTGCAGTTCAAGCTCAGGACTAAAATCTGCGGATCAGAGCCCATGCACCAGGAGACCGGAGATCAACTGGCATTTACCTACAAAAGCCTGGGGGGCAGGGTGGAGGACAATGACGCGGTCCTTATCTGTACCGGCACATGGAAGTCAAGAAAGCTGAACATTCCAGGCAGTGACCTGCCCGGGGTCTATTCAGGGCTGGAATTTCTGTTCCCAGTACGCGCGGCCAGTTACGAGATCTCCCAGGTGGACGTGCCGCGGATAAAAGGCAAAAAGGTTGCCGTAATAGGCGCCGGATTTACTGCTGTGGACGTGGTCCACGCAGCCATATCTGAAGGCGCGCAAGAAGTATATCTTATTTACCGCAGAACCCGCGATGAGGCCCCCTGCGGCAGCCTGGAATTCAGCCTGCTGGAAAATAAGGGGGTAAAGTGCATTGAACAGTGCGGCCCCCTGGAGATCCTGGGCGAGGACCGTGTCAGAGGACTCAGGCTGGCTCCCTGTACCATGTCCCAACCTGATGCAGCAGGACGGTGCAGACTTCTTCTTCTTAAAGATAAAAGCCATGTGCTGGATGTGGACATTGTGGTGGCAGCCATAGGGGAAATGGGAACCCCTCCTTTTGCCCATGACCTGGGCCTGGAGAATGTGCGCAAGGGAGACGTGAAGTGGCTGCAGATGACCAGTCTTGATTCTGTATTTGTGGCTGGAGATGTACTTACCGGACCCAGCAGAATCGGAAAGGCAGTTTACAGCGGCCTGAAGGCTGCCCAGTCACTGGATCAATGGCTCACTCTCAAGGCCCAGGAACGCCTGGACGAATTTCAGGGCGAATTGATCCCCAGGGAGGATTTGCGTTAAAGAAATGCAGACACTGTATCTCGATTACAACAAGTGCATCGGGTGCGGAACCTGCGAAGCAGTGTGCAGGTTTATCTACAGGCACCCCAGGATAATCATGACCAGGACCACTGACGGCTGGTGGGTGCCTCTGTACTGCCAGCACTGCAGCAATCCCAAATGCATGAAAGCCTGTCCCCAAAAAGCCCTGCACCGGGACCGGGACTCGGGAGCAGTGCTTTTAAAACCCGGCATATGCCGGGACTGCGACACCAAAAACTGTCTTCTGGCCTGCCCCTATGTGGCCATGATCTGTACCGGGACCAGGGATCCTGTAACCAAGTGCGATTTATGCGTTTTCCGCAGCGGCCTGGGTCCGGCCTGCGCTCAGATGTGCCCGTGTGATGCCCTCATGGTTGTTGACAGGGAGGATCTGGAGCACATCCAGACCCCTGAGTCCAAAAAGGCCTTTGAAAGGGTGCGCAGGCACATCATCTGTCCTGAATGCCCCACAATATAACAATATGACCCTGCTTTAAGGCATTGGGCTCTCCTGCATTTCAGGGTGCAGGCCATTTTTTTTCTTGACCTTGCATTCCGGGTCAATTATTTATGGTTCCTCTACGCAACGTGTGGATTTTACATTCAGTTACAAATAATGAGCTTTATCCAGAATGCCATAATAATTCCTCAGCATACGTCGAAGA
>SL_5KL_010_SEDDRAFT_10001494_pt1 | contig 14077 bp, 9 predicted proteins | sample SodLakKL_010_SED_FD_9118 | JGI IMG/M metagenome (IMG submission 9118)
CGGGCGGTATGGAAGTCATTGATATAGGCATAGATGTGCCGCCTGAGAAGTTTGCCGAAGCGGTTAAGGAGAACAAGCCGCAGGTAGTGGGTATGAGTGCGCTGTTGACCACGACTATGCTGGCCATGAAAGACACCATCGAAGTATTGAAAGAAGAAGGTTTAAGGGATTCGGTTAAGATCATGGTTGGCGGGGCGCCTGTGACCCAGGACTTTGCCGATGAAATTGGCGCCGATGGCTGGGCTCCCGATGCTGCCTCGGCCAAGGAACTGGCCCAGAAGCTGATCAGCTAGATAAGGCCGCTATTAAACCAATTGGAGAAAGGAGAGTTTGGCATGATCAAAGGTAATTACAAGATGCAGGAAGGCAATTACCTCCAGGTTCTCTCCGATGACCAGTGCCGCCGTTTAGTAAATGCGGCCATGGAAGTACTGGAAAGGACCGGGGTTACCTACTTAGATGATGAAGCAGTGGAGAAAATGAAAAAGGCGGGTTGTTACGTGGACGGCAAGCGGGTGCGTATTCCCTTCCGCCTGGTTGAGTGGGCTTTAAATTCAGTTCCGCGTAAGGTTTCGCTGAGCAACAGCCGGACCGGTAAGCGGGTAATGGAGATGGAACCGGGGAATGCCTACTTTGGGACCGGTTCGGATACCCCGAACTTCATTGACCCCTATACCCAGGAAAGGATTCGGACCAGCCGGAAGACGGTTAACATGGCTACCAAGTGCATCGATGCCCTGCCCAACATGGATTTTGTGATGTCTCTGGGTATTGTGCAGGACGTGCACCAGCTGGTCTATGACCGCTACCAGTTTGAAGCGATGATTTTGAACACCTCCAAGCCGATCGTAATCACGGCAATTGACGAGCCCGGCTATTCGGATATTATCAAGATGTGCGAATATATTGCCGGCAGTGAAGAGGAACTGAGGAGGAATCCTTTCCTGACCCTTTATGCTGAACCGATTTCACCCTTGCAGCACCCGGGCGATTCGGCGCGCAAGCTAATGCTGGCGGCGAAAAAGGGTCTTCCGGTCGTTTACACTCCCTGCATCATGGCCGGCGGTACAGTACCGGCTACCCTTGCGGGAGCAATGGCCAACGGCCTGGCCGAAAGTTTAAGCGGCCTGGTTTTGAACCAGGTTACCTCAGAAGGCAGCCCCTTCATCATGGGCGGCGTGTTCACGGTAATGGACATGCAGACCACTATTTTTTCCTATGGTGCGCCTGAATTTGACCTGATGATGGCGGCCCTGGCCGATGTGGCGAACTTTTTAGATCTGCCAATGTTTGGCACCTGCGGCTGCACCGATGCCAAGGTGGTAGACGAGCAGGCCCTGATCGAAGGAGCGCTCTCGATCCTGATGACGGCCCAGTCGGGAGCAAACCTGAACCACGACGTGGGCTACATCGAGCACGGCAATACCGCTTCCCTGGAGTACCTGACTATCTGTGACGACCTGGTGGGTATGGCCCGCAAGATAGTTAGCGGAATAGAAGTTAATGAAGATACCCTGGCACTTGATGTCATTGATAAGGTTGGCCCCGGCGGTCATTTCCTTGCCGAAGAGCATACCATGGAGCACTTTAGAAAAGAGACCTGGTATCCGCGCTTCTTCGTGCGCCAGATCTACGAGAACTGGGAAGCAGACGGCAGCAAGACCCTCTTTGACAAGGCCAACGAAAAGGTCATCGATATCCTTGAAAACTATGAGCCCGAACCGCTGCCCAAAGGTGCGCAGCAAAAGATCAAGGAGATCATCAGCGAAGCGGAGTCCAAGCTGAACAAGTAAAGGTACAAATAAATGACTCTATGATTGGTGGTGGCAAAGATTGGCAAACCTGGCTTTAGGGATTGACACAGGCGGGACCTTTACCGATGGGGTAATCTTTGACTTAGACAACAGGACGGTAGAAGCGAAAACGAAGGTGGAGACTACACGCCACGATCTGACATTAGCGGTAAACCGCTGTTTAGATCAGCTGATCGTTGCCTTCAAACAAAACAGCGGCGACCAGGTCGATATATCCCAGATCAAGATGGTCTCGGTTTCCACCACCCTTGCCACCAACGCCATTGTAGAAGGACAGGGAGCAGAGGTAGGCCTGATCCAGATCGGCTTTGAAGCGCGGGAGGGCCTACCCACTCCCCATTATACGGTGATTAAAGGCGGCTGCAATATTAAGGGCCGGGTTGTAGAAGCAGTGGACATGGAAGCGGCGGAGAAAGCGATCATGGAGATGAAAGACCAGGTGGATGCTTTTGCCGTTTCCGGTTACCTGTGTGTGAGGAACCCGGTTCAGGAGCTTGAAGTGATGGATTTGATCCGCAGGCTGACCGGTTACCCGGTGGTGGCCGCCCACCAGCTGAGCACAGAGCTGGGAATGCATGAGCGCACGGTGACGGCCATTTTGAATGCTCGCCTGATGCCCCTGATTACTGATTTGATGGATTCGGTCAAGGAAGGTATGGCAAGGATGGGCATCGAGGCGCCCTTGATGGTGGTGCGCGGCGACGGCAGTTTGATCAGCGAAACGAAGGCGAGAGAAAAACCGATCGAAACCATTCTGTCAGGCCCCGCGGCGAGCATCATCGGCGCTTTGACCCTGACCGGGGTCAAAGAAGGCCTGGTGGTGGACATGGGTGGGACAACCACCGATGTGGCGGTATTGCAAAACGGGCGCCCTTCTTTGAACAAGGAAGGCGCTAAAGTAGGCGGCTGGCTGACCAGGGTAAAAGCGGCCCAGATTACCACCATTGGCCTGGGCGGGGACAGCCTGGTCCAGGTTTCGAAAAGCGCCGTTTTAAGCATCGGCCCGCAGCGGGTGTTTCCGCTGTCCTGGATCGCCTCGCAGTACCCTTACCTGACCAAAGAGCTGGAAGACATCAAGACGGTGGACTATTCGATGATGGATACCCAGCCCAATTTTATCCTGGCCTACATCAGGGACCCCTTTTACCTGAAACCCACCGAAAGTGAGCAGCAGATCCTTGATTTGATCAAGGACGGCCCGCACACCCTCCACTATATCAGCAAAAAACTGGGCAAAGCGATCGACCTTTTGCCCTGGCAGCGCCTGGTCAACGTGGCTTCAGTGCACCGGGCTGCTTTAACCCCGAGCGATGTTTTGCATGTGCGGGGTGAGCTTGATTTATGGGATAAGCGCGCTGCGGAACTGGGGACCGAGATGCTGGCGGCCCGCTACCGGACCGGGGTTGAAGAATTCACAGACCGGGTCCTGGAAGAAGCCGTCTACAAGCTGGGTCTGGTTACGGTGGACCGGTTGCTGGAAGAAGAAGCTTTAGGTTTTTCCTTTAACGAAGAAGATGGTCGGCAGAACCTGTTACGCAAAGCCATGGGACAAAAATTGAACAAGAAAAAGAAGCTCTTTGATTTTGGACTTGAACTGGGCCTGCCGCTGGTGGCCGTAGGGGCCCCGGTGGAAGCTTACTTCCCCAGCCTGGCTGAAAAGCTCAATGCCGAGCTGTACATGCCTGAAGATGCCGACGTGGCCAACGCGGTGGGTACGGTCAGCGGGGAAGCGATGGAGCGCATCAGCGTCCTGGTGAAGCCGGGTGAAGGCGGCGGTTACCTGGTCCACCTTCCGCACAAGAGGGAATTTTTCATGATTTTTGAGGAAGCGATCGATTATGCCTGCAAGGAAGGCCAGAAATATGTTAATGAGCAGGCCGCGGCCGGTGGGGTCAAAGATATTGATATGGTAGTGGAAAGGCAGGACCGCTACAGCAAGATGACTGCCTTTTCAGAAGATGATACCCAGAGCATGGAGACTAAAATATTTATTGAAAGTTTAATCGAGGTGTCTGCCGTGGGCAGGGCCTGGAGCGGATAATTTTAAGTGAGGAGGAGTTAAAAACAATGATTATTATCGGTGAATTAATCAATTCAACTCGTAAAAAGATCAAGCAGGCCATAGACGACCAGGATGTGAAATACATCCAGGAGCTGGCCAAGAAGCAGGAAGAAGCCGGTGCCGATTATATTGATGTTAATTCGGGTGCTTATGTGCATGACGAAGTGAAATATTTGGTCTGGCTGGTGAAAATAGTGCAGGAAGTGGTAGAAAAGCCCCTGGCGCTGGACAGCCCCAACCCGAAGGCCATCGAAGAAGCGATGAAAGTTCATGAAGGCACGCCCATGATTAACTCGATCAGCGCTGAGAAAGAGCGTTACGACCAGGTTATTCCCCTGCTGAAGGGCACTGACACTCCAGTAGTGGCCCTGTGCATGAGTGATAAAGGTATGCCTGAAACAGCAGAAGACCGCCTCGAGGAAGCCAAGAAGCTTTTGGATATGCTCGACAAAGACGATGTAAAGCTGTCAAATGTTTACCTCGATCCTTTGATCAACCCGGTCAGCGTTAACGGGGAGTACGGCCCGCAGGCCCTGGATGCTATCGAAAGTATTGCCAAACTAAAATCGGGCTGCCACATCACCAGCGGGCTGAGTAATATCTCCTTTGGTCTGCCGCACCGGGCTTTGCTCAACCAGGCCTTTATAGTTTTAGCCATGGGCAGAGGCATGGATTCAGCCATCGTCGATCCCCTGGACCAGAAGAAAATGAGCCTGGTTAAGGCCGCAGAAGTGATCTTAAACCTCGACCCGTATGCCATGAAGTACCTGAAAGCAGCCCGGGCCGATAAGCTGGTATAAGTTAATAAAACTTCTGATTATAAGCATATTTCTTTAACAAAAAAGATTAAAAGGTTTTAAGAAAGAAGGATGAAATAGTTGATAATCCGTGAGTTTGAACCAATCAATTACTTGAAACGAGAACAACTAGACCAGATTCACCTTGGTGCGATGACTGTGCTGGAAGGTGATGGTGTCGAGTTCTTTTCCCGGGAAGCCAGGAATATACTGCAAAAAGCAGGGGCAAAAGTCCGGGGAGACAACGTATTTATACCCCGGGAACTGGTAGTGGAACAGGTGGCTCAAGCCCCTTCTGAATTTACTCTCCATGCCAGAAACCCGGAAAAAAATGCTATAATCGGCGGGCAAAACGTGGTAAATGCCCCCGGGTACGGGTCTCCCTATGTAATGGATTATGCCAGCAATAAAAGGAAAGCTTCAACTTATGAGGATTACCTGGCTTTTACTAAACTATGCGGCTACAGTAATAATTTTGACGTTGCAGGTGGGGTGTTAGTTGAACCCAATGATATCCCGGATTATCTCAGGCATGCAAAAATGTTTCAGGCTGGAGTCAAGCATACTGACAAATGCCTTATGGGCAGCGCCCTGGGTGAGAAAAAGGCCCGTGAAAGCATTGAAATGGCTGCGATTCTCTTTGGCGGGATGCATAAAGTGCGCAATTACCCCTGCCTTATATCGCTGATCAATACTCAAAGCCCGCTGCAGTTTGACCGGCGCATGGTTGAAGCGCTGATGGTTTATGCGCAGAATAACCAGCCGGTGCTTATTTCCGCCCTGGCCATGAATGGGACCACAGCACCTGTAACGCTTGCCGGTTCCCTGGTACAACAGACTGCTGAAATATTATCAGGAGTAGTTTTAGCCCAGTTAATCAACCCTGGTACGCCGGTAGTCTTTGGCTCATCTTCCAGTGTAGTTGATTTAAGAACGGGTGACCTGGCAATTGGCAGTCCGGAGTCGACAAAAATGTTTTGTGTCATAGCCCAGATGGGCCGTTACTACGGGCTTCCTTCCCGGGGTGGCGGGTCGGTAACCGATTCGATTTCTCCCGATGCCCAGAGCGGGTTTGAATCCATGATGGTGGCTATGAACTGTGTTTTCAGCGGGATTAATTTTATGCTTCATTCTGCCGGGATGCTTGAAAATTATATGACTATGTCCTATGAAAAATTCNTTATTGACGATGAAATCATCGGCATGATCAAAGAATACACCAGGCCAATTGTTGTTAATGATGAATATCTTGCCGTGGATACCATCCTCAAACACGGCAGCGGGGGCCATTATATGGCTGATGAGCACACTTTCAGGCATATGAGAGAGACGCGGATCCCTCTTGTTAGCAACAGGTCAAACTATAAGGCTCCCGGCGATTATAGCAATGCCGCAGAGAAGGCTACAGAATATTATCAGCAGGTTCTCGAAAACTACCAGGACCCGCCCCTGGATGAAAAAACTGAAGTAGAACTGAACAAGTATGTTGATAATATTAAGGAATAACCGGGCCTGCTGAATAAGCAGTTTGTTTGCCGGGAATAGCAGAAACAATCAACGATGCTAGCGGTTCTCGCAGAGCTTTACGGCAAAAATCGCAGTGGCTCGGCTGGAGTAAAAAAGCAGGGACAGACCTGCATTAATACGCTGGTAGGTGAGATAAGGAAACCTGTCCCCTTGTCCCACTTATTCATAGCGGCTGCCTTGAGTTTTAAAAGGGCAGCCGTTTTATGTGCGCCCCGTATGAGCATGAATTAAGCGGTGAAAGGACGAACTGGCATTATAAGAATGATCCCACGCATGTTTTCTTTTATCACCGCCGTGCCCTGCGATGGATTAAAAATACATGTGCTTTCCATGACCTCCAGGATGAAAAGAGATTAATTTGCTTCAACTCCCCCAGTAAAACCTTAAAAATGCATATTTTCTGCCGATAATTAAATAAGAAGCCAACTGCAGCTTCTTGTAATTGTTAAGCGATTAGCGGCGCCACGGGGACGATTCGAACGTCCCTTAAAGTACAGCTTTAAGGCCAAAAAGGAGATGGTGGAACTCTCCCCTGTGGCTTAGCGGGTTATGGCTGTGTAGTTACATAAGAAGAACCTGTTTTAACATTTAGTGTTGTTATTTTAAGGAAAGGACTGGGTTATGAAACAGCTCCGCCTGATTATAGTTGAAGACTCTGAAGATGATACCATATTACTGCTCCATCAGTTACAAAAAGCAGGATATGATTCCGATCATGTCCGGGTAGAAACTGCTGAAGAACTGCGTTCTGTCCTCGAAAATGGCAGCTGGGATCTGATTATATCCGACCATGCCCTACCCTGCTTTAGTGCGCCTGAAGCCCTTAGTGTCCTTAATAACAGCAGTAAAGACCTGCCTTTTATCATAGTATCCAGCGTCATCGGTGAAGAAGTTGCCGTAGCAGCCATGAAAGCCGGAGCCCATGATTATATAATGAAAAACAACCTGGCCAGGCTGGCTCCCATAGTGGAGAGAACCCTCTACGATGCCGGGGTCAGGGCTGAACGAAAAAAGGTCAGAGAAGCTTTGCAGGAAAGTGAAGACCGGTTTCGCCGCCTGGCGGAAAATGCCCAGGATTTAATATACCGGATCCGTTTGATCCCGGAAATGTGTTATGAATTTATAAGCCCCTCTGTAAAGGAATTTACGGGTTATAACCCTGATGATTATTACCAGAACCCCCGTATTGCTTTTAATTCTGTTCACCCCGATGATCGTCACATTTTTGAGGCCTCAATGCTTGGTAAAAGATCATTTGACAGTCCGTTAATACTGCGCTGGTATCATAAAAATGGTTCAACTGTCTGGGCTGAACATCGTAATGTAGGCATATACAATGATCAGGGAAAACTGATTGCCATTGAAGGCATTTCCCGTGATATCACCGATAGGATTCTTAGTGAAAAAAAACTGAAAACCAGCCATGCCCAGATTGAGGCCTTATCAAACCGGATCCTTAATGCCATGGAAGATGAAAGAGCCCGCCTGGCCCGGGAGCTTCATGACGAACTGGGGCAGGCATTGACCGCGGTAAAGCTTGATCTGCAGCTGCTAGGGGATAAATTGGAAATATCAAATGACCGCCGTGACCGCCTCCAGCAAACGATCGACCTGGTTGACTATACTATAAACCTGGTCCGGCGCCAGTCGGTTTCTTTACGCCCTCCGGCCCTGGATGATATGGGATTGCTGCCGGCTATACGTGAAATGGTGCGGGGTTTCATGAAACGGACCGGCATAAATACGGTTATCGAAGAAAACGGGTTTTCCAGGCGTATGTCNAGGCATGTAGAGACTGCCCTTTATCGCTGCGTCCAGGAATCGCTGACCAATGTTACCCGGCATGCTGAAGCTCAAAAAGTAGTGGTTGAATTTAAACAAGAAAAAAACTCATTATGGCTCAATATCATAGACGACGGAATTGGCTTTGAACCTGAAAGGCAAAAGATATCNGCAGACAGTATCGGCCTGACCGGTATGCATGAACGGATTAAGCTTTTAGGCGGTGAATTTGAAATCGATTCTTCACCCGGGGAGGGGACCAGGATTATGATCCGGCTGCCCTGCCAGGGGCTCAGCTATAAAGAAACCGGGGGTGCTGAAGATGAAAGTACTACTCGCAGATGATCACACCATAGTCCGGCAGGGCCTTAAATCGCTGCTCGAAAGCAAATCAGGGGTTGATGTAGCCGGAGAAGCATCGGATGGAAGAGAAGCGTTAAAGCTGATAGGAAAACTTAAGCCCGACCTGGTTATTATGGATATTGCGATGCCAGGTCTCAACGGCCTGGAAGCTTTACAGCAGATGCAAATTTCATATCCTCATATAAATGTAATTATTCTTTCAATGCATGTAGACGAAAATTATGTCACCAGGGCTTTGCGGTTTGGCGCTTCCGGTTTTGTATATAAAGGTTCTGCATTTGACGATTTGGAACTTGCGATGCGGGCGGTGCTCAAGGGTGAAGTATTTCTCAGCTCTAATGTTTCCCAGGTCCTGGTAAACGGCTTTTTGCAAACCAGTGCAGAGCAACGGCAGGATCAGGCCATGCTGGAACGGCTGTCTCCAAGGGAAAGGGAGATCATGCAGCTATTTGCAGAAGGCAAAACCCGTACCCAGATTGCCGACCTTTTATCGATTAGCGTGAAAACAGTGGATCGCCATAAGGAGAATTTGAAGGAAAAACTGGGTATAAATAAAGATGCTGAAATAGCAAGGATGGCCCGGCGGTTTGGATTGACGGGCTAATAAAAATGGATCCTGAAAAAGGGGAATATAAAAAGCAAAGCACTTATCACAACTCCACCTTGCTAAAACCCCTGGGAACCGCTTCAAATACTTCTTGAAAAATATTTTCATAAAAATGGGGAATTTATAAGCAAAAAATGGGGAAAAGATCAGCCATTTATGGGGAACTTCCCCATAGATATTTGCAGGTTCAGGTTATAAGATCGACTTATCAAATCTATCGCAAAAACCAGGTGATATTTTGAGGAGGCTGATAGGATTAATAATGACGGGTATAAGTGCAAAACGAGGCCAACAGATGATAATAATGAATCAGGTGAGAATTATTAAATATCTTTAAACACCAGGGAGGGTGAAAAAATGAACTTAAGGGTTAAACTGATCCTTTTTTTCTTATTGGTGGGATTAATACCGGTAGCGGTAGTGGGCCTTTTGAGCAACAATATTGCCAGCCAGAATATTGAAGATGAAGTTTTAGCCGGTTTGAACATGTATGCTGAAATTACAGATCAGCAGGTAAATGATTATTTTGGAGAAAGAGTTAGTGACGGCAGAGTTCTGGCCACTACCAGGGATGTTTATCAAAGCCTAAATATCTTGCAGGGTGGGGAACATCAAGGAGAGACAATCGGTACTGTAGGCGATGTTAGAGATCCCATGTGGCGGGCGAGGGTAAATATCCTGGATGATCTAATCCCTACAGCCGCAGAGGAATATGACTTCCAACAGCTTTTTCTTACCGATCCTGAAGGGGTTATCGTCTATGATTCCCTGGGTCAGATAGAAGGCACCGATCTATCCGGGCGCGATTACCTGCAGGGAGCGCTGGATGGGAGTTCCACCTGGTCGGAACTTTTTTACTCAGATGTTATTAATTCTTTAGCTATGGTCATTTCTACCCCGGTTTACAATGAAGGAACTTCCGGCCGCGTTGTAGGTACGTTTAATATTGTATTTGATGAAGTTGCTATTGGCGCAATTATTCATGATGGGTTGCGGGAATTAGGAGAAAGTGCCGATGCATATCTTATTGATGCTAATGGGTTGCTGCTGACAAACACCCTGCTGGGTGAGTATCAGGAAGGGGCTGCGCTGGAAGAAAGCATTAGCACTGAAGCGGTAAATAATTTGTCAGGGCCCATACGGGAAGGCGATATGGAATTTCATGATATGGGTGAATATCCAGATTACCTGGGCAATATGGTTCTTGGAGCTCTACAGGTTACTATGCTTGGTGATCAGCCGGTCGGTTTAATTGTGGAAATTGATTCAGATGAAGCATTTGCCGGCGTTAACCAGATGCGGACCTTTATTCTTACCGTTATCGGGGTAAGTATAGCCGGTGTTATTGCATTTGGAATTTTCATTGCCGGCAGTATCGCCAAACCGGTCCAGGAAGTGACGGCTGTTGCCGGAAAGATCGCGGAAGGTGATTTTACGGTCGAAACGAAAGTGAAGCGGAAAGATGAAATCGGTCAGCTGGCCCAGGCTTTTAACACCATGAGTGAAAGCCTGCGCAGCCTAATCGGCCAGGCGGTAGAGGTGGCTACCGGTGTGAACAGCGGTTCTGAGTCGGTATCTTCTGCCTCTGAGGAGATGAGTTCTTCACTGGAAGAAGTTTCGGCATCGACCAACGAATTTGCCAGTAACGCCCAGAATTTGAGTACCAATTCACAGACCATGGCCGAGACTAATTCAAAGATCCTGGAACAGGCCGAAGAAGGCAACAAGGCCATCGAAGAAGCGGTTAACCAGATGCAGGTGATCAACAACCGGGTTAATGAACTGCAGGATGTAATCAATGAAGTTGATCAGCGCTCCAACGATATAGGAAAGATCTTAAGCGTCATCACCGACATCGCCGATCAAACCAACCTGCTGGCCTTGAACGCTGCCATTGAAGCGGCCCGGGCCGGAGAACAGGGCCGGGGTTTTGCCGTGGTAGCGGAAGAAGTTCGCAAGCTGGCCGAGCAGTCGGCCGAAGCGGCCCAGGAAATCGGCAATCTGATTACCTCTACCCAGGAAGAAAGCAAGAAAGCCCTGGAGAGCATGACTGAAGGGGTAAAAGATGTAGAATCCGGAACGGAAGTTGTTTCCAGGACCGGCACTACTTTTGGAGAAATCTTGAGTGCCGTCCAGGGAATTTCGAAGCAGGTTGAAGAGACAGCCTCTGCGGCCGAGGAATTGAGCGCCGGTTCTGAAGAAATGGCTGCCTCGATTGAAGAACAATCTTCAACCATGGAAGAAATGGCCGCAACTGCCGAAGAACTGCGGGCATCAGCTGAAAAACTGTCCCAGGAATTGAATAAGTTCAAGTACCAGTAAAGAAGAAATTGAGTTATTATTCCCGGCGCCGGGCTGATTAACCAGGCAATAGTAAAATGGGTAAAAGTGTGGCAGGACAACCTTATTATCATAAACAGTATAGAAGCCAGGCGCCGGGATAATAGAGAGGCCAGAATAGCAAAGTTTGATATAACTGGCATTGCAGGAAAATTTGTACGGAGAAAGGAGGCTTCAGAAAAGATGGACGAAAGCACCCGGGAAAATGAAACGCAGCTGGTGGTTTTTATGCTGGGTGAAGAAGAGTTTGCCTGTGAAATAAATAATGTTGCCGAAGTACTTAAAATGGTAAAAGTTACCCCCCTCCCGCAAACCATAGAATTTGTTGAAGGAGTTATTAATTTGCGGGGAGAGGTGATTCCGGTTATTGATTTACGCAAACGGTTCGGCCTTATGGAAGCTGAACGTACTTCAGAGAGCAGGATTATCATTGTTGAAGTAGACGGGCGCATGTTTGGTTTGATCGTAGATTCTGTAAGTGAAGTAGCCGGCCTCCCGAGCAACCAGATCCAGGATGCGCCGGACCAGGTTGCCGGTGGGAGAAATCATTTAATCATGGGTGTAGGTAAAATTAATGATCGAATGCTGATCATATTAAATATTGATCAAATTCTTAGTGGTGATGAGCAAATTGCTCTTGACCAGGTTGCTCAAGCCAGGAAAAGTATTGCTGCACAGTGAACAGAATAGCCAGATTACAGGGCGGGAAAGCCATTCGTCCGCCCTGTATAATAACCGGGTAAGAATCATTCAGGTTCAATGTATTTAAATAAATTATTCCGAATAATCATCAATTATATTCAATTATACCCTTGGCTATCCACCCGGGATAAGGTAAGATGATAAAAGTGATTCTTTTATTGAATACTATATAATGGATCCAGGCAAACAGGGGAGGAATACTGATGTCCTTGTTAAGGGTAATAATTGTTGAAGACTCCGAAGACGATTTGCTGCTGCTGTTGAGAGCATTGAAAAAGGGAGGATATGAACCTATTTATAACCATGTTGAAACAAGGGAGGGATTGCAAGAAGCTCTAAAAGATGATCGGTGGGAAATTATAATCTCAGATCACGCTATGCCCAGGTTCAGTGCCCCGGAAGCCCTGGAAGTGTTAAAAGAAAGTGGAAAGGATCTACCTTTCATTATAGTTTCGGGGACAATCGGCGAAGATGTTGCTGTTAATGCCATGAAATCTGGCGCTCATGATTATATTATGAAAGACAATCTCTCCCGCCTGGCTCCGGCTGTTGACCGGGAGCTGAGAGAATCCAGGGTGCGGGAACAGCACCGTTTCTACGAGGAGCAATTGCAATTTATGAGCCTGCACGATCAACTCACCGGCATCTACAACCGTGCCTTTTTTGAAAATGAACTCGAACGCCTGGATGGAAGCGATGCCCACCCTCTAATTATCATTTCGGCGGACCTGGATGGGCTCAGGTTGATTAATGATACGATGGGACAAAAAGAAGGAGACCGGATTTTAAAAGTATGTGCCGAAATACTGGGCAAACCCCTGTATAAAGATGATGTCCTGGCCCGGGTGGGCGGAGATGAGTTTGTTGCTATCATTCCCCGTGCTTCCAACCGGAATGCAGCGGGGATACTTGAAACTATCAGGAATGAGATTGATGAGTATAACAGCGGCAACAGCAACCTGCCGCTTAACATTTCCCTGGGTTATGCTTTCAGTGCTGACAAGACAAAGCCCCTGGAGGACTTGTTAAAAGAAGCGATTAATAATATGCGCCTGGACAAAGAAAACCGGGATCAGGGAGCAAGGAACCAGGTGGTAAAGGTTTTGCTGGCGGCACTTTCAGAGCGTGATTATATCGCTAACGGCCATGCCGACAGGCTCCAGGAGTTATGTTTAAAGATGGGAGAGGAGTTGGGCCTGGATCAACATCGTATAACAGCCCTTTCTCTAGTTGCCCAGGTTCATGACCTTGGAAAGGTAGGTATACCTGATCGGATTTTATTTAAAACAGAAAGTTTGTCTGATGAAGAATGGCAAATCATGCGGCAGCACCCTGAAAAAGGATACCGTATTGCCAGGGCTTCACCAGATCTTGCTCCTGTAGCGGACCTAATTTTACGCCATCATGAAAGATGGGACGGCACAGGTTACCCCCTCGGTTTGAAAGGCGATGCCATACCATTGGAATGCCGTATCCTTTCCATAATCGATGCTTTTGATGCCATGACCAATAACCGCCCTTACCGAAAGGCTAAAACCAAAGCGCAGGCTATTGAAGAATTGAAAAACTGTGCCGGAACCCAGTTTGATCCGGAACTGGTTGAAATATTTTTGAAGCTGGTTTAATGGGGTTTAATCCAAAACCTTCGCTGCTTCCTTAATGCTTAATCTACCCTGGCTATTTAGCCCCTTGCCCTTGTTGAATGATAAGTGGGGCAAAAGTGTCATTTTAAAAAGATCGGGAGTATATTAATACAATAATGAGATAGGTGGAATTATCACTTACTAACCACACTGATCAAAACTGGCACTTGAAAAGGCTGCTACACACAGTTATAATTAGTTACCGGGAAGCCTGCTTGACGGGCATTTCCGCACACAGAGGGAGTAGTTAGCGGCCTGGTGGCGCTCCTGGACTTCAAATCCAGTGGCAGGGCAGCCCCCTGCGGTGGGTTCGATTCCCATCTACTCCCGCCAAAAACTTTGAGAAAAGTTCTTTTGAGCTATCCCATATTAATGAAATATAATTGTTTTGCCTGCTTTAGCAAACTGCGCTTGCTGATATTTTAGGCTGGAACTACAAC
>SL_5KL_010_SEDDRAFT_10001495_pt1 | contig 14071 bp, 13 predicted proteins | sample SodLakKL_010_SED_FD_9118 | JGI IMG/M metagenome (IMG submission 9118)
AACCGACGATCCGCGACTCCGTTGCCTTCCTCGCGATGTTCGCCGGGCTGATGGAGAGTCTACCGAGCCTCGAGCACCCCGTCTACGACCTCGACTGGGAACATGCCCGGTCGAACTTTTATAACGCCATGCGGGACGGCCTCGAGACGGACCTCGAGTGGATTACGAACGACGGCCAGCCGACGACGGCTCTCGAGACCATCGCCGAAGACCTGTTCGCTCACGCTGCAGACGGGCTCTCGAGTCGTGGGCTTTCATCGGACGAAATCGCGTCGTACCTCTCTCCCCTCGAACAACGGGTGCGACAGCGCCGGACTCCGGCTCGCTGGAAACATGCGCTCGTCACGAGCGAGGTTGAAAATGGGGCCTCACTCTCCGACGCTCTCGACACCATGCAGCGGCGATACGTCGAGTGTCAACGGGAGACGATGCTCGAGGGGAGTTTTAGCGACTGGAATAACCCGCTATCGACCGTGTGAAGGACTCGAAGCTGACGACTCTAGTGCGATCGAAGCGTCCGATCGGGACGCCCCGAATTGACGGACGTGCTGCTCGAAATGCACCCACTGTATGTCCCGCCACGGTAGGAAACCAGTACATCGATCACGACCCGAAATGGCACAATGACGTTCCGGTGGCCCTCGAGGAAGTGCCATGGCCCAATGGTTCACATCACCACAACCAGTTCCTCTTTCAACACCTTTATTTCAATGAATAATATATCGAGTGTATGGTTCACGGTACCAGGGATGTATGACAGCAGAGTATTACGACCAGCTAACGACGCTTGGTCTCTCGAGTTACGAAGCACGGGCGTATGCCGCTCTCGTCAAACACGGCGTCCTAACGGCTGATGAGGTGGCGTCCGAGGCCGACGTGCCACTTGGACGCGTCTACGACGTACTGAACTCACTCGTCGACCGGGCGGTCGTCCGCGCCGACGATGGCCGTCCGCGGACCTATACCCACGTCGACCCAGCGATTGCCATCGACCGGCTACTCGAGCGACGCCAGAGTGAACTCGAGACCAAACGGAGTGAGTACGAACGGACTGCCTCGAGCGTTCGCCAGGCCCTCACCGAGGTGAGCGACCAGGAGCACAACGAACAGTTCGCCACGAGCGCCTTCCACGATAAGGCGGCGCGGGATTTGCTTCTCGAGCGGTTTTCGTCCGCGTCCTCGTCCATCCAGATCCTGGTCGATGATGTCGCGATCCAGGCAGACATTCGGGAGGCGTTCGTCGACGAACTGTGTGACCGCGCTGCGGCCGGCATCCGTGTCCAACTCCTCGGCACCGAGTTCGAACACGTGACGACTTCGCTCGAGCGGTTGCGGGGTGCAGGCGTTCGAATCCGGGGGACCGATATCGATCCTCACCAGCGGTTCATCGTCATCGACGACCGAGAAGTGTGTGTGGAGGTGCTCGACCCGATCAGCGCTGAGGAGTTACTCGCGTTAGTCAACTTCCGTGATGAAACCATCGCCGAGGAGTTAGCTTCGGAGTTCAACGAGTTGTGGCGGCGTGCCGGGCCGGGATTCTAGAATCGGTTGCTGCTCGAGACAAATATTCCGAGGTGGCCGGGAAATTAAATGCCAAACGTCGCCCGAAGCATGTCACGTGTTCCGGGACCGAGTCCAACGGCGACGACGGTGATCATGAGCAAGATCGCATACCGTGGGCTCTCCTCGAAGATGGTCTCGTCGAACACCCAGATGATGAACACGGCAGCGGCGACTTTCACCAGCAAGAACGGCCACGCGGCACCGGTGACGTCCACGACCGAGGAAGGCAAGATGGAGCCTGTCGCATTGACGATGAACTCGTTGATCGGATGTTTTGGCTCGTAGCTCAATCCGAAGAGTCCTGCCCAGTCGAGGCCCAGCACGTTCGCGATGCCGTCGACGCTGTGTGCCCAGATGACGACAGCACCCATGAGCCCTGTCCCACGGTGAAGGTCGGGGGCGAGTTTCGTAATCGCCACGTAGGTGAGCGCCGTCACGATCGTCGCGCCAACGAGGGTGATGATCGAGACGGCTGGATGGAAGCTCGCCTGGTCCTGTGTCACGGTAAAGTACCCCAGAAACGCCAGGGTAGCGAGTAAGATGACGCTCCCGATGCCCGCCAGGGGATACTCGAACCCGGAGACGGAGTCGTTGCGGTCGAGCCAGACCGAGACTAACAACGCGAGCAACGCGATGAGGAATACCGTCCCGTAGATGAACGGGCTGATCAGGAGGGCAACCCAGGGCAAGTCGATCAGGAGTTCGCCCTGTGGGAGGCTGGCGTTCGCATCCTCGACGGTACGCAAGGCACCACCCGCCAGCATAAACGGAAACAGGCCGTAGAACATCGCCCGGTACCGATCGATCGCGAGTCGCTCGAGCAAGATGAGGATACCGAGCAACATCACGATCAGGATGGGGATGTATCCGGCATAGGACTGCCAGGTGTAGCCCGGACTCGCCTCGGGACCGGTGGTGTCTGCGCTACAGGCGTTCTGTGCCCCACCATCCCAGGCGATGCATGCGTAATTCTGTGCGTCGGCAACGACCGGGCCCCAGTAATACTGCCAGATAATATCGCGGTACACTGGCCCGGGGAAGACGGCCGCCGCGAGTGCGATCAACAGCACCGCGGCTCCAACACCGATGACCCAGAGACGACCGGGGCCGTAGCGGTCGACGTATGCTTCCATACACAGTACTCCTGTGGCTCCTCTCCTTACCGTTTCCGGTTTTTACAGGATACGGAGGGGTGGATGCTCGAGTGAAAAGGAACACACAGGGTCTCAGACGGGCAATTCGTGATTCTCGTAAGTCGTCCCCAGAATCACCATCGTTTGTGAACGCGCAAACCCGTCCATCTGGGCGATCTGATCGAACATCAGCTCTCTGAGGGCATCAGCGTCCTCGGCGTACACGCGCATCATGACGTCCCACTCGCCAGTCGTCAGATGAACCTGCTGGACGCCGCCGATATCGGTCAGGCGCTCGAGGGTGTCCTGTTCTCGGCCCTGTTCGACGCGCAAACCGACGATGGCGGAGATACCGAGTCCGACGGCTCTGGGGTTGACCTCGGTATGGTAGCCTTCGATGATCCCCGCGTCTTCCATGCGGTTGACACGGTCGTGGACGGTCGCACTCGACATCTCGATCTGCCGTGCAATCTCGCTGAACGGGATACGAGCGTTCGCCTGTAATCGCTCGAGGATGGCCCGATCCGTGTCGTCTAATTCCATATCAGGGATGGGGAGCACCCGGACAAAGTTCTTCTGTCACTGCTCTATTACTTCGCTCCCCTTTGCAACCGGGCTCACAACCCGTCGATCGCTCGAGTCGCAGCCAGTACCTCGTCGTGAATCAGTCCGTTCGACGCGACAATTCCCGTCGAGTCGTGTCGCCACGGGTCGCCGTGAATATCGGTTACTGTGCCGCCGGCTTCCCGGATGAGATGGACGCCAGCGACCGAATCCCAGGGGTTCGCTTGCACGTTCGTGATCACGCCATCCAGTGCGCCGGAGGCAACCATGGAGAGAACGGCCTGTGCACACCCGAACCGGCGGAGATCACCGAACCGCTCGACGATCTCTCGGCACGCCGCACCGTACCGGTCGCGGTCGTCGAAGTCCCACCAGATCGTCGGACAGACTGAACAGGTTTGGGGATCAGTGCGATCGCTCACACTGATTTCGACACCGTTTCTCCTCACCCCTGTCGGCCCTGCGCAGTAAGCGTCCCCGAGTGCCGGTAAGACGACGGCTGCACCAACTGGTTCACCATCCACGACTGCGGCGACGGCCGTGCCGAACACCCGAATCTCGCGAACGTAGTTGTTGGTGCCGTCGATCGGGTCGATGATCCACGCTGGGCCTTCGTCAGGAACGACCTTGCGCTCGTCGTCCTCTTCGCCGACGATGGGATCGTCGGGATAGGTTTCCTGGATGACCTCGATCACCGCCCGCTGTGCGTCCCGATCTGCCTGGGTCACGACGTCCGTTTTCCCGCCCTTGAACTCAACGGGGATGTCCTCTCGGAACGAGTCGTACGCAACCGCGGCACCCGCTTCAGCCGCTTCTGTGGCAACGGTGGCCCGGCCCTCGAGTGCGCTCGGGCCTGTCTCACTGGTCATTATCCATCGTGGGTAGACGAACGGGCAAAGGGATGGCGATTCAACTCGAGTGTCTTTGCCGTGCGGAGCGGTGACTACGGAAGTACTGTTTCAGGATGTTGCGAGGGAAGATCCCGCGTAGGACCTTCTGCATCTCGTTTGGCACAGCATGTGCCTCACTGCGATGCGAGGGGAGGGAATCGAACCCACGAACGTCTACACGAGCGGATCTTGAGTCCGCCGCCGTTGGCCGCTTGGCTACCCTCGCACGCATTCGTCTGTAGGGTGGTGACCTTTGAATACTCTACGATTCGTTACGCCCGACGGTGCTAGTGGTAGAGTCCTGTACGGCCACCACTACAGCCGTCGGTCACTCGAGTGTCAGTCGCCCGAGAACGTCCTCCCCGAACGTCTCGATGAACGCCTGCTGGTTCGTGTTGACGTTGTGGAGGTAGAGACGATCCACCTCGAGGGTAGCGTCGCGCTCGAGCCAGACACGGTGTTGGGCCGGATCGGCCGACACCCGGACGTTTTCGGCGACCTGCTCGCGGTCCACGGTCTCGCCGAGTTCGTCGAACTCCTGGGCCGTCCGGAGCTGCTGTGTCACTGAACCAGGGACACAATTCGTTCGCCACTGATCGTAGGCTCCCTCGAGGGCGTCATCTTTCGTCTCGTCGTAGGACAGTTGCACCTTGAGATAGACTGGTTTGTCCGGGGCGTGTTCGCGAAAGGCCGCCACCCGTTGGGCGTCGGCTTCGTGATCCGGTGTTCCAAGCGTGATGAGGCCGTCAGCCCACGTCCCGAGCCAGCGTGCGGTTTCCACGGAGAGGGCCGCGCCGATAATCGGTGGCGGCGTCTCCGGGCGCGTGTAGAGTGTCGCCCGTTCGACCGTCACCTGTCCGTGGTGGGTGACTGTCTCACCGTCCCAAAGTCGACGCATCACCGTTGCAGACTCCTCGAGGCGGGCGTTTCGGTCGGCTTTCACGGGCCAGTCAGTGCCAGTAATCCCCTCGTTCAGGAGTTGGCCACTCCCGAGTGCCATCCACAGCCGATCCGGATACATTTCGCGTAATGTGCCAGCCGCCTGCGCGATGACCGCCGGATGGTAGCGATACCCCGGTGCGTTGACCATCCCGAACGTCAGATCGGTGGCCTCGAGCGCACTACCGAGCCAAGACCAGACGTGGCCGGATTCGCCCTGACGCTCACTCCACGGATGAAAGTGATCGGACGCCAGCCCGTGATCGAACCCGGCCTCGTCGGCGCTCCTGGCGTACTCGAGGAGGGTACTCGGGGCGAACTGTTCGTGGGAGGCGTGGTAGCCAAGGGACGGCGTGTATCTGGACATGGTGAACGCGACCGAACGTCGCAGGCACTGCTCTCAACGAGTGGTGACGTATAACTGGGGGAGGCACACACCGGCATCTTCGAGGTCAGTGCGTGCCAGCCTTTTATTCGTGTCCTCGGTGTACGTCACGCTCCGCTCGAGGCTGTCCTGGATAGTCCAGACAGCCCGACGCCTGTATCCATGGGTTTCAGACCACTTCGTGAGTACGCCATCATCGGCAACGACGACCGCACAGCCCTCATCGACCAGACGGGTTCGATCGACTGGCTCTGTCTTCCCCACGGGGCCGCCTCGAGCGTGTTCGCACGCCTGCTCGATACCCGACAGGGCGGCCACTTCGCGATCAGGCCGACCGACACAGCCACCGTCGACCGGGCCTATCGATCCCGGACGAACGTCCTCGAGACGACGTTCGAGACCGAAAGCGGAACATGCACGCTCACCGACTACATGCCGGTTGGCAAAACGGTCGACGAACGTGAGCAACAGGCCGTGTATCGCCGTCTCGACGTCACGGCGGGAGCGATCGCTATCGAACTCGAGTGGTTCCCCGCGTTCGAATACGCGTACGCAGACTGTGCCATCGAGGAGACAGCCACCGGCTACACCGCCACCAGAGAGGTCGGAGATGAGCCCCCATGGGAGACACACCACGACGAACCGCTGACGCTCGAGGACGCTGGTGAGAGCGATTTTGGCCAGTCACTGACCGCCGTTGACGGTGGCGTCGTCGGCACCGCCACGCTCGAGGCAGGTGAAACCCACTGGTTCCGGACCCGCTACGGGGCTGGCGAATCGGTCACCGCGGACGACGGCCAGCGGACACTCGACTCGACCGTTGCCTACTGGCAACAGTGGACTGACGAACTCCTCGCGGACGCCCGGCCGCTCGTCGATGGGACCCCCTGGCGGGAGACGATCGTGCGCTCTGCGCTCGTCCTCAAGTTGCTGATCAACGAAGGCTCGGGCGCAATCTACGCCGCGCCGACCACGTCGCTCCCGGAAGCCTACGGCACCGACCGTAACTGGGACTACCGGTACAACTGGATTCGCGACGCCAAGTTCACCGTCCAGGCACTGTACAATCTCGGCCGCATCACAGAAGCCAGCGACTACTTCGAGTGGTTTCGAAGTATCTGTCACGAATCTCCCGAGGAGATGCAACCGGTGTATGGCGTCCACGGCGAACGGGACCTCGCCGAATACGAACTCGAGCACCTCTCGGGGCACCGATACTCGAGTCCGGTTCGCATTGGAAACGGGGCCGCCGTCCAACACCAGCACGATGTCTACGGCGCGATCATCCAGGCGATGTACGAAACCTTGCGCCACGATGGCCAGCTCTCGACGGACGACTGGGACGCCGTCTGTACGATCGTGGACTACGTCTGTGACTGTTGGGAGGATCCCGACTACGGAATCTGGGAGTACCGCGACCGACAACGGCACTACCTCCACTCGAAACTCCTCTGTTGGGTCGCCCTGGATCGGGCGATCGATCTCGCGACGGATGAAGACGTGGACGCACCACTCCAGCGCTGGAGGGACGAACGCGAGGCGATCAAGACGGCTATCCTCGAGGAGGGCTACAGCGAGGAACGGGGCTCGTTCGTCCAGCATTTCGAAACCGACGACGCCCTCGATGCGGCCTGCCTCCTGATTCCGATATACGAGTTTCTCCCACCGGATGACGAGCGCGTGCAATCGACGCTCGAGACCGTGCTGGCGGAGCTGGCAACCGAAGACGGATTCGTCTATCGGACGAAAGATAGCGATGCCGTCGACGACGTCCACGGTACCTTCGTCTTCTGTACGTGCTGGCTGATCGACGCCCTCGTGTTGGCTGGCCGTCTCGAACGCGCCGAGGAAATCTTCCTCACCCTCCTCGAGCACACCTCTCCCCTTGGCTTGCTCGCCGAGCGGATCGACCCGGCGACGGGAGAACTCGTGGGCAACTATCCCCAAGCATTCAGTCACATCGGGCTGATCAACAGTGCGATTTACCTGGCGAGTGCGCGTGCGGACGCCGGCCCACTCGAGCACGATCCACAGGATGGTCGACTCGAGCGAGCGCCGCTCTTTCGGTCGTGACCGTCTCACGACGCCACAGGGTTTTGGTCGTACAGGCACAATCCACGGGCATGGACGAGCACACGCGCGACCCGACCGTCGGCCCCCCTCGAGGGAACGTAACGCCGACGGGCTGGGACCGGAGTGCAGGCCGCTGGGAACACGGCACGTTGCGTCGGGCAACGCTCCACGGCGTGCGGTTGTTCAACGCGGGCGAGTACCACGAGTCCCACGACTGCTTCGAAGACGAGTGGTACAACTACGGCCGCGGGACGGTCGAAAGCCAGTTCCTCCACGGGATGGTGCAGGTCGCTGCCGGCGTCTACAAACGGATCGATTTCGAGGACGATGACGGCATGGACAGCCTCTTTCGAACCGCCCTGCAGTACCTGCATGGTGTGCCGCGTGATTTCTACGGCGTCGACGTCCTCGACGTTCGCACGCGGCTCACGAACGCCAGGAACGACCCCTCGGTCGTCGACGACTGGCAGATCACCCTCGATGGCGCACAACCCACCGCCACCGCCGTCGACGTCGAATACGCCGAGTCGCTCGAGTAGTGACTGCTCGACTGAACGCGTCTACGGCAAAAGCCAGCGGCTCGCAACTCTCGCCGTAGCGTCAAAAAGGGGACGCAGTCTACAGCTCGCCTTCGGCTTTCAGTCCCTCGATGACGTCATCGACGAGGCTGTCGACGTCGTCGTAGGGAAACTCCTGGTGGCCCGAGAGTTTCGTCCCGAGTTCCATCGCGGTGAAGCTGACGTCACCGGATTCGAACTTCGTCATCGGCCCGTCCGGGAGAGCGGGGACGAGTCCCATCTGGTTCGATACGGGGTAATCTGCGCCTTCGAAGGCCTCGGTCAATTGCTCACGGAGTTCGGCTTCGTCTGCCATACCCCCTCTTTCCCGGTCAACCATCCTAAACGTTCTGAAACAACCATAAACGATTGCAGTGTTCAAAACAAATCTGAAGGCTTTTGTCGTCACTCAGCAACCGCTTAGGTATGCGAGACGCGCTTGCCGACTGGCGACCGATCGTCGACGAGGCAATAGCCGAACTCCTGCCACGGGAGGTCGACGAGGCCTACCTCGAGTCGTTTTTCGGCGAGCCGTCGTTCGAATACGACGCCGAGGGGATCCAACAGGCACTGTCCGATCCGCTGTGGGACCTGCTCGATCGGGGCGGGAAACGTTGGCGTGCCGTCCTCTTTCTGGTGTTCGTCGACGCCTTTGGCGAAGACCCGATGGCGTATCTCCCCTACGCCTGCATTCCCGAGATTCTGCACAACGGGACGATCATCGTCGACGACGTCGAAGACAGCGCGTCAATCAGACGCGGTGAGCCAGCACTCCATCACCGCTACGGCGAGGACATCGCGCTCAACGCCGGCAACGCGATGTACTTCCTGCCGCTGAAGATCCTCACCCACAATCCCGGCGACCTCTCACCTGAGACCCGACTGCAAGCTTACGAGATGCTGATGTCCGAACTCAACCGAACCCATCTCGGACAGGGCATGGACATCTGCTGGCACAACGAGGCCGACGTTCGGGTCTCGACCGATGAGTACCTCGAGATGTGTGCGTGCAAGACCGGCTGTCTCGGCCGGATCGTCGCCCGACTGGCCGCCATCGTCACGGGCCAGTCAGCCACCGTCGAGGAGGCCGTCGCTCGGTACGCCGAGCGGACGTCCATCGCCTTTCAGATCGGCGACGACATTCTCGACGTCGAACACTCACTCGGCCGGGCCGGCGACTTCGGCAAGGAGTTCGGCAACGACATCCGTGAGGGCAAAAAGACGTTGCTGGTCATGCACGCCGTCGAAACGGCCGACCCGGCGACCGCGATGCGTCTCGAGGAACTGCTCGAACGCGAGCACAACACGGACGAAGAGATCGTCGACGCCCTCGAGATTCTCGAGTCCACCGGGAGCATCGAGTTCGCCCGCGAGCGGGCCCTCGGGTTCGCCGAGGAAGCCAGAGCCGCCCTCGAGGACCTCGACCTGGATCTCGAGCCCGACGCCGAGGCGCAGTTGCTCGCATTCACCGAGTTCGTCGTCGATCGCGACGTCTGATGGCGGGTTCGGTTGCTGACTCAAGCGTCAGGGTCTGGGTTAGCACCGTCCCGAGTGCGCCCGAGCGTTTTACTGGACGCCCCACGAACGGCGGGTATGGTCCAGATTCTTCGTGAGGAGATCGCGCGATTCGTTCGTGCAACCGGCCCAGGGCCCGACGAGACGCTATCCGAGATGGACGACTTCGCCGCCGCCGAAGGCTTTCCGCACGTCGGCCCCGAGGTCGGCGGCACGCTTCGACTCCTCGCCAGGATGGTCGATGCCACACGGATTTTCGAGTTCGGTTCGGGATACGGCTACTCCGCCTACTGGTTCGCCGAGGCACTTCCCGCAGACGGTGAAATCGTCCTCACCGAGGTCGACGAGGACGAACTCGAGCTCGCGAAAACCTACCTCGAGCGAGGCGGCTACGACAGCCTGGCCCGATACGAACTCGGCGACGCCCTCGAGACGATCGAACGGTACGACGGGCCGTTCGACGTGGTGTTGATCGACCACCAGAAACATCGCTACCGCGAGGCCTTCGAAGCCGTTCGGTCGAAAATACCGGTCGGCGGTGTCATCGTCGCCGACAACGCCATGTGTGCCGGGATCATCGAGTTCGAGAAACTGCTCGAGATCGTCGAGGGCGGTGCGCCGTCCGAGGTCAACGAACACACGCAGGGAGTGGCGGACTACCTCGAGGCCGTTCGGACCGACCCCGATTTCGAGACGATCGTCCTCCCGTTGGGAGAAGGCATTGCGGTGAGTTATCGATATCAGGAGACCCGGTAAGCGCCCGACTCATACGGTCTGCTGTCCGTCGGTGCCGGTCCAATTGCGATCCGTCTGTCGAGCACCTGTATACAGGGACAGCAGCCCGCATCAATAGTCGTAGTCGTACTCCTGTTCGACGATATCTTCGACGACAGTCGTCTGACTGCTGGCGGCGTATTCTCGGAGCCCGAGGAACGTCGTCGTCGAACACGCCCCGACGAGCGTAGCCCACGTGAGTCCAACTACTGTGGCGACGACGCCGTCAGTTGGTGCGGGGACAACCGCGCCCACAGTCGTGAGGCCAATAGCGTGGACGGCGGCGATGGCAATGAAGACGAGCCACAGCCCCAGGGAGAGCCTGGCCAACAGCGGGCGGCTCACCGCTCGAGCAACGCGGGCGATGCCGTAGACGCCACTGACCACAAGTACGCCAGCGGTGAGGCTGTAGGCGCTCGCCGTTGCTGTGTCGATGAAACCTGCAACGGCAAAACAGGCGAGTGACAGGGTGAACACCGTCCAAAGCGGCACAGTTTGCGTGTATTTCACGTCGCGCACCGGTCGTTGGTGGGTGCAGCACACGTTCGGTTATATACCTGTTGGCTGCAACGGCCAGTGTGACGTTCTTACACCCTCGAGGAATCGTCGACCGTCCACGAGAGAACGACCCCATCGTCGAGTCGCGTGACGTCCTCGAGCGTCAGTTCGGGAAAGTCATCGAGGAACCCGTCGCCGTCGGCGAGCGTGGGGGCGTCACGGCCGCCGATAACGAGCGGGCCGACGAACACGCGTAGCTCGTCGACCAGGCCAGCGGCGAGGAACGAGAAGATGAGTTCACCCCCGCCTTCGACCATGAGACGGTCGAGACCGGCGTCCTCGAGGCCCGCCACCGCTCGGGGGAGGTCGACACGTTCGTCACCGGCAACGATCACCGTCGCGTCCGCGGCGAGTTTGTCGCGTCGCGACCGAGGGGCCGCCTTACTCACACAGACGTACGTGTCAGCCTCGTCACCGAGGACCGTCGCCTCGAGCGGCGTCCGTCCTCGTGAATCGATCACGACGCGTGCGGGGTGGGGTGGCTCACCACGGCCGCGGCGGGCATCGATGCGGGCGGGGGATTTGACCGTCAGACTCGGGTCGTCCGCAAGAACCGTCCCGATTCCGACGACGACGCCGTCTGCGGCTGCGCGGATGGCATCCATCCGGTCGAAATCGGCGTCGCCGCTGATGCGAACCTGTTCGCGCCGACGCGAGGAGAGTTTCCCATCGGCGCTCATTGCGGCGTTGACGATGACGTCCATACTCACAGTGGCCAGTCACCGCTTATGAAGCTACGCTCCGCTTTCGGCGCACAGTTTTCGGATACGCTCGAGCGTGCGTTCACTTTCACCCCGTTGCGAGAACGCTTTTTATCCCGTAGCGAGGATAAGCAATTACGATGGAGATCGATACCCATGCCGAGGATCTCGCCTCCGATCTCGGTGTTGACAAAGAGGAGGTCAAAGCAGACTTACAGAACTTACTCGAGTACAGCGTCCCACTCGATGAGGCCACCCAGAGCCTCCGTCGAAAGTACGGCGACGGTTCGAGTGGCGGGGGCTCGAGTCCCTCGACCAAGGCAATCGCGGACATTTCGCCGGATGAAACCGCTGTCAACGTGACCGGCGTCGTGCTCACCGCGGGCGAACGCTCGATCCGGTATCAGGGGTCAGACCACGTCATCGTCGAAGGTGAACTCGCCGACGACACCGGCGTCATCGACTTCACCGCCTGGGAGGACTTCGGCCTCTCACCCGGTGACACGGTCGAGGCCGGCAACGCCGGTGTCCGCGAGTGGGACGGAGAGCCCGAACTCAATCTCGGGGAGAACACCTCCCTCTCGTTCCTCGACGACGGCCTCGAGGTCCCGTACGAAGTCGGCGGGGAAGCCGACCTCGCGAGTCTCCGGACTGGTGACAGAGCGAAAACCCTCGAGGTCGCCGTCCTCGAGTGTGAGGAACGAACGATCGACGGCCGTGACGGGGAGACAACGATCCTCAGCGGTGTACTGGGGGATGAAAGTGGCCGGCTCCCGTTCACGAACTGGGATCCGGTGCCGGCGATCGAAGCGGGTGCTTCGGTGCGGATCGAGAACGCCTACGTCCGGGAGTTCCGTGGCGTCCCCGAGGTCAACGTCTCCGAGTTTTCGACCGTGACGGCCCTCGAGGACGCCATCGATGTCGGATCCGAGGCCCCACAGATGGGAATCGGCGAGGCCATCGCCACCGGTGGCGTCTACGACGTCGAACTGGTCGGGAACCTCCTGGCCGTCCGGGACGGCTCCGGCCTGATCCAGCGCTGTCCGGAGTGTCGTCGGGTTATCCAGAAGGGGCAGTGTCGGACCCACGGCTCCGTCGACGGGATCGACGACCTGCGCGTGAAGGCAATCCTGGACGATGGCACCGGCGCGGTCACCGTCGTCCTCGACGACGAACTCACCGAGGCCGTCTACGGCGGAGACGTCGAAGACGCCAAGGAGGAAGCTCGCGACGCGATGGACCAGGAAGCCGTGGCCGACACCATCCGCGAGCACATCGTTGGCAGCGAGTATCGCGTCCGTGGCCACCTTTCGGTCGACGAGTACGGGGCGAACCTCGATTCGACCACCTTCGACGAGAGCGACGACGACCCGGTCGACCGGGCTCGATCGCTGCTCGAGGCGGCTGATGAACCAGTGACGGAGGTCAGCCCATGAGCGCTGATGAGCAACTCCCCGGACGAGAGGTCGCCTACCGACTGTTCGCCGCGGAGTTCGACGACTCGATCGTTTCACACACCGAAAGCGACGAGGAACGGGCCCCGAACTACGTCATCACGCCCACGGGAGCCCGACTCAACCGCGTCTTCGTCGTCGGTGCCCTCACCGAGGTGACGTCGGTGAACGACGAGATGCTTCGGGCTCGCGTCGTCGATCCTACGGGCGCGTTCGTGGTTTACGCCGGCCAGTATCAGCCCGAGGCGCTGGCGTTCCTCGAGCAAGCGGAACCCCCTGCGTTCGTCGCCGTTACCGGGAAGGCCAGGACCTACTCACCGGATGATGCCGACGTCGTCTACACCTCGATTCGACCGGAATCGATCGCCAGTGTCGATGCCGACACGCGCGAACGGTGGGTAACGACGACGGCCGAACAGACGATAAAACGCGTCGGGACGTACGCCGCCGCAGCAGGCCTCGAGGCACGGGACGATGCGCTCGAGACGGCCTTACAGGAGGCCGGTGTCGAACGCGGCCTGGCCGCCGGCATCCCACTGGCACAGGATCACTACGGGACGACACCCACGTACCTCGCGGCGGTTCACGAGTTGGCACTCGATGCCGCTCGAGTCATCGCGGGCGACCTGGACCAGGTCAGCGGCCTCGAGAGCCAACCGGAGGCGAGCGAGCCGGGTGCACCCGGCTTCAGTGCGCTAGCCGAGGCAGCTGGGGTCGACCTCGCCCTCGACCGTGATCTCGATCTCGAGACCGCGGTCGAACCTGATGAAGACGCACAACCCGAGGCCCATCCCGCCGAAACCAGAAGTGGTGAAAGTGAATCCGAAGCGGAAGCCGAGTCGTCGCCACAGACGGTGTCCGCGGATGCTGGCGGTACTGACGGTGCTTCGGAAGCCGTCGATGCTGCACCAGCGGCGGCAGAGGGCGATTCACAATCGGCTGCCGACGAGGCAGAAAACCAGCCG